>Ga0194128_10006542_pt1 | contig 15676 bp, 10 predicted proteins | sample TA2KigCa65mmetaG_FD_148650 | JGI IMG/M metagenome (GOLD analysis project Ga0194128, IMG submission 148650) | Freshwater microbial communities from Lake Tanganyika, Tanzania - TA2015037 Kigoma Deep Cast 65m | ecosystem: Environmental > Aquatic > Freshwater > Lake | place: Tanzania: Lake...
ACGTTGTTGTTAGAGCATATTGGATTTCTAAAAGAAAGATTGGTAAACTTATATACACTGACGAAGTGGGCAATGAGCAAACTGTTCTAGTTGATGAAAATTACAAATCAAACACTATTCCTACACAGATTTCTTTAGAATGGGGATGGATTAACCAGTGGTATCAAGGAACTAAGATTGGTCCAGACATCTATCATATTAAACCTCTAAAAATCCTTAACTATTGTCCTATTATAGGCACTACATTTGAGGTGAAGAACACAGAAGCCAAATCACTAGTGGATTTAATGAAGCCATTCCAAGTGTTGTATAACATTTGTATGAATCAGCTGTATAAACTACTAGAAAAAGAAATTGGTAACGTAGCTTCTGTAAATATTAGACGTGTTCCTAGATTAAAAGATGGTGATGATCAAGATGCATTAGACATCTGGGAAATGGAAGCAAGAGAGCGTGGTATTATATTTGATGATGACAGCCCAGAGAATACAAAAGCTGCTGTATCTAACACCACAATTGCAAGAAATATAGATCTTACAAGAACTGGTGAAATTCAATCTAGATATAATCTTGCTCTACAGCTAAAGAACGAATGTTGGGAGCTAATAGGAATGTCTAGACAGCGTTTAGGAAGCATACAGGCCAGTGAATCTGCTACAGGTGTGAATACAGCTGTCAGTCAGTCATACGCTCAGACAGAGCCTCTATTTGTTGCACATGAGTATGTTCTTGGTCAACTATATCAAGCTATTGTAGATGCTGCTCAATATGTAGAAAGTGCTAAGCCTATGTCTACATTGTCATATATTACAGCAGAAGGAGAATCTGCATTTATACAAGTGAATGGTAATGATTTGAAACTACGTGATTTGAAAGTGTTTGTAACAAACAGACCAGAAGATACACAAATGTTCAACGAGTTGCGTCAGTTGTCTCAGGCTGTCATTCAGAATGGTGGCACACTATATGATGTAATTGAGTTGTATTCTACTAAGTCTATGAGAGAAATGAAGAAGACATTCAAAACTCTAAAAGATAGACAACAACAACTACAAGATCAACAACTAGAGATTCAACAACAGCAGCTTCAGCAGCAACAACAAATTGCAGCTGCTCAAATACAGGCTCAACAGCAACAGAAACAAGAAGAGCTTGCTAATCAAAACTATCAACAAGAACTTGATAGAATTAATAAGAAAGAAATTGCTCTTATTAATGCTTCTGCAAGAGGTGAAGCTGCAATACAAGATGTTGATGAATCAGGCACTCCTGATATATTAGAGATATCAAATCTATCTATGCAACAGTCTAAAGCAGCGCAAGACTATCAATTAAAGATGCAGGATATTCAATCTAAAAATCTACAAGCGATGCAGAAGATGCAACTTGAAAAAGAAAAGCTTAATGTTGCTAGAGAGAATATGAAGAATGATGTAGAAGTGGCTAAAATAAATGCTTCTAATAGAGCATCAAAAAACAATAAGAAATAAAAAATAGTAGAAAAAGTATACTTAATGCTATACGTGTCAAAAAAACAACAATTTTGATTATTTCTTATTTGATTATTTTATAAACGAAAGTACATTTATATCATACAAACCAATCAGATAATTAACTACATATATGGCAGACAACCTAGACACTCCATCACTTGGTAACTTTGGTATCGAAGAAACGTTGGGAATGGGAATTGGTAGTACAGAGCTATTGAATGATTTGTTCTCTCCAGAAACTTCTACAGAAGATCCTGACAAACTAGAGGCAATTGTAAAGACAGCTGAAGAACCCCAAGCCCCTAAAAAACCAGAAGTTTCAAAAGGTAAAGAAGTTGTACAAAAACTAGATGGTGAAGAGACCACTCCTCAAGATGTTTTGAAAAACTTTCTTGGAGACGATGAAGAAGATGAGGAAAATGAAGACGTTGTAGCACCAGCTAAACCAGAAGCGCAAGCTGAAGAAGCTGATGATGAAGATGTACGAGAGTCCCCATTTGTTTCTCTCTCCAAAGACCTTTTCAAACTTGGTGTTTTCACAAAGGACGATGATGAGGAGGATACAGTTATTGAAACACCAGAACAATTTCTGGAGAAGTTTAATGCAGAAAAGAAAAAAGGTGCAATAGAAATTGTTGACAACTTCATTGGGCAGTTTGGAGAAGATTACCAAAAAGCGTTTGATGCCATATTTGTAAAGGGTGTAAACCCTAAAGATTATTTTGGTGTATACAACAATGTGATAAGCTTTGCTGAGTTGGATCTTTCCAATGAAGACAACCAAGTGAGAGTGATAAAACAAGCATTGTCAGATCAAGGATTTGACGATGAAGACATCACAACAGAAGTTGAAAGGCTTAGAAACTATGGTGATTTAGAAACAGTTGCTAGCAAGCATCACAAAGTGCTTGTCAAGAAGGAGGCAGTGAAGTTGCAACAAATGGAGCAACAAGCTGAGCAACAACTTCAGCAAAAAGCAATGATTCGAAATCAATATATACAAAACGTTCAGTCTGTCCTCCAAGACAAATTGAAAACAAAGGAGTTTGATGGAATTCCATTAAACCCCAAATTGGCATCAGAACTACAAGACTTCCTTTTGGTAGACAAGTACAAAACTCCTTCAGGTGAAACCCTGACAGATTTTGACAAGACTATCCTGGAACTTAAGAGACCTGAGAACCACGCTATGAAAGTTAAGGTGGGACTTCTTCTTAAGATTTTAGAAAAAGATCCTACATTATCTACCATACAAAGAACAGGGGTGACTAAAAAGTCAACCCAGTTATTTGAGGAAGTTGCAAGGCAGACAAGTAAAAAACCTGCTTCTGGTGGCAATCCTGGAAAAGCGAACTCATGGTTCTTATAAATTAATAAACAAAGTCTAAAACAATGGCAATTCAAACAATCCCAGGTTTAACAGGCTTTACCTATGCTCGTGTTGCGTCAATGGACAAACGTGCTGTAGGAAAGCTAACTGATTCAAATCACTTGGAGTCGTTTCACTCCACTGAGCCAGCTGACTATGACAAGAAGATCATCTCCTTGTACACTCAGAGCTCATTGTACAGCAACGACTTCCTTGATATGATCAACAAGTCCACTCCTTACTACATCGACAACAACAGCGATTCTTGGAAGTGGGAAGTACAGGTTCCTTACAAATTTCCTAAAATCATTGACGTCCCTAGCTCCACTGCTGAGTTGAGTAAGCCAGGTATCGATGGTCAGGAGTTTCAGGTGGTATTGGACACTAACGAATTCTCTAAGAACGCTATCGTTTCTGTAGGTTCTCGTCAGTATGGTCCAAGATGGTATGTGATTAAGGACCCAGTTCCTTGGAATGCAGGATTCCTTTACAGCTTCACATTGGTTTCTGATAACCCAATCGTGGACTTCGTAAGCCCTACATTCTTGCAAATTGGTATCGAACTTGAATTGATTGATGCTGCAATTGGTGAATTTGATCAAGACCTTCTTGGTTTGCCAAGACTTGGTGAGAAAATCACTATGTTCGAATCTCTTGGTTCTGGATATGGTTTCGAACACCAAATCACTGCATGGGCTGATGACAAGACTCTGAGAGATGCTTCTGGCAAAGCTCTTGACATCTTGGTGTACGCTCCTCAGCGCAGAAACCAACTTCCTCTAACTCGTAACGATGTTAAGTGGGAGCCATTTGTAGAATTCCTACTTAGAAAGTCAATGCTTGAACTTAAGGTGAAGCGTATGATTTGGTCTAAGCCTGGCACTGTAAAAACTAATGGATCTAAGCAAGAATTGAAGCGTGTATCTGCTGGTGTTTACCACAGAATGCGTAACAATGGTAACTTGGTACAATACAATCGTGGAGAATTCTCTGCAAACCTTATTCGTTCTGTGTTTGGAGACTTGTTCTACAGACGTGTGGATGTTAAGGACAGAAGAGTGAAAATGTACACTAACGAAGCTGGCTTTGACGTGTTCCAGCAGGCTTTGAAAGCTGATGCATTGAACTCTGGCCTTAGCTTCGTGGCAGATTCTGGAAACAGATATCTGCAAGGAGAAGGACAGCACATCACTTACAACTTTGCATTCGATGCAATGGTTACTCGTGAAACTGGTCGTGTGGAACTTATCCACTTGAAAGAACTTGATCTTCCTCAATCCAACTTGGAATTTGGACAGAACAAGAAGAGTACGCCAGTGTTCATGGTATTTGATGTGTCTCCAATGTCTGATGGCTCTATGGTCAACAACATTCGTGAGGTGAGAATGAAAGGTGCTCCTTCTATGACTTGGGGATATATCGATGGACGTAGACACCACTTAGGCTTTGCTAAGTCTCAGGGTATGTCTTCTGCCAACAAATTCCCAGGCTATGAGATCTGGATGCAAGACAGATGCGATGTATTCATCGAAGACTTGTCAAGAACTGTTCTAATCGAAGAAATTCCACAGTTCTAATATAAAATCTCCCCTCATGTTTCATGGGGGGAGCTTTATACACCCTTCCTTGGGTAGTCCTCTAGGATTGACGTGAAAACGTTTCAAAACAGAGTGTGGGTCAGTGAGCCTAGCCATTTGATTGGCACACTCTGCAAAAACAAACCAATACAAATCAACTACATATGGGTAATAAACTTGGAAAAATCTCCACGATTAAAAAGGAGTACAACAGTGCTGGTATGCAAACCATGCAAGGAGGATTGTCACAGAAAGGATTAACAAGAATTCCAGGAACTGGAGTTTTTAAATATCCTTACAAGGAGCTTGATGGAAGATATAGAACAGGCTTAGATGCTGACGCTGCTTACATCAAAAGAATTTCAGATTCCACAGAACGTGAAATTGAGATTGAACGTGTGAAGACATTGAGAGAGAAACTTGAAAATGCTCTAGGAGGAATGGATCTTGGACCAAGAGCTTCTTTCTGGAATTATAGTATGTCTAAGTCTACAGATGACACAGGACATGTTCAACCAGTTAAGCTTCTAGATGGTGATAATTATTTTGACCTATCTATTCCATTTCAAGAACTTGCTTTCTCTTGGTTGAGAGTTCATCCAACTATTGCTAGTTCTTATCAAGCATGGGAAAGAGGTGACTATCCAGCAGATACACAATTCTACGTTGTAGATGATGATATCGAAAATGCTGTAGTGTTTAAGAAGAAACAGTTGATCAACAAGGCGATTGCTAAGTTTGATTCAATGACTCCTGAAAAGAAGAGAAAAGTGGCAAGACTTCTAGGACTTCCAGTTACAGAAGATTCTAAAGAAGAATTTGTATACAACCAAGTGGATAACATTCTTAAACAGACTGAATTCAAGTCTGGTAAATACCAAGGATTGTCAACAATCGAAGTGTTTAACAGATTTGCAGACATGAAAGAAAACCTACTCCATATTAAAGATTTGGTTAAACAAGCCATCGCACATTCAGTGTACAGAGTTAAGTCCAGTGGACGTGTCTTTGAAGGTGAATATGAAGTGGCAAAAGATGAAGATGAATTGGTGAAGTTCTTGGCTAACGATGATAATCAAGATGAACTAATCACCCTAGAACAAAAGTTGAAATCTAAGAAACTCGCTTCTGTATGATACCTGTAGATAGTTTATTATATAAGATTGATCAAAAACTAAATAAACTATCGACCAATGAGCATCAGCAGATTCAACTCGAAGATAAAATACTTGCGCTTAACGAAGCTCAAATAAAGCTCATCAAACAAAAGGTTGATGGATTTAGTGTTATTAGTGGAATGGGTCTTGACTCTTTTAAGAAGCGTTATGAAGACCTACAAAGACTTGTCATTAGTTATAATAATGGTAAGTTAAACCTCTACTTGAAAAATCAAACACTAAATCAGTGGGCAGCAGATATTGATAAACTAAATCCAAAGTACATGTTCTACATTGACAGTTATGTTTTAGCTGACAAGGGAGTGTGCAAGGATCGACAAATATGGATAAACAAAGATTTGGCAAAACATGGTGATTTGCAGTTCTTATTGAACAACGTTCACTATAAGCCATCTTTCGAATATCAAGAGACATTTAATTTCCTCTCCTCAGATGAAATTAGTATATTCACAGATGGGACGTTCACTCCTAGTGACATATACATCTCTTATATGAGATATCCAATCTACATTGATAAGGTAGGTTATGTCAGGTTCGATGGTCAACCATCTACAGATGTTAATTGCGAACTTGAAGAATACCTAGAAGATGAGTTAGTTGATTTAACTGTCCAAAACCTTGCAATGTATACAGAGAATGCATCTGCTGTACAAAGTGCGCAGTTCAGAATACAAACAAATGAATAAACAAACTTAAAAAACACAAAAAAATGGCTGATTTCTCATTAACCACCCTTTTTGTAGTTCCAGTAGGGCAAACATCGCTCCCTAGCTCTGGTTCTACTCAAAATCTAACTGCTGGTCAAGTTGGTTTCTTCAGAAACGACTACAGTGTGGCTACAGCTGGTAACATTGCTGCTGCTCCATACTTCTATGTAGCTCAAGGTAGACAAAACACCTACCTACAAGGCTCTAAGCGTTCTGATAAAATCAAGGGTTGCCCATCTGGTTCTGGTTGCTCTTCTAACGTAACTGAATGGTACAAAGTATCAGGTTGCGGTACTCCTGCTGTCCAAATTACTGATGTAGGTAACTGGAATGTACAGTGTGGAGAAGTTGTGACTCTTACTCTAAGAGCTCATTCTAGCTACCTTGACACCTTGTACTTTAACGGTTTCACTCGTTCAGTAACTGTACAAGCTCCTTGCTGCGATTGTGGTGCTGATCCTTGCGCTGATGTTAACGTTCCTGCGTTGATCGATCAGTTCATCTTCCAACTAAACCTTGCAGCTCCTGGTAACAACCCTGACAATATCACTTTCTCTGATTTCTATACATTCCAGAGAATTGGTAACAACTCTAGTGCTGTTCTTCGTATCTCTGGTAAGCCTCTTACCAAATATGGCCAGCCTTGCGATATTGCTGCATTCCCTTGGGAGTATGACAGAATGTACTTCAGAACATTCGTATACCAAGGTCCAGCTACTACTGCTGACTTCATTGTAGCGGATAACTGCGATATCGTTGCTAACCCTGTTGTTGTACAGAGAGCTTCTTATCCAACTGGTACTGCTGAAGAAATTGCTCAACTTGAGAAAAACTTCTACAGCTATCAAGCAGGTTACTTGAAGCACTTGTACAGAATGAATGGTTACAACGAGAACTTTGAAAGTTATGTAAGCACTGGTGTTATTTATGACTCCTACTACATTAAGTTCAATCAGTTTGATCGTTCTGCTTATCAGTGGGGTGACTACATTTATGAGGATAGCTTGGTTATTATTGCTGTTCCTAACGCTGCCACTCCAGGTAACGCTGGTATTGCTGCTGCTGTTGAGGCTGTTCTTGAGGCTGCTCTTGGTACTGTACTTGATAACAATGCTTGTATCACTACTACCACCACTACTAGCTCTAGCTCAACTAGTACAACTACTAGCACAACCACTCTGATTCCATAATCAGGGGATAGAGGTAAGTTAAAATTTCTATAACCTATGCCAGAGGGTGAGAGGATTAGTTCTCAAAATCCTCTGGCATTTTCTTTATAACTCCCATGCCAACTCTGAAACTAGATATTCTCGTAGTTCCAACATACAACACGCTAACATTGGCTGTTGCTGATGCGTCTATCTATCCAACTACCCCACCAAATGTTACATCTCCATCTATTGAGATAAATGTTCCAAACTTTGGAATAGTGAACCTTCCATTTGTAGTGAATGATTTGAATGTCTTTACCACTTCAAACTTGGGAATCAATCCACTTGGTAATGATCCTCTTCCTGATGGAATCTATTATCTAAAGTATTCAGTGGCACCAGCAAACGTAAACTTTGTTGAGAAAACTATCATGCGTACTGAAAGACTTCAAGAGAAGTTTGATGAGGCATTTATGAAGCTTGACATGATGGAGTGTGACAGAGCAATTAAGACACAATCTAAGGTGGAGCTTACAACTATATCATTCTTCATCAATGGAGCTATAGCAGCTGCAAATAATTGTGCAGCAGTTGAAGCAAATAAATTGTATCTTCAAGCTGATAAAATGCTGAACAACTTCATAAGAAACAACTGTGGATGTTCAGGAAACAATTACGCAACAGTAACAACGTATTACTAATATGGCAAAGTGTTCAAGCTGTGGAGCAAGTGTAGGATGTGGATGCAATCTTAAAAATGGATTGTGTGCTTTCTGTGCACAGAAGAAAAAAGAATCAATCACAGTTCAACCACCCACTCCTCAAAATCAATAAATATGTTACAACCTAGATTAACTTCGTGTTCTGAATGTGGTGAAATTCCTGATTTGCTGGCTGATATAGAGTGCAAGATTGCAGAAGTGGCAAAGAATCTGTACAATAACACTGTGTTTGCGCTTAATATGCCAGTTCCATACACAACGATGATAGATCTTCTTAACTACAGAAGAATCTTGACATATAAGTATTGTAACCCAGATTACGCTAAAATGTATAGCGTTTGTCAAATAGCTAGTAAAGTAAAACTTCTAAAATATAAATAAATGGCCTGCTCTAATTGCTTCAATGGATGCACTGAAATTATATCTGATCAGTGTGTAAAATATACAGGATATAATATTCCTGCTCTTGATATTTCCAATGGTGACAGTCTTGCTGATGTTGAATTAAAAATTACAACATTCATCATAGATTTGTCTACTGGTAATGGCATTATTCCTGTCATTAAACCAGCTGACCTGTGCGCATTGGTGAGTGGTTTTCTTCCAGTGTCTGGCGACATAACACTAAATAATGTAATCTCAGCACTGATCAAATCAATTTGCTCTTTAAAAACCAGTGTTACAGCAATTGAATCAACCCTCACCACCCTTAACGCTAATTACACAATTGGATGTCTTACAGGTGTAACAGCATCGTCTGATACACATGACATCCTTCAAGCAGCTATCAATAAGCTTTGCTCTACAGCAGCTGACTTGGCAGCACTAGAACTTGATGTAACAACCAATTATGTTCAGCTTGCTGATTTGAATACGCTTATTCAAGCTTATTTGAATAGCATTGCTCCATCCAACCTTTACAAGAATAAAATGGTACCATACGTTGCGTATGAATACTATGGCTCTATTGCAGGTTTTGATGTTACAGGAGCAGGATCTGGTTTGTTTGCAAATGTGTATTTGTGTAATGGAAGCAATGGTACACCAGACAAGAGAGGACGTGTTGCTGTAGGAACTACAGATGGAAGCATGGTTGGTACAATACCAATGAGTTCTGTTGTCAATCCTTCAACACCAGGTAACCCAAGCTATTCATTGAATAGTGTGCAGGGATTGAATAACGTCACTCTGACAGCTAATCAAATTCCTGCTCACACTCACACAGCAACAGCTACATCAACAGCTGCTCCACACTCACACTTTATTGCTAAAGATGGTATTAATATTGGTGACCTCACTAGCACTAGCCCTCTAGATACTGAGTTTGATGGAAGTAACAACTTCTCATACAGACTTAAGAGTACATCTGGAAGTGCCGATCTTGGACCAACTAGCAATGCTACAGTGAGTGTCACAACTAGTGTAGTTATTGATGCAACAGGTGGAGGATTGAGCCATAGCAATATCCAGCCTACAATTGGTGCTTATTATATCATGTATATCCCATAAAACTATGCCATTTAATGCTAATTGCCCAGGATGTGGATCTTTAGGTCCTTGTGGTTGCAGTGGTGAACAATGTAAATTTGTTTCTTCTGAAAACATAAAATATATAGGTCCAAACCTAGCAGGAACAGGCATCCAAAGTTGCGATGACCTCACCACTGTGTTAGAAAAAATTGACTATGCTATTTCTTTAATAGAGCAACAAATTTCTCCAACGCCACCTACAACCACTACAACCAGTACATCAGCTGGTCCAACAACTAGTACAACCAGCACTACAAGTACGACCACTACAGGACCTGGATATTACACTTGGTATTTAGGAGGACTGGTGAATATTTCTAGCCCTTGTACATCAGCTGTATTGTTGTCTCCATTGTACACCTCTGTTCCTACACTAGCAAATGGTGTAGTTTTATATACTAACACTGGTCTAACAACTACTTATAGTGGTTATATTTACATAACCAATTTGAGTACTAAGTGGACAGTATCAAGTGGTGGTGTATTGAGTGCAGCAACTTCTTGCTAATAATACAATTAAATAACCAAGCTTATGAGTTCTATATGCGGAGCCAGCCCATGTCCTCTTCTGTTATCATCTTCCTGTGTATTTTATGAGGGGGAAGATTTATTATACATTGGTGTACAGACTAATGACAATTTACAGCTTGTTATACAGAAGATCAATCAGGCTTTTGTAAACTCTGGCATAGGTTATATTTTTAACAATGGTATAGTACAAACAGCTCTCAACCAACCTGTCCAATTAGGTGGTAGCTTAATTCAAAACACAACTATTGGTGGTAATTTCACACTTGAGTTTACAGGCAACCTCAAGGCTGCAAAACACATCACCACAGGAGGAACATCTTCGCAGTTTGTCAAGGGTGATGGAACACTAGATTCATCATCTTTCCAACCTCCAGGAAACTATATTACAGCCCTCTCTGGAGATGGTGTAGCAACAGGACCTGGTGCTGTAGCATTTACATTAAACACTGTCAATATAAACCCAGGAACATTTGGTGCTGGACAACTGATTCCAGTGGTGACGGTGAACGCTAAAGGACTTGTAACAAGTCTTACAACAACACCATTAGTAGTGTCTCCACAAGCCATCTCATTTACAGGAGATGTTGTTGGTACAGGCTTTACACAAAGCACAATAACACTGACATTACAAAATGCAAATGCTAATCCATATCCAGCAATCACTCCTCTGAAGTTTTCTGTAAATTCAAAAGGACTAGTTACAGCAGCTAGCCCTATTACAGATCTTGATATATATGCCATTCTAGGCTATGTCCCAGGTCCAGCAGGTACAAGTGGTACAGCTGGAACAAGTGGTACGTCTGGTAGCACAGGTTCAGCAGGAACTTCTGGTACTTCAGGTACACGAGGAACCAGCGGAACAAGTGGGACAAGTGGTGCTAATGGATCAAACGGAACAAGTGGAACCACTGGAACATCTGGAACTAGTGGTAGTTCTGGTACTACAGGTACAAGTGGAAGTTCAGGAAGTTCTGGTACAACAGGAACTAGCGGAACTGCTGGTACGTCTGGTACTAGCGGAACAACAGGTACAAGCGGCAGTAGTGGCACTAGTGGAAGCACTGGAACATCTGGATCAAGCGGTACCACTGGTACTTCAGGTACTTCTGGAACCACAGGAACAAGTGGTAGTTCTGGTACAAGCGGAACGACAGGAACTAGTGGTAGTAGTGGAACCAGTGGAACTACAGGTTTAGATGGCACCAGTGGTACTAGCGGAAGTAGTGGTACAACAGGAACTAGCGGTTCCTCAGGCACTAGCGGTACCACTGGGACAAGCGGATCTTCAGGCACTAGTGGAACCACTGGTACTTCTGGATCTTCTGGCTTGTCTGGTGATAGATTTGCTACGTCATCCAGTTCAACATATACACTTCAAGCAGCGGGAAACACTGGAACTATTACAGTGGGATTAGGACTGAACTATACAGTGGGTCAGTCTATCATTATTGCTTACGATGCAAATAACCACAACGAGGCAGAAGTAACATCATACGATCCATTAACTGGTGTTCTAAGCTTTGTAGTGTTTAGACTCACTGGCTCTGGTACATACAGTGCATGGCAAGTGAATCTTGATGGTGCTACAGGTGGTGATGGTTCGTCAGGAACATCAGGTACCACTGGAACGAGTGGTTCTAGTGGAACCAGTGGCACTACAGGAACTAGCGGTAGTTCAGGCACTTCTGGAACTACAGGGACATCAGGCTCTTCAGGGACATCAGGAACATCTGCTACAGATGGGACAGGAGGTACTAGTGGAACTAGCGGTACCACTGGCACCAGTGGCTCATCTGGTACGTCAGGCACTACAGGCACTTCTGGCTCAAGCGGAACCAGCGGAACATCTGCCACTAATGGTACAGGTGGAACCTCTGGTACTAGCGGTACGTCTGCTACGTCTGGAACCTCTGGCACAACAGGCTCTAGTGGTACAAGCGGAACATCTGGTGCTAATGGAAACAATGGAACTAGTGGAACATCAGGTTCTTCTGGAACAACACCTGTTAATCAAATTACAGGAACAGGCACTACTAACTACTTGCCTAAGTTTACGGGAGCATCTACGATTGGGAATTCTATTATGTATGAGGGAACTAATGCTATTGGTATTAACACTAATTCCCCGACAACCGCAACAGGATATTCTTTTCTTACAACTGATGGAGCAAATGGCGGAGGATATACAACTAAAGTAAATGGAACAATATCTGCTTATTTTTATTCAATTGCTTCAGAATCAAGAATAAGTGAGCAAAGAGCGTTACCATTAGTATTTGAAACAAGCGGTTCAGAACGAATGCGCATCACATCAGGTGGCAATGTCTTGATTGGAACAAACTCAGACAACGGAGCGAGGCTTCAGGTTAGTGGGAGTGGAGTTGCATTTAGCTTTGTAACATCAAACGGATTAATTGGAAACATTAATTCAAATGCTGCAAACGGTGGGTATATAACTTGGCAAACAAGTGGGACAACTATTGCAGATATAGGAACTTCTCAGCAGATATTTGGTAGCGGTGGAAATGATACTTTTGGTATAAATGGTCGTGGAGCTAGAGCATTGGCATTTGGTACAAACAACACCGAACGAATGCGCATCACTTCGGGTGGCGACGTCGGCATTGGAACGATTAGTCCAAGCATACAAGCAGGGTTTAAACAATTAAGCATATCTGCTGGGGTCTCTGGTAATGTTCGTGGAGCGTTAAATATACAGGGAGCTCGAACTGCGGATAGTACGTTTGCTTCATTGGCGTTTTATCACAAGACTAATTATGTTGCAGGGATAGAAAGCTCAAGAGGAGGTGCCGATAATTCTGGTTCGTTAGAATTCTATACTAGTAATACTGGGACTCTTGCCGAACGAATGCGCATCACGAGTGGGGGGTTAGTAGGTATTAATACTAATAATCCATTTAATTTTGGTTCTGAAAGCGGCATGATAGATGTTCGTTCTCAAAATACTTCTGCTGTTTGTGGAGTATTTATAAGCAATTCAAATAGAAGTGCAAGTATTGTAAATTATATAAATAATGCTGCTGGTGGATTTATTGGAACAAGCACAAATCACTATTTAGATATAGGCACAAATGATGTTGGACGCCTCCGCATCACCTCAGGAGGTAATGTTGGTATAGGTACTACAACAATAAATGATAAATTAGAAGTAAGAGGCGCAGATAATGGTATTACAATTTCATCTATAGTTGCAAATAGACCCGCTCTTTCTCTTGTTAATGGTACTACTACAATGTTAAAACTTAGTGCTAATGGAACTTATGGAGCAATAGGTGATGGTACAAGTGCTGATAGATATATGAGTTTTAATGCTGGTAGTGTTGGTATAGGTACTACATCACCAACAGAAAAACTCCATGTAGACTCTGGAAATGTTTATATAAATGGTGAAGCCTCTGGATTAATAGTAGACGCTCAAGGTGAAAAACGAATAGGTTTCATGAAATATGGAGGCCATGAAGCCGTTATTTCTCGTATAGCAGGACAAGATTTTGGAATTGTTAGAGTTGGTACGAGTGATATTAAAGATGTAACTGGTATAACATATGATGTCTATGTAGGTAGTAGTGGTAACGTTGGGATTGGGACGAGTAGTCCTGGTACATTGTTTCATGTAAATGGCTCTGGAACAATTGGTAGATTTCAGTCAAGTATATCTTATGTAGATTTGTCATTTATAAATTCTACAAGTTCCAATGGATTTATACAATACAATGGAAATAATTTTAATTTTTTTGCAAATAGTGGGTCAACTCCTACAATGACAATAACTGGAGGTTCTCCTGGCAACGTCTTGATTGGAACGACAACGGATATTGGGTCAAGATTACGAGTAAATGGAGTAGGTTATTTTGATGAATCTATATTTTCAGGAAATCAAGGTTTGAATGTTGGGGGTTACAACTTCTATAGCCAAACTATCAGTGGTGCAATGGGCATACTTGGTCACAACTTAAGAGCAAGTGCTTCTGTTGCTAACCAAGTCAATGTTGTAAATAGCGGATGGTACAGCTCAATGATTAAGATGTACTATTCAGAAGGCATTACATTCCATACGAGCACAACGTCTTATAGTGCAGGTGATGTATATCCAATGGCTGGTACTGAAAGAATGAGAATTGCTTTTAACGGTAGAATTGGAATGGGCACTAATGACCCTATAGACCAACTACACGTTGCTGGTGGAATAACAAGTACAGGATTATCAAATCCAACTACCACAAGCGTTGGATCTTTGCAGATTGGTTATGATGGGACCACTGGAGTTATTAGAACATGGAACAGTTCACCATTACTATTTTCAAATTACAATCATCAAACATTTGAAACTAGTGGGTCTATAAGAATGCGAATTACTTCAGGTGGAAACATATTAATGGGTACAACTACCGATGCAGGCTATACATTGAATGTTGCAGGTAATGCACAGTTTATAAAGAGCAGTACATCTACAGCAATGGTTGTAGGATTAAGTGGAGTGACAGGTTCAATCATAAGATTCAGTTATAATGGTAGCTTTGTAGGGTCAATCTCAACTGATGGAACTGACACTGCTTACAATACATCATCAGACTATAGACTAAAGCAGGACATCAAAGACTTTAATGGACTAGATTTGCTAAGCAGAATCAAGCCTTATGACTTTGAATGGAAGTCTGACAAGACAAGGTCTTATGGTGTTCTTGCACACGAGTTACAGGAAGTAATAAACTACGCTGTAACAGGTAGTAAGGACGCTGAAGATATGCAGGGAGTTGATTACTCTAAACTAGTACCAATACTTATTAAAGCAATACAAGAACTAAACGAAAAAATACGATGAAAACAATTGAACCAGTATCCATTTGGGACAATGGAACAGTACAAGAAGCGAAGATATTAAATGCTTACGCTATTAATGTAACACTAGGAACAAGTGCAGTATTCTACTATCAGCTGTTTGCTGAAACTGTAGACTTAGCAGTTGGTCCTCAGTTAGCACAAGGAAACTTGAGCATGACAGGCGAAGCATACACTCAGTGGGAGGTTGACTCCTACGCGTGGGACTGGGTTGCTCAACAACTCAATCTTACGATTACAGGTGACTATGTACCTCCTGTCCCAACTACAACTAGCACAACAACAGGGGTGCCAACAACTAGTACAACAACCACTTCTGTGGTTGCAGAATAAAACCAATTTTACATCCAATTAAATAAACTCTACTTTATTGGTTTTGTAGGGTTTCTCCCAGGCATTTTGTGTCTGGGAGTTTTTATTTGGAAAAATGATTAAATTTGAGTACATATAACTCTGAAAATCAGGAACACAAAATGTCAACATTAAGAAAATTAGTATCTGACGTGCGAGCAACGCACAAGATCATATCAACAGATAGTCTCATTACAGACAGAGCAA
>Ga0194128_10006545_pt1 | contig 15665 bp, 16 predicted proteins | sample TA2KigCa65mmetaG_FD_148650 | JGI IMG/M metagenome (GOLD analysis project Ga0194128, IMG submission 148650) | Freshwater microbial communities from Lake Tanganyika, Tanzania - TA2015037 Kigoma Deep Cast 65m | ecosystem: Environmental > Aquatic > Freshwater > Lake | place: Tanzania: Lake...
CAACCAAGTGGAACGCTTCTTCGCACTGATCACCGAGCGCATGATCCGGCGTGGCACCTTCCACAGTGTCCACGAATTGGAAACCGCCATCTACCACTGGCTGGCCGGTTGGAACGGAGCCCCGACCCCCTTCACATGGAAGGCCTCCGCAGACGTTATCCTCGACAAGGTGCGCCGTTGTAACGAATTATCCAAGACAGGAGACTAGGCAACCGAAGGTTTATGTACTCGACCCGGAAGGGCGGTCCCATTGTTAACCGACTTGCGCATGATCGAATCGTTGAACTTGGTGAAGGTGACGGGATACGCGCGGGACGGGTGTTCGATGAAAACGGCGAACCCATTCCCGGTGGGTGACTTGGTCGATTGGAGACAGCCTTGTCGTTCGTGGTACTCAAGGGGTCGAGTATGATTCGTGCCGTGATTGCCATCGTGAAAACTATTTGTGTTTCGATTTTCCAGGCTATTTGGTTGCACCGATTGCGAACAATGCCCGCTTGTTTCGAACCGACAGAAACAGCTTGATTTTCGAATCTGAACTGTTCAACCGAACTCTCGGCGCTCTCGGGCTGAAGGTACGTGCGGATTTGATCCCAGTACTGGATGAACCACTGGACGGGCTACGCTCAGCCATAAAAGGCGTTTCGGATGTTTAGATGAAATTAGCGGGAGGTGAGCGGACACATTGATGGGAAAGAGCGGTTTGGGGACGTAGGCGAAGGAAGGGCGTCTATAACGCGTTTCAAAGGAAAGCGGCGGAGTATGGGGCGGGGGATTCCTCATTACAACACCTTTGCCGATGGGCGGCGCATTGAAGTCAGTTGGGCCGATATCGAGCGGGCGGCCGGCTTGCGTGCTTACCGAGTTTTATTCTTCGGGAAGTTCCGCTTCTTCGAGGGCGGCGTCGATAACGGCGCGGGCGCGGCCGGCGTCTTCGTCTTCGACATCAAGAGAGATCGGCTTGTTCAGCATCGGACCGATGTCGTTCATGAGTTGCGTGATTTCGTTGCGCGCGACGTAGTCGATGCCTGCGTCGTCGAGCGCGCCTTTTGCGAAGGCGAGGGCGATGGGGTCCGAGGATTCGAAGATTTGTACCACGTCTTTCCTTTATCGTAGTCCGCATGCGGACGATCCGGCGCTGATCGGGAAAATTCGGACACAGATCAAAGAGCGGCACGAGTTGGATCTGATGCGCTCGGATCGCGCGCTTACCGATTGCCGGCCAGTGTCGCTGATTTCGCTTGGAGCGATCGCACGAAATTGCCGCCGATTCGCGCGATCGTCTTCGCCACGCTGAAGGAGAGCCAGTAGTTGTCGCTCGGGAGGCGGGTGCGGATCCGCGCGAGTGTCGAGTTGATGATTCTCGAACCCGCTGCGCGCAGCAGGACGGTCGCGCGCGATCATGAGGGCTGCGCGGGTGTGTATTGCGCGGTGCTGGTCGAGGGAGTGATCCGGAAGGGCGATGAGATCGCGGTGCTCGATTTGTGATGTCATAGACGTGAATGAAATTTGCGATCTTTTGTTTGGCTATGGTCCCGGCGCTGGCGCAAAACGGGCGGCAACTGTTTGTGAAGAACTGTTCGGCGTGTCACGGCGACACGGCGAAAGGCGGGCGCGGGCCGGATCTGACGACGGGCGATTGGAAGTTCGGCGGAACGGCCGACGATCTTGTCCGCAATATGACGAAGGGAATTCCGGGCACGCAGATGCCGGCGATTCCGATGCCGGATGCGGATGCGCGGGCGGTCGCGAATTTTCTGCTGGGCCTGGCCGGGCGCGGTGTGGAGCGGCCGACAGGCAACGAGGACGCGGGGAAGGCGTTGTTTTTCGGCGCGGCGAAATGCGCCGATTGTCACATGTTCGGCGGGCGCGGCGGGTTGTTCGGCGGCGATCTGTCGGGCGCGCGCGGAAAGTTTTCGCCCTCGGCGCTCGTGAAGAAAATGAGTGAGCCGACGCAGTTGGCCGAGCAGGGCGGGGTGCGCGGCGTGCTGAAAAACGAAGACACGTTCACGGCGCATCTGTTCGATCGCGCGGGCAAGTGGCACTTCTTGCGCAAGACGGCGGTGCGCAAAATCGAGGAGCCGCATCCGGCGCTCACCGATGGGCAACGAAACGATATCGCGGCGTTCTTATTGAAGGCCCCGACGACTGGCCATGCGCTGGCGGAATGGAAGCCCGCGGCGGACTTCAATGTGACCTACGACCGGTTGTTGCACGCCGAGCGCGAGCCACAGAATTGGCTAACGTATTGGGGCAATTATTCGGGCACGCATTATTCGGGGCTGAAGCAGATCACGCCGGCGAACGTGCCGTCCTTGAAGAGCGCGTGGGTGCATCAGATGGGGGGCGACCGGATCGAAACAACACCGCTGGTGGTCGATGGCATGATGTTCGTGACAGGACCACTGAGCAATGCGTCGGCCCTGGATGCACGCACGGGGCGGACGATTTGGAAGTACACGCGACGGCTGCCGCAGGTGGCGAGCCACTGTACGGTGATGACGAACCGCGGACTGGCGGTGTTGGGCGATCGATTGTTCCTGGCGACGCTCGATACACATTTGGTTTCGCTGGACGCCAAGACGGGCAATGTGATCTGGGATATTGAAGTCAACGATTACAAGAAGGGCTTTTCGATTACACACGCGCCGCTGGTGATCGACGGGAAGATCATTGTCGGTGTGACGGCGGGGGAGTGCGCGCTAGCGGGATGGGTGGATGCCTATGATGCTGCGACGGGGAAGCGTTTGTGGCGTGTGCACGCGACGCCGCAGCCGGGCGATCCGAATCGGAAGACGTGGGCGCCGGAGATCTCGGCCGATTACGGCGGTTCGCCGACGTGGACGACGGGTACCTACGATCCCGACACCGACACGATTTTTTGGATGACGGGAAATCCGGGGCCGGACTACAACAGCCGCCAGCGGTTGGGCGACAACTTATATTCCGACAGCGTGCTGGCGCTGGATCCGAAGACCGGGCGCATCAAATGGTGGTTCCAATTTACGCCGCACGATGTGCACGATTGGGACGCGAACGAGACGCCGGTGTTGATCGATGGCGTGATCCGCGGGCAGAAGCGCAAGCTGCTGGTGACGGCGCAGCGCAACGCGTTCTACTACGTGCTGGATCGCACGACTGGCGAGTTTCTGGCTGGGCAGGCGTTTGCGAAACAGACGTGGGCGAAGGGGCTCGACGACAAGGGTCGGCCGATCGTGCTGCCGAATACGACGCCGACGCCGGAGGGCAATTATGTGTGTCCGGATGCGGCGGGCGCGGCGAACTGGGGGTCGCCATCTTACGATGCGGCGAACGGGAATTTTCTGGTGTCGGTGCGCGAAGCGTGCGCGATTTACACGAGCGTGACGAAGGACCCGGTGCCGGGGCAGGGCTTCACCGGCGGCGACGTGCAGGTGGATCCGAAGGTGGGGACGCCGGGCGCGGTGCGTGCGCTGGATGTGTTGACGGGTGCGACGAAGTGGAACTTTCCGTTGCAGATCGGATCGCCGACGACGGGCGTGTTGGGCACGGCGGGGGGCGTGGCGTTTGCGTCGTCGAACGATGGGAACTTGATCGCGCTCGATTCAAAGACGGGCAAGTATTTGTGGCACTACTACACGGGCGCGAACATTATCGCTTCGCCGATGGCGTATGCGGTGAATGGGAAACAGTATGTGGCGATTGCGGCGCAGTCGGCGATATTTGTGTTCGGGTTGCCGTGATGACGCGGCGTTTCTTCCTAGCGTCGATGGCGCTGGTGGCGGCGCCGAAGCGGCCGCCGAATGTGCTGTTTATCATGGCCGACGATCTGGGTGCGAGCGCGGTCGGCTGCTATGGGAACACCGCGCACCGCACGCCGCATGTCGATGGGATGGCCGCGCGGGGCGTGCGTTTCGAGACCTGTTATGCGACGCCGCTCTGTTCACCGACGCGCGTGTTGTTGATGACGGGGCGCTATGGATTCCGCACGGGCTTCACGAATTTCATCGGGCGCGTGACGACGCGCGTCGATCGTTTATCGGCCGATGAATACACGTTCGCGGATATGTTCAAGGCGGCTGGTTACGCGACTGGCCTGGCGGGGAAGTGGCAGTTGGGGCTGGCGTCGCAGCATCCGGCGATGATTCGCGATTCGGGATTCGATGAATATTTCGCGTGGGCGTGGAAAGAGGGCGGCTTGCCGGCGGACGCCAAGTTCGACGGCTCCGAGCGGCAGCGCTATTGGCATCCGGCGATTGTTTCGAACGGGAAACATGTGCCGACGAAGCCGTCCGATTACGGTCCGCATTTGTACAGCGATTGGATCATCGACTTCATGCGGCGGAATCGGGCGCGGCGTTTCTTTGCGTATTACCCAATGGCGCTGGTGCACGAGCCATGGGAGCCGACGCCAGATTTGGCGAAGCCCGGAGCGAAGGCCAAGGGCGGTTTGAAGAACAACGTCGAGTACATGGATCACATTGTTGGCCGCTTGTTCCGGGCGCTGGATGAGTTGCGGCTGGCGGACAACACGATCGTGTTTTTCTGCGGAGACAATGGCACGGGCAAGGACGGCAAGGGTAAGGTGACCGAAGCCGGTGTGCGTGTGCCGATGATTGTTGCGGGGCCTGGTGTCTTGAAGGGCAAGGTGTCGCGCGATTTGGTCAGCCTTGTCGACGTTGTGCCGACTTTGGCCGAGTGGACGGGAGATTCGTATAAAGGACCGGGCTCGGACGGGGTGTCGTTTGCGCCGCAGTTGCGCGGGGAGCGTGGCAAACCGAGAGAGTGGGTCTTTAGTTATTTGGGCTATAAGCGGATGCTGCGCGATCGGCGCTGGCTGCTAGAAGGCGATGGGCGGTTTTTCGACTGCGGCGAGTCGCGCGATGGAGTGGGTTATAAAGATGTGACGGCTTCGCAGGATGGGGAAGTACTGAAGGCGAAGGCGCGGTTCGCGCGAATTTTGGAGAAGTTGCCGGCGCCCCCGGCGGAGAAGAACTGAATGCTCGTACCGAATCCGAAGGGGAACTATTCGTTTCTGCAGGGCATCGCGCCGTACTCGGCGGGCGCGGTGGCCGAGCGCGGTTATGAAGTTGTCCATGTGCGGTTTGCGCAGCCGGTGGTGTTGAAGGCGGGATTTGAAAGAGTGCGCGCGCATCTGGCGGCGGTGAAGCGGCCGGTGCAGGCGTTGTGCGGGATGGAGCTGCGCTCGCCGAAGCCGTTCACGTTTCAAGGGTTCAGCGATTTCAACGCCGGGTACATCGGCGTGTTGAAGGAGTGGGGCATTTTTCTGGACGATGTGAATCCGGTGGCCCGGACGAATATCGCGCCGGAGATCGGCGCGCCTTCGACGCCGTCCTTGTATGGATTCAGCTACACAGCGCCGTCGGCGAGGAAGGAGAAGACGTTTGTGGTGGCGGGCGCGGGCGAGTTGCCGGAGGGATCGTTGAAGCCCGAAGATGTGGTGCGGCGCGGGGAGACGTCGGCGGATGCGCTGCGCGAGAAGACACGCTTCGTGATGGGGCTGATAGCCGGGAGACTGCAGGGGCTGGGCGTCGATTGGGCACAGGTTTCGGTGACCGAGGTGTACACGGTGCATTCGATCTGCTCGATTCTGGCGAGCGAGATAATCAGGCCTTTAGGCAAAGCGGCGGCGCATGGCATAACGTGGCATTACTCGCGGCCGCCGATTGTGACGATTGAGTACGAGATGGATCTGCGCGGGTGCTACAGGGAGATCCTGCTTTGAGATTCGCTTTGCTGTTTTGTCTGCCGCTAATGGCGGGACAGAACGAAGTTGTCGAATTGTGGCCGGGTCTTGCGAAGGGCTCGGCGGAAGTTTGGGTGGAGCGATCGACGACGCCGGGCGTGCTGGATCGAGCGGTGTCGAACATTCATAATCCGACGCTGATGGTGTATTTACCGGAGCCGGGCAAGGGGACGGGGGCGGCGCTGATTATCGCGGCGGGCGGCGTTTGTCTTGAAGTACCGGTTGGCGCGCGAGAAGGACTCGAAGTATACGGTGGATGAGCACGCGCTGGGCGATGGCGCGCGGGCGATACGGGTGGTGCGCGCAAATGCGAAGAAGTGGGGTGTGGACCCGGACAAGATCGGGATCATCGGCTTTTCGGCGGGCGGGGAAGTGGCGGCTTTGGCTGGCACGAACTATGATGCGGACGATGCGTCGTCGAGCGATCCGTTTGCGCGGGTTTCGTCGCGGCCGTCGTACATGGTGCCGATGTATGGCGCGCTGCGGTCGCCGAAGCTGGTGGTGACGAAGGACACTCCGCCGGCGTTTTTGGTGCATGCCGACGACGATGCGCTATCGGCGGAGATGCCGGCGAATTTCTACGTGAAGATGAAGAAGGCGGGCGTGCCGTGCGAGTTGCATATTTACGCGACGGGCGGGCATGGCTTTGGGATGTTGGAGCGGCCGTTGCCGGTTACCCAGTGGCCGGTGCGGCTGATGGAGTGGATGCGGACTACGAAGTTTTTACGGTAGCGGTGGAGTCCGACGCGTGTTGTAATGAAGGCAGCCATGGTTAAGGAATTCAGCTACGCACGGCCGAAGGAAGCTTGCGAAGAGGCGCACCGGATTTACGATGAACGGTACCGCGCCGAATTCGAGGCGAAGTACATGGGGACGGTCATCGCCGTGTACGTCCGGACCGGGAATGTGTTCTTCCCGGCGGAAGAGAAAGAGGCGTTGCTTGTGGGGAACGAAGCAGAGCCGGGCGGAGTATTTGTCGGTTTTCGTGTAGGTGCTCCCGCTGTCCATGCTCAATACTGGCAGCCCGGAAATGTTTACCTGGGCCGGTAGGTATTGCGAAAACACGGGCACGCCGATACTCCGCGTGACGGTCTCCGGCAACGCACTCGAACACGCTATCGAGGTTGACGCAATCATCGATACCGGCTTTGCCGGCTTTGTTTTGATGCCAATCATGCAGGCGCTACCGCTCGGACTGACGCTTGTAGGAGTCGCGGAATTCACGTTGGCGGATGGCCGGACGGCCGCCAATTACACGGGTCTTGGGAGCGTGTCGATCGAAGGCGAGAGCCGAAGTGGAATCTTCGTTCTGGAAAGCAATCCGGAGTGCGGCAATGTCTTATTGGGAATGGCGTTTCTAAGGAGACTCGACGCATCGCTTACCGTTGACAAGGCGGGAGTGACGATCGCGTCTCAGGAAGCGTAGCCGCTACTTCTTCAACTCCGCAATCAGTGCGTCGAGGCCCTTGCGCGAGTAGAGTTGCACGAGGCGCTGCTCTTCGGGCGAGGGTGAGACGAGGCCGGCCAGGCGCGGGTCGGCGAGGTCGGCGCGGGAGGGGATCCAGTAGTTGCCGTCGGCGTATTCGACGTTGTTGACGAAGCTCGACATGCTGTCGATGACGACGCCGCCGACGCGGAGGGTTGATGCATCGGTGAGCTTGGCCGCGCTTTTGGCGGCGAGCGGTGTGTCGAAGGGCACGGTGCCGGCGAGGAACTCGCGGCCCTGGGTGTCCTTCATCGCAAGCCCGATTTCCAGATGCTTGATCGGCTTGGCTTCCCGATTGCGGAGTTCGATGTGAGGCGATTTGGCTTGATTGGCGGCCACCTTGACCGAACCGGCCATCAAGTCGACCGGGGCGCCGGGCATTCGCAAGAAGCTGAATTGCACTTCGCGATCCATCTCCAGGTTGGTCGCCGGAGCGTTGGCCTCGCGCGGCATGGCGCCGCGGCGCACTACTTGCACATCGACTCGCGGGCGCGAGCCCTGGCGGTTAATGGCCGACAGCACTTCCTGCTGCAAGCCTTCGCGCCCGCGCGCTTCGAGCACTTGTTGCAGATGTTTGCGGTCGCGGCGGGCTTCGAGTTCCCATAACGTCAGGCTGCGCTTGGAGTTCAGGCGGTTGTCGCCGAAGAATGTCAGGTCGTCAAACAAGACGCCATCGAGCGTGACCTGAGCGAGCGGTCCGCCGGCGGCTGTCATTGGCCGCAGCATGCGTAGATCGATACGAACCGAGAACTCTTCATTGGCCGGCACGTCGAGAGCGGGTACGGCGACCGAACCCTTGCCGCCGGGCGAGGCTTCCTGCGCGACAACGAGGAGTGTCACGCCTTTCACACGCTTGCCGCTCAAATTTTGGAGACGGAGCGTGGCGTGCATGTCGAGCACGATTGCCGAAGCTCGCGGCGTGCCTTTGGAGTTGCCGAGATCCATGCCGCGCACGGCGAGCGGGGCGTCCTTGGCGAAGTCGACTTTCATGCCGCGTGAGAGATCGATCGACGCTTCCTGTGCGAAGGCGGCGGCGGTGGTGAAAGCGAGTTTAGTCCAAATAGACATTGTTCACCGTGATCTGGCCGGAGTCATGATCGACATAACGGGTTGCGGCTGCGCCGCTGGTGGAGACTGTGACGAGCACGTCGGACTGGCTGTTTTTGGGGTTGGTAAGGCTCAATCCGCGCGCGCCGTCGGAGATTTCGACACCCTCCATGGATGCATTAACGACAATGGGCGCGGGAGCGCGGAGAGCGGCGAGTTGTTCCTGTTTACGCAACGCGGCGTTCCAATACATAAACATTGCGACGCAGGCGACCGCGCCGCCAAGCGCAACGGTGTGCCAGGACAAAGAAGGCATCACGGGAGGTTCGGCGGGTTTATAGGCGCTGATGGCTTCCGACGCTTCGAGTCCCAAATGAATGTTGGCGCGCATCTCGGCGGCGAGCGATTCCCAGTGGACGCCGTCGGGCATCCCATCGGTTTCCCGTGCGACGGCGCGGGAGGCTTCGAGGAATGCACGCACCTCAGACTGGCACACGTCGCAGCCGTGCACGTGGCGGCGCGTCGCCCACTTCTGGAAGAACGGCAACTCGCCTCCGGCACAGAGGGCCAGCGATTCAATCGACGGGTGTTTCATGGCTTCCTCCTTTCCAGGTAGCGGCGGAACTTGATGCGGGCGTTGGCGATGTGGCTGCGGACGGTGGCCATCGAACAGCCCATTTGGCGGGCGACTTCGTCGGCGGGGATGTCTTCGACATCGCGCATGAGCAGCGCCGTCCGTTCTTTCGGCGTGAGATGACGCAGTCCGTCCTCGAGCGCTTTTTCGCGCTCGGCGCGCAGCAGCGATTGTTCCGGATTACGCTCGTGCGCGGTGACGAGCGGCTCGGAGAGCGAGTCGATTTCGGTGAAACCGACGCGGCCGTGGCGGCGCAGGAAATCGATGGCCGTGTTGGTCGCGATGCGGGAAAGCCAGTGCGCGGCCTTGTCGGCGTCCTTGAGTTGATCGGCGCGTTGGAGGACTTTGATGAACGCTTCCTGGGTGAGGTCTTGCGCATCGGCGACGTTTCCGACGATGCGGTAGATGATCAGGAACACGCGGCGCATGTTGTCCCGCACAAAGCGGTTCTGTAGCTCGGCGGCCGATTGGGCCGCTGCGCTCGCCGCTTCGCGTGCTGGATCGCTCATGACTGCAGTTAGCATCGCACCTAACAGACATGACGCCGGGAACCGCTCAAACGTGGAGACTATTTTCCGGCCGCTGCAAGTGCCGCTATCCTGAATTATATGAAGGATGTAGCCGTCATGGGGGTGGGCAAGACCCGGTTTGGCGCTTTTGCCGATCGCGATTTGCGTTCGCTGGCGGTGGAGGCTGTGGCCGCGGCGCTGGCCGATGCAGGTCTGGAGGCCGGTGCGGTAGAGGCGTTCTACCTGGGTAATTTCGCGGGGCCGAGCTTTACGGGGCAGAGCCATTTGGCGCCCTACGTGGCCGGCGCGGCGGGAATCACCGGGGTTCCGGCGACGCGTTACGAGGCCGCGTGCGCATCGAGCGGCGCGGCGTTTCATGCGGCGTGGCAGGCGGTGGCGGCGGGGATTCACGACGTCGTTGTCGTCTGCGGCGTGGAAAAAATGACCTCGCAGCCGACGGCGCGGGTGGCCGAAATTCTTGCGATGGCGGGCGACGTAAGCGCCGAGGCGCATCCGGGGGCGACGTTCCCGGCTATCTTCGCGATGATCGCGAGGCGGCACATGTATCAGTACGGTACGACGCGCGAGCAGATGGCGGCGGTGGCGGTGAAGAATCACGCCAACGCGTTGACCAATCCGTTTGCGCATCTCAAAAAGGCAATCACGTTGGAACAGGCGCTGGCCGGCAAGCCGATTGCCGAACCGTTGACGATTTACGACTGCTCGTTGGTGAGCGACGGCGCGGCGGCGGTGGTGCTGGCCGCGCGTCCGAACGGCGTGCGCGTGCTGGGCTGCGCGCAGACTTCGGACTATGTGGCGCTGGAGAAGAAGGCCGATATTACCTCGTTGCCGGCGGTGAAGGCTTCGGCCGCGAAGGCGTACCAGATGGCGGGATTGTCGGCGCGTGAGATCGACTTCGCCGAGGTGCACGACTGCTTCACGATCGCCGAGATAATCGCGATGGAAGAACTTGGCTTTTGCGCGAAGGGCGAGGGCGGGCCGTTCGCGGCATCGCTGGCGATGGCGGTAAATCGAAGCGGCGGCTTGAAGGCGAAGGGGCATCCGGTTGGCGCGACGGGCGTGGCGCAGATCGCCGATGTCGCGCTACAGATTCGCGGCGAGGCGCATGGTTGGCAGCTTCCAAAGGCGCGGGTGGGACTGGCGCAGAACCTCGGCGGCAGCGGGGCGACGAGCGTGGTTACGATATTGGGGGCCGCATGAATGTGTATTCGGAAACGGTGGTGTGGTCGGCGCCGGCGGAGTTGGCGAGCGAAGCGCCGTATCAACTGGTGCTGGTAAACGACAACGGCGCGCGTACGATGGGCCGAGTGCGTGGCGAGCGGCTGCAGATCGGCGATAATGTAAGACTCGACGCCGTCGAAGACGGCGTACATTTTTTCAGGAAGACATCATGAAACTTGCCGCGCGGATGGACCGCATCGGAATTGAGACAGCCTTTAAGGTGTTGGTGGAGGCCCGTGCGCTGGAAGCGCAGGGAAAGAGTGTGATTCACCTCGAGATCGGCGAGCCCGATTTTGAAACGCCCGCGCATGTCATCGACGCGGCGAAGAAGGCGCTCGACGATGGCTGGACGCACTACGGCCCCACCGCGGGCTATCCGGATTTGCGCCAGGCGATCGCCGATCATGTGAGCGCCACGCGGGGCATTCCCGTGGCCATCGATCAAGTATGCGTCGTTCCCGGCGGCAAACCGATCATGTTCTTTCCGATGCTCGCGCTGCTTGAGGAAGGCGACGAGGTTGTTTATCCGAACCCGGGATTCCCGATCTACGAATCGATGATCAACTTCCTCGGCGCCAAGCCCGTGCCGATGCCGCTGGTGGAGGAGCGCGGCTTCAGTTTCGACCTCGACCGGTTCCGCGACAGTTTGACCGACAAGACGAAAATGGTCATCCTGAACTCGCCGCAGAATCCGACCGGCGGAGTGATTCCGAAGGCCGACATCAAGGCGCTGGCCGATATGTTGCGCGATCGCGACGTCATCATTCTTACGGACGAAATCTACGGCCGCATCTATTTCGACGACGAGGCGCCGTACTCGATCACCTCCGAGCCGGGCCTGGCCGAGAAGTGCATTATCCTCGACGGCTTCTCGAAAATCTACGCGATGACCGGATGGCGCTTGGGCTACGGCGTGATGCCCGCGTGGCTGGCCGACGCGGTCAACAAGCTGATGGTCAATTCGAATTCGTGCACGGCGTCGATGGTGCAGCGCGCCGGTCTCGCCGCGATCACGGGGCCGCAGGACGACGCCGTCAAAATGGTGAAGGAGTTCCGCCGGCGCCGGGATGCGTTCGTGGCGGGGCTGAACACGCTGCCAGGCTTCCGTTGCCAAGTGCCGGCGGGGGCGTTTTACGCGTTTCCGAACGTGGAGGGAACGGGCCGGACGTCGAAAGACCTTGCGCGCGAATTACTGCATGACGCAGGCGTTGCCTGTTTGAACGGCGAAGCGTTTGGCGCTTACGGTAACGGCTACATCCGGTTTAGTTACGCGAACTCGTACGAGAACCTGATGGAAGCGGTGGAGCGGATGCGGCGCTATTTGACGAAGTAATAGATCCGTTCGGTTGGTCACTCCGTACCTGTTAGTCGAAGCAGCGCAATTTGGACCTCGCCAGGGACGGGATGGCTAACCGCCGTTCCCACCACCGGACCCGCGGCGGGCCGGTGCGCGCGAATGGAGTCAATATGAAAATACGCTACCTGATCGCCTTGAGTTTTCTCGGCGCCGGGCTGGCCGGAGTGTTTCTTCCCCACGCCGCCCAAGCCGACACCCATCACCTACCCAACACTGGATTAGCCGATCCCGAGAATTTCTTTCGGCTGTTGGCGCAATGGCGCGCGGCCTCGCCGCGCGATACCGTTTCGCTTGGCCTTGTTTCCATCGGTGCGCTGGCGAGTGAGCCGATCAATGCGGCTGGCGGCGTGCAGGTCAACACTACGACCGGCGCGGTGAGCGCTCGCGTTGGCGGACTGCCCGACGGGAACTGGGAATTGATTCTGGCCGACAACGCCGCGGGCGGCTCGACATTACCCGACGGCGCCGACCGCACCTTAAATGCGGGGCGGTTGACGAAGGCCGAAGGCGCGTATGTATTGAGCGCCATGCTATCGGCGGCGCAGCGGAATGGCTTCGCGTTCGACCGCGCTTTTGTCGTGCGCGCGGGCCAGCCGGCGTCGTCGTTTGTACTGACCGGTTCGGCGAATATCTACAACCGAATCGCGGCGGGCTATGTGAGCGAGGACGCCGTTTGGGATCTCGCGGCGACGGGCCGTGCGCTGTTTAACGGCGAGCGGTTCGCGGGGAATTCGCGCACATGCGGAACCTGCCACGTGGAGGCGAACAATTTCACGATCGACGCCGAGTTCATTGCGAAACTTCCAGCCGCCGATCCGTTGTTCGTGCACGAGCGCGAGGCGGAATTGCGCAACAACTTCGAGAGCGCGGCGAATTTGCGCAAGGCGGGGTTGGTGCTGGCCAACGCCGACCGATCCGAGGATTTGGCGAAGAAGTTCGTGCTTCGCGCGGTGCCGTCGATTCAGTCGGTCGGAACGCAGTCGAACGCACCGCAGTTGCCATTCATTATCGATTTCACGCAGGTCGGCCAATCGCCGGATCAGCCCGAAAGGCTTGGCTGGGGCAACGATAATCTGCCGCTGCGCGACTTTGCGATTGGCGCGATCATTCAACACATGCCGAAGACGCTGGCGCGCAGAGCTGGCACGGATTTCCGGTTGCCCACCGATGAAGAACTCGACGCACTGGCGGTGTTCCAACTTTCCGTTGGGCGCGCCGAGGATTTCGACCTTGCGAAGCTCAAGTTGCGGACGGGCGTCGGTGCGCAGGGGATGCGGTTGTTTGCCGACACCGGCAATATCGCCGAACCCGGCCACAAGAACTGCAACGCTTGCCACTTCAACGCGGGCGGCACGGCGGCGCTATCGTTCAACGATCGCGTGCCCGGATTCTCACCGAAACTGGACGCGCTGCCGCGTGGGTTCAACATGACGGTGGGGACCAACGTGAACGTGCTAGCCTCGTCGATCGCGTTGAACATTCCGCGCGATGGCGGCTACGGTTCGCAGCTCCTGCCCACCGGTGGCTTCGGCAATTTTGGTGAACTGCCGGGAGTTGGCGTGATCCCGTTTGAAGAGTTCAATTCAAACTCGCTGGTGGAGTCGGCCGATACGGCGCCATTCTTCCACAATCACGCGGTCGCGACGCTGGAAGAAGCGGTGGCGTTTTACGGCACGAAGGCGTATGCGGATCCGACGAGCATTGGCGATCCGGTGGCCGGGCCGGTGCCGGTGAAGATCAGCGACGATCCGAACGATCCGGAAGTGCAGGCGATCTCCGCATTCTTGCGGGTGTTGAACGCGCTCGAGAATGTGCGCTCGACGATCTCGGCCCTGGAGCGGGCGCGGCGCGCGGGTTCGATCGAGGACGCTCGCGAACTTGTGACCCTCGGACGCGAAGAGTTGAACGACGCGATTCAAGTGCTGTCGGCGGGAGCGCTGGAGCGGCGTCCGGACTTTGCGGTGTTGATCGCGCGCGGACGCTTGATGGCGGCGCGGGGCGTGATTGATGGCGGACGGAATGCGACGAGCGTGGCGGCGATGGAGGTGTCGCTGCAGAACGCGCTGCAATTGTTGCGCGTGGCGCGGGAAACGCTCGTCGATCCCGCGACGCTTCCAGAGTCGTTCCGCAACTAGCTAGTTCGACCGCCCAACCTGTTTCAGGACCCGTTTCACCGTGGACATGATCGCTTCTTCCACCTCCTCGGTGAACGGGCCCGGGTTGCCGTAGTAGATGTGGCTGTCGACGGCTTCGTAGCCGCCTTCCTGCAATACACGCTTCGACGCGATGTAACCCATTACGTCGTTCGAATAGCCGGCGACGATTGTGTCTTCGCCGGCGAACTCTTTTTTGATGCGGAGGTCGTAGTCGACGACGACCTCGCCGCCCAGCGCGACAATCGTGGCCGCTTTGCCGAAGCGCAGGGCCTGCACGGGATAGGCGATCGTCGTCACCGGCTTACGGGCGTCGTAGGCGCGGAGCATCGCTTCGGCGCGGCGCTGCTTGTACCAACTGGGGTCTTTCAGTTCCTTCTCGAATTGGTCGCGCGTGTGCGGCGCGAAGGCGAGATCGACGGTTTGCCACGCCGAACGGATCTTGCCTGTGACCGGTTTCATCGTTCCTTTCAAGACGCGGCCGAGTTCGTCGGAAAGGCCGCGGCCGTGGGCTTCGGCGTGTTCGTATTTGCCGCGCGGGCTGGGGTTGGCATCGCCGCCGCACAGTAAGAGGAACAGGGCGGTGGCGCCGGGATTGGCCTCCTCGAAGTATTGCTGGGCGTAGCCGGCGTAGTCGCCGTTGAGGAGAAAGAGATCGCCGCCGAGCGTGGTGTTGTGGCAGGCGTAGCCGAAAATTACGCCGCGCAGTTTGCCGTCGGCCGAGGTAATGCGGAAGACGGGAACGTCGTGATCGACGGGGCCTTTCGGGTTGTGTCCGATCGACACGCCTTTCGGTGTGAACTGGCGGCGGTTGATGGCGAAGGTCCCTGTGCCATGCCCGATGGCGATGCCGGCGGGTTGCAGATCACCGAGCGCGGCGCCGATGACGGCGACGAGTTTATCGACGAGATTGTTGCTGTAAGCGACGATGATCTGGCGTTGCTCGGCCGTGAGATCGAACATGGTGTCGAGGTTGTCGCGCACGGCCGGCCCGCTGTGCGTGTGCGAGGAGTTGAGCATCAGTTGCGAGCGTTTGAGTCCGTACTTCTTGGCGGCTTCGGCGCCGATACGCTCCGAGATGGGCCGCGAGAGTCCGATGAGATCGGTTCCAACGATGACAACGCGGTTGCCGGATTTGTCTTGCAGCGCGACGGCTTTGGCCCACAATTTCTGGCGTACGCCTTCGGAGGGTTTTTTGCGCGATGCGTAGCCGGAGAGGAAGATCGGCTTGTCGGGAGTGATTTCGACGCGGCCGATTCCGGCCTTCCATTCGGCGGCAAAGGCGATGGCGCAGGAGGCGAGCAGGAGTGCGGATCTCATGGTGATGTAGCGTAGCAAAAAATCGTGACCCCGGTTTTGGAAGTGGTGCGCATCAATGGGTATGAAGGCGATAATAACCTTTCTCTTCGCGGCTGCCCTCGCGCAAGCCGCAACCACATACACGTATACAGCGACTGGCACGGCTAACCCGTTCACGAACGGCACCGATCC
>Ga0194128_10006546_pt1 | contig 15663 bp, 13 predicted proteins | sample TA2KigCa65mmetaG_FD_148650 | JGI IMG/M metagenome (GOLD analysis project Ga0194128, IMG submission 148650) | Freshwater microbial communities from Lake Tanganyika, Tanzania - TA2015037 Kigoma Deep Cast 65m | ecosystem: Environmental > Aquatic > Freshwater > Lake | place: Tanzania: Lake...
ATCGCTGCTCGCCGATCTCGCCACGCTCACCCGCAACACCGTCCGCTTCGGCCGCGCAGCCTCCTTCCCGGTGCTCGCCACCCCGACCGAAATCCAGCGCCGCGCACTCGATCTGCTCGCCGTCAAGCCCAGCCTGTAGTCAGGACCCGCAGACAAACGCGAGTCACATCAGTGGCTTGGTCAAAATTCGGGCAAAGTTCAGCCTAGAGTGCGCCCAACGATGCGATCGCAGCGCCGGCGCAGAGGATGAGGCCCAGTCCGAACAGCAGCATGGCAAGCGGCATGTCGCCCATGGTCGTCCCCCTCGTGACGATCGCCCCCTTGCGATGATCCCAGGCGGTTCGGGCCGCGGCGCCTCAGGCTTGAGCCGGACTATGCCCTTGCGACCGCTCGTCGCACTGTGACGGCGCGCACACCCGGACGAAGAATTGCGATCGGGTCGGCGCGCGGATTCGGTCCGGATCAGGCGGTGGGCTGGGGCAAACCGTCGGGAACCGTCCCCGATGATGCGGCGCTTGCCGCCGGTTGCGACGGTGCGGGGCCTGCCGTCCCTGCCGCTTTCGCCGGCTCGCGGCGCGCCACCGCCGGCGGCGCCGGCCGGTACAGCTCATGGGCCGTCCACAAGGTGAAGGTCAGCAGCAGCACGGCGCCCGCCTGGTGCAGCGCGCCGAGCGATATCGGAACCATGGTCAGCAATGTGGCAATGCCGAGGCCGGCCTGAACCAGCACCACCAGCAGCATCAGGCTGGCCTGGCGCTTCGCGCCGTCGGTTGCGCCGGCGCTCCGCGTCGCCAGCCAGAGCGCGATGGCGGCCAGCACCGTGATGCTGGCCAGCAGGCGATGATCGAACTGCACGGCGATCGGGTTCTCGAACAGGTTCCAGACCGGGGGCTCGATCAGCCAATAGTCCTCGGGCACGAGGCGACCGTCCATCAGGGGGAATGTGTTCATGATCGTGCCGGCATCGAGGCCGGCGACAAAGGCACCGGAAATGATGGTCGTGAACACCAGGGCGACGAGCAGCCAGGCGGCGCGGCGGAGCCGGGGCGCGCTCGGCGGCTTGACGGCGTGCGGTTGCGCGAGACCGAACGCCGTCCACAGCAGCGCGCCATAGATCAGGATGGCGAGGCCCAGATGGGCGGCGAGCCGGTACTGCGAGACATAGGGATCGTCGGCGAGGCCCGACTTCACCATCCACCAGCCGAGCGCCCCTTCGAGGCCGCCCAGCACGAACAGCAGCGCCAGGCGCGGCCAGATTGACCGCTCGAGCCGGCCTGTCCAGGCAAACCAGATGAAGGGCAGGAGGAAGGCAAGCCCGATCAGCCGGCCCCAGACCCGGTGGATGTATTCCCACCAGAAGATCTCCTTGAACGCCGCGAGCGACATGCCCGTCTTGAGCTTGAGATATTCGGGCGAGCCCCGGTACTGGTCGAACAGCACCTGCCAGTCGGCCTCGTTCAGCGGCGGCAGGATGCCCGCAAACGGCTGCCATTCGACGATGGACAGGCCCGATTCGGTCAACCGGGTGATGCCGCCGATCACGACCATGGCAAACACCATGGTCGCCACCATGGCCAGCCAGATGACGATGGGCCGCCGTTCGCGCGCCAGTGTCGGGGCACGATCAATTGCGGCCCTGTGAGTTGCGGCCTGGGGGGTCGCGGCGCTGGTCATGGCGGCCTCGCTGGCCTGGAATGCGGGCAGGGACCCGATTCCGCCGCAGTTTCTACGCGAAAAGGCGTCGGTCAAACATCTGGGTGGCCTGGGTGGCGATCAGCCGCGCCTCCAAATCCCGAGTTTCGCGGCGGCAGAAAATGTACCTATCGATGATGGTATTTGACAAAATATCACAAAATCTATACGTTCTATATGATTATTACACATTTAATAACCGTATAATGGTGCGCCGATGGCAAAGCTGGGCAAGGGCGTAACGGTCGAGCAGGTCAAGCACGGCAGCCATCATCTGCGGGGCGGAATTGCCACAAGTCTGGCGGCCGCTGACGCCGGATTCGCCCCCGGCGATCAGGCGCTCATCAAATTCCACGGTCTGTACGAGGGCTACGATCGCGACTCGGCGACCGCGCTGAAACAGCGGGGCGAGGACAAGGCGCACCAATTCATGGCGCGCGTGCGCATACCCGGCGGGCGATTGACGGCAGCGCAATATCTCGAGCTCGATCGACTGGCCGATCTCTACGGCAATGCCACGCTGCGCATCACGACGCGCCAGGCCATTCAGTTTCACGGCGTGCTCAAGATCGAACTGAAGGAGCTGCTCGCCGGCATCGACAGCGTTCTGCTGACCACGCTCGCCGCCTGCGGCGATGTCGTGCGCAATGTGACCACCACACCGGCGCCGATCGCCGATGGGGTGCATCGTCGCCTGGCAGAGGACGCGCGACGCCTGTCGAGCCACTTCCTGCCGCGCACCGGCGCCTATCGCGAAATCTGGCTCGATGGCGAGCCGGTCGCCGCGGGGCCGGCTGATGGCGAGGAGGAGCCGCTTTATGGCGCGAACTATCTGCCGCGCAAGTTCAAGATCGGCCTGGCGACGCCGGACGACAATTCGATCGACGTCCTGACCAACGATCTCGGCATCATTGCCCTGTTCGAGGGCGGGCAGCTCACCGGCTACAATCTGGCCCTGGGCGGCGGCTTGGGCATGACCCACAACAAGCCGAAGACCTATCCGCGCCTGGCGACGCCGATCGTGTTCGTCGGCGCAGACGGGCTGATTGCCGCCGCCGACGCCGTTGTCCGCCTGCAGCGCGACCACGGCGATCGCGCCGATCGCAAGCATGCCCGCCTCAAGTATCTGGTCGACGACAAGGGGCCGGCCTGGATCAAGGCTCAACTCGAAAGCTATCTTGGCCACGCGCTCGAACCCGCCCGCCCGATGCCGCGATTCCGCATCGTCGATCATCTGGGTATCCATGACCAAGGCGACGGCAAGTGCTATCTCGGCATCCCCGTGCCGAGCGGACGCGTCGCCGACAGTGCAGCGGCGCAGCTGCGCGCAGGTCTCAACGCCGTGATCCGACACTACGCGCCGTCGATCGTTCTGACGCCGTGGCAGGACATCATCCTTGCCGATCTCGACCGTGACGCAGCGGTCGCGGTCGAGGCGGCGCTGCATGCCCGGGGCGTCCGACTCGCCGGCGACATGACGCCGGTCGAGCGCTGGTCGCTGGCGTGCCCGGCTCTGCCCACCTGCGGCCTCGCCCTGACCGAGGCCGAGCGCGTCCGCCAGCCGCTCATGGAGCAGATCGCCGATGCGTTGGCGGAGGCGGGCATCCCCGATGAGCTGCTGTCCGTGCGCATCACCGGCTGCCCCAATGGCTGTGCCCGGCCCTATGCCGGAGATATCGGCATCGTCGGCCGCATGCCCGGATTCTATGCGCTCTATGTCGGCGGCGACTTCGCCGGCACGCGCATGAACAGCCAGCTGCTCGACAAGGTCGCCATGGGCGAGATCGCGGTCACGCTCGCGCCGCTTTTTCGCCTGTTCGCAGCCGAGCGCATCGCCGAGGAGGGCTTCGGCGACTTTTGCCATCGCGTCGGCCTCAACCGATTGCGCGACGAAGTGGCCGCCGCGCGTCCGGCTGCGGTCGCGGTTTGACGAGCTCTGCAGCCATGCTCTCGCTCGCCATCGATGTCACCCGGCTGCGCACCGCGCTCGTTGTCGGGCCGGCGGCGACCGAGCACGCATCGCTCGGCAGGCTGGCTCAGCTGGAAGCGGCGTCGTCGTCTGCCCATGCCGACATCCAGATTTTCGCGCCGGCGCCAGGCATCGCGTTGGCCGGCCGCGCCGGCGACCGCTTGATCCGCCGCCTGCCGACGCCGGCGGATCTGGCGGGCATTCGGCTGATGTTCATCGCCGGTTTGGACGAAGCGCCATCGGCCAGCCTCGCCGCCGCGGCGCGCGCAGCCGGCGCGCTGGTCAATGTCGAAGACCGTGCCGGCTTGTGTGATTTCCACATGCCGGCGCTGGTGCGACGCGGCTCGCTGCAGATCGCGATCACGACCGAGGGCCGTGCGCCGGGGCTGGCAGGCCACATCCGCCGCCATCTCGACAAGCTCTTTCCGGGCGACTGGGCAGCATGGCTCGACGAGCTTGCCGGGCTGCGCCTCCTCTGGCGTGCGGAGGGCGCGGATCGCGGGTCGATCCGGCGGCGCAGCGAGGCGCATATCGATCGCCGGGGGTGGCTCTCATGGCCGCGCGACGATGTGAGCCAGGCCTCGCCGGCTGGCCGACAGGCGACGCGCGAGGCGTATGATCGGCGCTGGTCGCATCCCGCATAGAATGCCGCAGCGCCGATGCGGACCCTCGGGTCGCCGCCGATCCGCGGCGACGCCGCCGGGTGACGCGCCGAAATCGTTTGTGTATATATGATCGCGTCCGAACCGGTTTCGCCCGATCGAAGCACGAGATCCGTCGCCGTGAACGACCTCGCCTTGTCACACGGACTGAGCTTCGCCGACCTCTATCGGCGCGACGGACTTGCGCGCCTCGACGGCTGCTTTCTCGACGATCTGAAGGCGGCGGATGTCGCGCTCTACAACCGATTGATGGCGGCCCGCGCCGCTCCCGACTCGGTCGTCGGCAAGGATGAATCCGCGATCATCCTCGACCTGGCGCCGCATCTCGACGACTTCATCGGCCGGCTGTTCGGCGTTTCGACTGAGCTCGATCGCCTGCGGGCGAGACATCACGAACTGGCGCCGCTCTATTCGTGCAAGCGCCTGTTCGTGCAGCGGCGCGCGGTCAAGGGCGTCAGCACCGACACGGCATCGTCTCATGATGGCGAGGCACTCGCCGTCGAGCTCGAGCGCCTGATGGGCGAGACGCTCAGCGAGCTCGCCTTCGCGCGCCATGTCAACGCCTGGAGCGAGAACGAAGCCGCGCACGGCGCGGCACTCGATGTGGCGGCGCGCTACGCGCAGTGGGCGACGCTGTCGCCCGCCGGCCAGGACAAGCATCGCGCGGGCGTGCTCTTCCAGGTGCCGCGCAAGATCGATCACCAGCATCTCGTGCCGGTCGACACGGTCGAGGTGCATGGCTTGCGCATGATGAGGCTGCCGGTCGAGCACCGCCGGCACCGCGAGGGCTTCGCGCTCACCGACCACGGCACCGACCTGACCGGCGCGCTCGACCAGGCCAACTATTGCATCTGGTGCCACAACCAGGGCAAGGATTCGTGCTCGAAAGGCTTGCGCGACAAGAAGACCCGCGCATTCCAGAAGAGCCCGCTCGGCGTGACGCTCGCCGGCTGCCCGCTCGAGGAGAAGATCTCCGAGCTCAACCTCGCGAAGGCCGAGGGCCATGCCGTCGGCGCGCTCGCCATCGTCGTCATCGACAATCCGATGACGGCCGCGACCGGGCACCGCATCTGCAACGACTGCATGAAGTCGTGCATCTACCAGAAGCAGGAGCCGGTCGACATTCCCCAGGTCGAGACGCGCACGCTCAAGGACGTGTTGGCGCTGCCCTGGGGTTTCGAGATCTACAGCCTGCTGACGCGCTGGAATCCGCTCAACCTGCGCCGGCCGCTGCCCAAGCCGGATTCGGGCTACAAGGTGCTGGTGGTCGGCCTCGGGCCGGCCGGCTTTACCTTGGCCCATCATCTGATGAACGACGGGCATTCCGTGGCGGCCGTCGACGGGCTCAAGATCGAGCCGCTGGCGCCCGAGCTGTCGGGCGTTGCAGCCGACGGCGCGCGTGTGCCGTTTCATCCCGTGCGCGACGCCGCCGCGCTCAGCGAACCGCTCGACAACCGGGTCATGGCGGGCTTTGGCGGCGTCGCCGAATACGGCATCACCGTGCGCTGGAACAAGAACTTCCTCAAGCTGATCCGGCTGCTGATCGAGCGGCGCCGGCGTTTTGCCATGTATGGCGGCGTGCGCTTCGGCGGCACTCTAACCATCGACGATGCGTTCGCCATGGGCTTCGACCACATCGCGCTATGCGCCGGAGCCGGCCGTCCGACCATTCTGGACATGCCGAACGGGCTCGCGCGCGGCGTGCGCGCCGCGTCCGATTTCCTGATGGCGCTTCAACTGACCGGCGCGGCCAAGCGCGACTCGGTCGCCAATCTGCAGATCCGCCTGCCCGTCGTCGTGGTCGGCGGCGGCCTGACCGCGATCGATACCGCGACCGAGGCGCTCGCGTACTATCCCGTGCAGGTCGAGAAATTCCTGCTGCGCTACGAAGCGCTGGTCGCCGAGCTGGGCGAAGCGCGTGCGCGTGCGCGTTGGAGCCCGGAGGAAGCGGTCACCGCCGACGAATTCATTGCCCATGCCCGCGCGATCCGGTCCGAGCGCGCGGCAGCCAGGGCGGCGGGCAGGCAGCCCGCTCTGGTGCCGTTGATCGAGAGTTGGGGCGGCGTCTCCATCGTCTACCGCCGGCGGCTGATCGATGCGCCGAGCTACACGCTCAATCACGAGGAAGTGGCGAAGGCGCTCGAGGAGGGCATTCGCTTCGCCGAGGGCCTCACGCCGCGGCGGGTCGACGTCGATGCCTACGGCCACGCCAGCGCATTGGTCGTCGTCGATGCCGACGGCAAGGAGACCACGTTGCCGGCGCGCGCGATCCTGATCGCAGCCGGCACGCAACCGAACACGGTGCTGGCGCGCGAGGACGGCGGCCGCATCAAGCTCGAGGGCAAGTACTTCCAGGCGCTCGATGAGCTCGGCCAGCGGGCTACGCCCGAGCCGGTGGCAAAACCGGAGGACGTCCATGTGCTGACCGCGCTGGCACCCGATGGCCGCGCGGTCAGCTTCTTCGGCGACCTCCATCCGAGCTTCGCCGGCAACGTCGTCAAGGCCATGGGTGGCGCCAAGCAGGGCTATCCGGTGGTCGGACGCGTGCTGGCGCGCCGGGCGCCGACCCCGGTCAGCGAGCAGGAGCTGTTCCGAATCCTCAATGACGGGCTGCGCCCGCGCGTGACCGAAGTCACGCGCCTCACGCCGGACATCGTCGAGATCGTGGTGCATGCGCCCTTCGCGGCGCGCGCCTTCTTGCCCGGACAATTCTATCGCCTGCAGAACTACGAAGCTTACGCCACGCGCGTCGCCGACGGGGAGTCGGCGACAGGCAGCGCGTTGCGCACCGTGCTCGCCATGGAAGGGCTGGCGCTGACTGGCGCCTGGGTCAACCGCGAACGCGGCCTGATCTCGACCATCGTGCTCGAGGTCGGCGGCTCTTCGGACCTGTGCCGGCTGCTCAAACCGGGCGAGCCGATCATCCTGATGGGGCCGACCGGCACGCCGACGGAAACGCCGGCGAAGGAAACCGTCGCGCTGGTCGGCGGGGGGCTCGGGAATGCCGTGCTGTTCTCGATCGGCCAGGCGTTGCGCGCGCGCGGCAGCCGCGTGATCTATTTCGCCGGCTACAAGCGCCTGCGCGACCGCTACAAGATCGATCAGATCGAGGCGGCCGCCGACGTGGTGGTCTGGTGCTGCGACGAGAGCCCGGGCTTCGCGTCCAGTCGCGCGCAGGATCGCAGCCATGTCGGCAATATCGTCGAGGCCATGGCCGCCTACGGCTCGGGCCGGCTCGGCGCACAGGTCGTGCCGCTGTCGGAAGCGGATCGCATCGTCGCAATCGGTTCGGACGGCATGATGGCGGCCGTCGCCCGCGCACGCCACGGCGTGCTCGCGCCGCTGCTCAAGCCCGGCCATGTCGGCATCGCCAGCATCAATTCGCCGATGCAATGCATGATGAAGGAGATCTGCGCCCAATGCCTGCAGATCCATATCGATCCCACGACCGGCAAGCATACGGTCGTGTTCTCCTGCTTCAATCAGGACCAGCCGCTCGACCGCGTCGATTTCGGCGCGCTGCGCCAGCGGCTGAACCAGAACGGCACGCAGGAGGAGCTGACCAAGCAGTGGATCAACCACTGCCTCGGTCACGTCGAGCCGCAGCAGGCGGCCGACTAGGTCTCAGTAGGATGGCAGGCGTGGCGCGCCGCCGTCGGTGATCGCCTCGCCCCAGTAGAGTCGGCCGACCCTGGCCCAATATGCGGCGGCCGTGCACATCGGACACGGCCTCGACGATGCATAGATGACGGCGCCACGCAGGTCGTTGGTGCCGAGCGCGCGCGCTGCGTCGCGGATCGCCTCCATCTCGGCATGCGCCGTCGGATCCTTGCGCGTGACCACGCGACTCGGCGCCTCCGCGATGATCCTTCCGTCACGCACCACCACCGCCCCATAGGGCTGATCGCCCTGATCGAGTGCCGCCTGACGCATGGCGAAGGCGCGCGCCATCAGGCGGCGGTCGTCCTCGGTCTGTGCGTGGGCGGGTCGCCGCAGCACCAGCAGGAGGGAACCAACGGTCAAGCTTGCGAGCAGGCGCCGCCGGCGCGGGTCGGCCGGCCGCGCGGCTGCATCCGTCACGTCTCGGCCTTCTTGCCTGTCCGTCGGGCGAGTTCCTCGTCGAGCTGCCCGTCGCGCCAGCCATGCATCATTTTGACCGGCTGAGCGACCGCGATCGCGCCTTCGTCCAGGTCGATCAGCACGGCGTTCGGATCGACCTCGTGGCGCGGCAGGATCGGCATGTTGTGCGCGATCCATGTCAGGTTCTGCTCGAGCGGCTCCGGGCTCTCGAACTTGCGCGCCATGGATTTGGCCTCTTCCCAGGTGTCGGCCATGATGTCCCAACCGTCGAGGCCCCAGCTCACGGCACGGCACACCTCCTGGATGCGCGTGCGCGTCGCCTCCCACTCCTTGAGCGCGCGCCCGAGGTCGGGCAGGAATGAATCGATCGTGTCGATGCGCGCATCGACGAAGGCAAGTGCCTGCGCCAGCCGTGGCACGGTCCGATCGACCTGATCGACGGCGATCTCGCGCACCTGTGAGCGCGCCTCCTTGACGCCTTCGACCAGCGCGGCCAGCCGGTGACGTTGGCGGATCAAGTAGCCGCCGGACTTGCGCACCGCCGCAAGGCCCAGCGTGCCGAACGGCACGACCAGATCGACCAGCAGCTCCAGACGGCGCTCGAGCTCGGCGGGCGCCAGCTCGACCGCCTGGCCCGTCAGAAAGAAGACGCGCTTGGTCAGCTCGTCGACGTCGATGCGCACGCCGCCGAGCTGCTTGGTCTGTACCAGCTCGATCAGCTTCTCGGCGCTCGCCGATGCCATGAACCGGTCGCCCATGCGTGTCCCGGTTTCGCGCGTCATGCGCGCAATCAGGCTCAGACGCATCTGGAAGCGGTCCGTTGCGTCGGATTCGCATTCGCGGCGCGTCGCCTCCTTGATCGCTTCGGTCGCACCGTGCGACTGGTTGATCTTGAGGCGCAGCGCACGCAGCTTGATCGGATCCGGCGCGCCGAGCACGGACGCGCCCTTGATTTCGCCGTAGAGCGCTGTATCCCGTGCATCGAGCTGGGTGAAATCCAGCAGCTTGGCAAACGGCACGATCAGCTGGCCGCGCGCGCCGCTCGCATTGGGGATGACCGTTTCCATGTCCTTGGGCCGGCCACTCTTGCCGGGCCTGAGGCGCGCCAATTTGATTGAACGATTGCCGAAATGCGCGGCTGCGCCGCGCACCTCGAAAGTCGTGGGCAAGTTTACGTTGACGGTCATACCGCTCCCTTGAACGCGGAAGAGCGCCGCGATCACACCGCGAGCGGGTAAAGGGGGGCATTCCCTTGCGTGCGGTTGAGGGTGGCAGCAGAAGCGGGCCCGGTCAACCTGCGGGGCGTCGCATGCAGGGTGCGGAAACCTAGTGCAGCCGCAGCTCGGAGCCGACCAGTCGAAATTCGCACGGCTTGACGATCTGGGTCGATGCCACTTTCACCGAGTGCAGCCTGCCGTCCAGGTTGCGCGTCCAGAAATTGAGGAATTTGGTCAGGATCGGAAAGCGCGGCGCCAGATCAAGGTCCTGCCACAGGTAGGTCTGCAGGACGCCGGGATGATCGGGCAGGTGATAGAGGATTTCAGCCGTGGTGAGACGGTAGCTGCGGAGCTGGAGAGCCAGATCGCTCATGGGCAACTGTCCTTGCCTGGTTTGCGGGGCCGTCTCTCATGTAACTGTGCCCGAGAGGCAAAGCCGGGGCAAGAAAAAATCCTTTTGATTCCAATGTCTTAGCAGCATTGGCCGGTGATTGCTGCCAGGCCGGCAATTGGTCGCGGACGGCATCCTTGACTCAGGACCAGACCTCCCTTAGATGGATGGCACTCGTTTGGGGGGAGTGCTAACAGAGCGCCTTTCCCATACCACTTTTCGTGACGATCCAAAGACTTGGAGGATAGGCGATGAAGTTTCGGCCCTTGCATGACCGTGTGCTGGTGAGGCGCATCGAGCAGGAGGAGAAGACCGCGGGCGGCATCATCATTCCCGACACGGCGAAGGAGAAGCCGATGGAGGGCGAAGTGCTGTCGGCCGGCGCAGGCGCGCGCGGCGAGGACGGCAAGTTGCACCCGCTCGATGTGAAGGCAGGTGATCGCGTCCTGTTCGGCAAGTGGTCGGGCACCGAAGTCAAGATCGATGGGCAGGAGCTCATCATCATGAAGGAGTCCGACATCATGGGCATCATCGAGACCAAGGGCCGCAAATAGGCCGCTGACAGCAGAGAATTCAGGAAGGATCAGACACTATGGCTGCCAAAGACGTGAAATTCGCCGGCGACGCGCGCACCCGCATGCTGCGCGGCGTCGACATTCTGGCTGACGCTGTCAAGGTGACGCTCGGCCCCAAGGGTCGCAACGTCGTGCTCGACAAGTCGTTCGGCGCGCCGCGCATCACCAAGGACGGTGTGACGGTGGCGAAAGAGATCGAGCTCTCCGACAAGTTCGAGAACATGGGCGCCCAGATGCTGCGCGAGGTGGCGTCCAAGACCTCGGACATTGCCGGCGACGGCACCACGACCGCGACCGTGCTCGCCCAGGCGATCGTGCGCGAGGGCGTCAAGTCGGTTGCCGCCGGCATGAACCCGATGGACCTCAAGCGCGGCATCGATCTGGCGGTCAGCGCTGTGATCGATGACCTGCAGAAGCGCTCCAAGAAGGTCTCGACCAGTCAGGAGATCGCCCAGGTCGGCACCATTGCAGCGAACGGCGAGTCCGAGATCGGCGACATGATCGCCAAGGCGATGCAGAAGGTCGGCAACGAGGGCGTGATCACGGTCGAGGAGGCGAAGAGCCTGGAGACCGAGCTCGACGTCGTCGAGGGCATGCAGTTCGACCGCGGCTATATCTCGCCCTACTTCGTCACCAACTCCGAGAAGATGATCGCCGAGCTGGAAAGCCCGCACATCCTGATCCACGAGAAGAAGCTGTCGGGCCTGCAGCCGATGCTGCCGCTGCTCGAGGCGGTGGTGCAGACCGGCAAGCCGCTGCTGATCATCGCCGAGGACATCGAGGGCGAAGCGCTGGCGACGCTGGTGGTCAACAAGCTGCGCGGCGGCCTCAAGGTGGCGGCCGTCAAGGCGCCGGGCTTCGGCGACCGCCGCAAGGCGATGCTCGAGGACATCGCGATCCTGACCAACGGTCAGCTCATCAGCGAGGATCTCGGCATCAAGCTCGAGAATGTCACGATCGACATGCTGGGCAAGGCCAAGAAGGTGACGATCGAGAAGGAGAACACCACGATCGTCGACGGTGCGGGCAAGAAAAAGGACATCGAGGGCCGTTGCACGCAGATCCGTCAGCAGATCGAGGAGACGACGTCGGACTACGACCGGGAGAAGCTGCAGGAGCGGCTGGCGAAGCTGGCCGGCGGCGTGGCCGTGATCCGGGTCGGTGGCGGCACCGAGGTCGAGGTGAAGGAGCGCAAGGACCGCGTCGACGATGCCATGCACGCCACGCGCGCCGCGGTCGAGGAAGGCATCGTGGCGGGCGGCGGCGTCGCCCTGCTCCATGCCGTCAAGGCGATCGAGAGGCTCCGGGCCGCCAATGACGACCAGCGCGTCGGCATCGAGATCGTGCGTCGTGCGCTCGTCACGCCGTGCCGTCAGATCGCCGCCAACGCCGGCGCCGACGGCTCCGTCGTGGTCGGCAAACTGATCGAGAGCAAGGACCCGAACTGGGGCTTCGACGCCCAGACCGGCGAATACCGCGACCTGGTCAAGAGCGGCATCATCGACCCGACCAAGGTCGTGCGCACCGCCTTGCAGGACGCGGCGTCGATCGCCGGCCTGCTGGTGACGACCGAGGCGATGGTCGCCGAGCGTCCGGAGAAGAAGCCGGCCATGCCCGCCGGCGGCGGCGACATGGGCGGCATGGGTGGAATGGGCGGCATGGGCGGCATGGACTTCTAGTCCGCCGGCCAAAGCTCACCAACGACAAGGGGCCGCCCCGCTGGGGCGGCCCTTTTTTGTTGACGGACACTGTTAGTATGATTGAGCAACGACCCTTTCGGCTGACTCCAATCTGATCAATGAAAGACAAGCTCGACGCCATTCGACAATCGCTTGATGAGATCGATCACCGGGAGGCCTCGGAGACGGGTGTTGTGGTTCTCCGCGAGTTTTCGGCGTTGGATTGCCCAGCATAATCGAAGATGTCGTTGACTTTCTGATTCCCCAGCTGCGGTCTTATGAGGCCGCATTCTACCGGTATGCGTTCAGGCACTCGGTGCTGCGAACTGCAACGCTCAAGGCAATCAATCCGTCAGAGATCGCACCAGTTCGGCCAGCCGAGGGTTGCGTCGCGCGGCCGCGACCAATTTTGCATCGACCGTCACGAGAGGCGTGGATAGGCTCCGAGCGAGCGCGACATAGACGCAGTCATATACCGAGTGATTGAGCACTGTCGCGATAGCGATCGCATCACCCACGAGATCTCCTGTCGGCGTCCATGAAATTGGCGCCTGACGCAGGGTCAGGAAGCTTCTAAAGACATCGTCGCGCGACAGTGCCCGGCGCCGAAATTCGCGCCATAGAGTTTGCGCGCACTCGGCGAGCAGAAGGTCTGGCGCAAAAAGCCGCCGAGATCGAAGCGCCGCCGCCCGAATGCTGCCGTCCCCGGGAATGACCCATTTGATGGCGACGCTCGCATCGACGACCAAAGGGGCATCGGTCATCGTCGAGCACTACGACGATCGCGCTCCCGCCGAATGGTCATTGTGGTGTCGCCAAAGCTGCGGCTCGAAAACTCCTCCCGCAGCCTGGCGGCGCGCTCCCAGAAATCGGACTCGCCGCCCGGGAAAGGGTCGACATCATCCCTGCTCGGCCTGACCCCGCCTTTCTTGGCGCCGATCTTGCGGCGCGGCTTCTCTGCCTCGACCGGGACCAGCCTGACGACCGGCGTCTTGCCGCGGGCGATCACGACCTCCTCACCGGCGCAAGCGCGGTTGATCAGCTTGGACAAGTTGGTCTTGGCCGCATGTATGGTCACGGGCTTCATGCAACCAGCTTAGCTAAGCTAACCTCGCCCGTCAAACCCGGCCCGTTGCCTGGTCCACATCCGGCGTTCTACGACCAGGCCGACGCGTCCTTGACCACGATGGCGAAGCGATCGGCCAGCGCCGCGAGCGTCGCCCGGTGCACCTGGTTGGCCTGCTGCACGCCGCCCAGCGGATCGGGCAGGTCGCGCGTTCCGGTGGCGCTCGCCACCAGCGTCGTCCGGTAGCCGAGGTCGAGGGCCGCGCGCACGCTGGCGCTGACGCAGAGATGCGTCATGAAGCCGGCGACGATCAGTTCGCCGCGGCCGGTTTTCTTGATCAAAGCGTCGAGCTCGGTCTTGGCGAACGCGTTGGGCAGGCCCTTGGGCACCACGGTCTCGCCTGGCTTGGGCGCGACCGCCGAGACCGGCTCGGCCATCGGCCCCTCCGGATTGAACAAGGCGCCACCCGGCCGCCCGTGATGAACGACGTGGAAAACCGGAACGCCCTTGGCGCGGGCGAGGGTCAGCAGCTTCGCCGCCTCGTCGACCGCCGCGCCGACGCCGGGCAGCTTGAGCCCGCCCTCGCTGTATTCGCGCTGGATGTCGATCAGCACGAGTGCTGCCTTGTCGAGCGGCGCGGGGGTGAGCGGCGCGCCCGCCATCTGCAGCAGGCTCTTGGGCTCGGCCATGATTCCAACTCCTATCGCTGTTTGATCTGCCAGTCGGGCGAACGGTAGATCGGTGCGTTCGATGGTTCGAGCGGCTTCCGGCCGAGGATCATGTCCGAAGCCTTCTCGCCGATCATGATGGTCGGCGCGTTGAGGTTGCCGCTGACGACGCTCGGCATGATCGAGGCGTCGACCACGCGCAAGCCATCCAGCCCGCGCACGCGCAGCCCGCCATCGACCACGGCCATGGCATCGTTGCCCATCTTGCATGTGCCGCAAGGGTGATAGGCGCTGTCGGAACGCGCGCGCACGAAGGCATCGATCTCGGCATCGGTCTCGACATGGGCGCCCGGCAGCATCTCCGGACCGCGATAGGGATCGAACGCCTTCTGGGCGAAGATCTCGCGGGTCAGCTTGACGCAGGCGCGCATGTCGACCCGGTCGACCTCGGTCGCCAGATAGTTGGGATCGATCGCCGGGTGCCGGCGCGGGTCGGTCGACTTGAGCCGGATCGAGCCGACACTGGTCGCGCGCATCGTGCCGACATGAGCCTGGAAGGCGTGCCGGTCGCTCGGGATCCGGCCATGGTCGTTAATCACCGACGGCAGGAAATGGTACTGGATGTCAGGATGCTCGATGCCGGCGCGCGAGCGGATGAAGCCGCCCGATTCCAGATGGGCCGAGGCGCCCTTGCCCGACTGGAACAGGAACCAACGGATGCCGATGGGTATCTGCTGCCAGAACTTGATCGTGTTGTAGAGGGTGATCGGCTGGGTCGATTCGTACTGGATCCACAGCTCCAGATGGTCCTGTAGATTGGCGCCGACACCGGGCAGGTCGTGGACGACGGCGATGCCGATCTGGTGCAGATGATCGGCGGGCCCGACGCCTGACAGCAGCAGGAGCTGCGGCGAGTTGATGGCGCCACCGCTGACGATGACCTCGCGGTCGGCGCGCGCCTGGGTCGTGCGGCCGTTCTGCGCATATTCGACACCGATGGCCTGTCGGCCCTCGAACAGCACCCGGAGCGTCATCGCCTCGACGACGACCGTCAGGTTCGGCCTCGCCATGGCGGGCCGCAGATAGGCCATGGCGGCGCTCCAGCGCCGGCCCTGATGGATCGTCATGTCCATCGGGCCGAAGCCTTCCTGCTGATAGCCGTTCATGTCCTCGGTGACGGGATAGCCCGCCTGACGCCCGGCCTCGATGAACACCTTGAACAGGGGATTGGGCTGCCGCCCGCGCGTGACACGCAGCGGCCCATCGCCGCCGCGATATTCGTCGGGTCCGAGCTCATGGTTCTGGGCGCGGCGGAAATAGGGCAGCACATGGGCGTAGGACCAGTGCGGCAGCCCGTCCTTGGCCCAGCGGTCGTAGTCGAGCGCGTGGCCGCGCACATAGACCATGGCGTTGAGCGAGGAGGAGCCGCCGAGCACGCGGCCACGCGGCCAGTACATGCGGCGGTCGTCCATGTGCCGCTGCGGCTCGGTCTCGTAGTACCAGTTGAAGCGGTCGTCGCACAGATTGGCGACGAGCGCCGCCGGCATGTGGATGCGCCAGCTCGAGTCGCGCGGACCCGCTTCGAGCAGCAGCACCTTGATCGCCGGATCGGCGGACAGCCGGTTGGCCAGCACGCAGCCGGCCGAGCCGGCGCCGACGATGAT
>Ga0194128_10006555_pt1 | contig 15650 bp, 16 predicted proteins | sample TA2KigCa65mmetaG_FD_148650 | JGI IMG/M metagenome (GOLD analysis project Ga0194128, IMG submission 148650) | Freshwater microbial communities from Lake Tanganyika, Tanzania - TA2015037 Kigoma Deep Cast 65m | ecosystem: Environmental > Aquatic > Freshwater > Lake | place: Tanzania: Lake...
CGATGGGCGCAGGCGTGTGGGTCAGCGCGTGGATCAGCAGCCTGGGATTCACGCTGCCGGCCTACATCGGGGCGATGATCGTCGCCGCGGTGCTGCGGAACGTTGACGACGCCGGCGGCGTGTTCCGGATGTCGCAGCGCGTCATCGACGATCTCGGCACCGTGGCGCTCGCGCTGTTCCTGGTGATGGCGCTGATGACCCTGCGGCTCTGGGAGCTGAGCGGACTCGTCGGCCCCCTCGTCGTGATCCTGACGCTGCAGGTGGCGCTCATCGCGCTCATCTGCCTCTTCGTCATCACGCCCCTCATGGGACGCGACTACGACGCGATGGTGATGTCGAGCGGCTTCTGCGGCTTCATGCTCGGCACCACCGCGAACGCGATGGCGAACATGGGCGCGCTGGTGGAGCGCTACGGGCCGGCCCCGAAGGCGTATCTCGTGGTGCCGCTCGTCGGCGCGTTCTTCATCGATTTCTTCAACGCCCTTCTGATTACGGTCGCGCTGAACGTCTGGCAATAGGGTTGCAATCTGCACAGGTGTGCGGAGCTCGACCGGCCTTTCTTCCCACGCCGCGTCCGCGCTCGCCTGCAGCGGCTGGTGGCTGACCGGCGCGATCGTCTGGTTCGTCGAGCGCCACGACGCGCGCGTGCGCTTCCATGCAGCGCAGGCCACGGTCACCTTCGCCGCCATCGCCGCCTTCTCGTGCTCTGCGGAGTGCTGGCGATCGCGTCGCTGTCGTTCCTGCCGGAACTGTTCTCGGTCTTCGCGTGGCTGGGCGTCGGGGCGTGGGTGGGCGGCGTCGTGCCGTGGGTGATCGTGATGTGGAAGACCCTCAGCGGCGATGAGTGGAGGATACCCATCGCCGCCGGGTGGGCCGAGCGGCTCGCTACTCCAGTTTCTGCAGCAGCGTCGTCTTGATCGTGCCGTTCGCGTGCTTGAACGAGTACTGGTTCCGGTCCATGGCGGGCTGGCGCGGCGTCTCGAGGACCACCGTGATGACCTCACCGGGCTGCAGCGGCGTGCGGTGGCGGTAGTTCGATCCGGTGACCGGGTCGCCCGCCTTGTTGTACCAGAACTCTTCCACCTGCAGGCCCGCGATGGCGCCGGCGGCGAGATTCTTCAGCCTGAACGTCGTGATGATGCCGTCCGAGCCGGCCTTCGTCTTGCCGGCCTTGATGACGGGCTTGAGGTAGCCGAGCGGCGCTTCACCGCGAACCGGCGCCGCAAGGCGCTTCGGCGCGGCCGCGGCCGCCGGGGCGGCAGGCTGGGCGGCGCGCGTCTGGTCGGCTGAGGCGCCGGTCGCGAGCAGCGCGACGCCTGCGAGCGCCATCAGCATATGTCTCTGCCGGTCCATGGAGGTCCTCCTGGAGGTATCGGGATTTACAGCCGCGATTATAGAGACTTACATTTCCCCGTTCCAGTCCTCTGGATCGGGGTTTGACGCCCGGAAGATCTCCAGGTGCCACTTGCCGCCGCCCCACGGCTCGATGACCTCGGTGGCCACGACGTCGACGAGGATCTCGCTGAACGTGCGCCCTTCGGGGTCGCCCTCGAGGTGGTAGGCCTCCTCGTCCCAGCCGAAGTTCGGGTAGAGCACCATCGTCAGGAACAGGTCGTAGCCGTCGTCGACGACGATGATCTGGCCGCAGGGGCGCTTGATGGTGGAGTGGTAGACGAGGTACTTCTCCGCGCTGTGCGCGCGGATGTAGCGCTTGAGCGCGAACTCGCGGGCGACGATCTCTTCGACGGCGATCTTCTTCTCCCAGCAGTCGCGGCAGTAGCGCTCCTCTCCGCGGGGCTCCGAGACCTCCTTGGCGTTACAGAGCGCGCATTTCGACTTGGCGACGGTGGACTTGCGTGCCATTCGTCACGATCTTACCCGATGAGGCTGAGCGCTGGCGCCGGGGCGTGGCCCGGGAACACGCGCGCGACATCCCCGGGTTGTGCTCGCCTGGCCTTGCGCGGGCGCCAGCGACGGAACTGTCAGGATGCCGACGATCCCCGCGAGTACCATCGCGCGCATGGATGCGGGATCGCACCTGCGCCTTATTCCTCAACACAATGGCGCCGACGCGAATCTCGATCCCGACGTGTCGGCGATCCGACGGTGCGTCGATCCGCCTGGTGTCGGCGCTCCGTCACCTTCGGAATCGCGGTCGCGATTTCAGGCCTGTTTTCGCATGGCACATCCCGTGCTGATGCGTCCACCGAGTTCGTTCGACTGCCACTCTGACCTTCCTGGCTAGTCAGGACACGCAGATCTGACCCTCTTCAAAGGAGAAAGAGTCCGTTATGAGCGTCATCGGTGGAAAACGTACGTGTGCGGCGGTCGTGGCCGCGGGACTGATCCTGGTGGGAACCTCGCTCCCCGCGGAGGCCGCGGAAACCGCGACGCTGACCGTCAGCGCCAGCGTGACCAACAACTGCACCATCAGCGCGGCCGCGATCTCGTTCGCGGCGTACGACCCGGTCGTCGCCAACGCCACCGCGAACCTCGATGGGGAAGGACGCGTGACGATTGCGTGCACCAAGGGCGCGGTGCCGACCATCGGGCTCGGCGCCGGCTCGAATGCGTCGGGCAGCACCCGCCGGCTTGCCAGCGGCGCCGAGATGCTGACCTACGAGATCTATCAGAACTCGAGCCGCAGCACGGTGTGGAACGGCGGCGGCGGAATCCTGACCACGACGGCCGCGCCGTCGAAGGCGCCGCGCGACTACACGGTTTACGGGCGGATCACCGGCGGCCAGGACGTGGCGGCCGGCACCTACACGGACACGATCGTCGCAACGGTGAACTTCTGATGAAGAAGTTCGTCGTCGCAATCCTTCTCACGCTCGCGGCTGACGCGTCGGCGTCGTCGTTCAACGTCAGCCCGACGCAGGTGTATCTGAGTGGGAAAGAGTCGAGCGCGCTGCTCACGCTGAGGAACGAGACCGACCAGCCGCTGCGCTTTCAGCTCTCGGCCTTCGCGTGGGACCAGCAGCGGTCCGGTGAGATGGCGCTCGCACCGACCGCTGACATCGTCTTCTTTCCGGCGCTCCTGACGCTCGGCCCGAAGGAAGAGCGGAAGGTTCGCGTCGGACGCGTCGTGGGCGCGGCCGATGCGGAGCGGACCTACCGGCTGTTCGTCGAGGAGCTGCCTCCGCTCGAGGCGCTGACGGCGTCCGGCGGGGAAGTGCGCGTGCTGACGAAGATGGGGATTCCGATTTTCGTGCGTCCGCCGAAGGAGACCGTGGCGGCCACGATCTCCACCGTCGAGCACGTGGACGGCGCGGTGACGTTCACGCTCGCCAATTCCGGCACGGTGCACATCGTGCCGAGCAGCGTGACCGTACGCGGCCTGGCCGGCACCGAGTCCCTCTTCGAAGGGACGCTGCCGGCGTGGTACGTGCTGGCCGGCGGCTTCCGCGACTTCGCCTATCAGCTCCCGCGGCCCGAGTGCACGCGCGCGACCGCCGTGCAGGTGGAGGTCGCCTACGGGTCCTCGAGAATCGATCGCCGCCTCGACATTCCCGCCGGCGCGTGCACGCAGTGAACCCGCGTCGCGCGCTGGCGCTGATCACGCTTGTCGGCGCGCTGGCGGTGTCCGCGCCTGCGCTGGCCCAGACGCAGCGCACGTTCCTCGAGGTCGTGCTCAACGGCGTGCCGAAGGGCGACACGCTCGTGGTGCTGCGCGAGGGTGACGCGCTCGTCGGCGCCGCCTGGCTCGCGGAAGCGGGCGTGACCGTGCCCCCGGCCTCGCGTGTGCTCGTCGAGAACGAAGAAGTCGTCTCGCTCGCGTCGCTCGCGCCGGACGTGACGTTCACCGTTGACGAGCGCGACCTGCGGTTGACCGTGACCGTCAGCCCGGCGCTCCTCGGCCGCCTGGTGCGCGACCTCCAGCAGGGACGGCCGGCCACCCTCGTGTATCGCCGCAACACCTCCGGATTCGTGAACTACGCCCTCAACGCCGGCAGCGCCGGCGACTACGACATCTTTTCGGAAGCCGGTCTCAGTGCGGGCGGCGCGCTGGTGACGAGCACGCTGTCCCTGAGCCGCGGCACAGTGGTCCGCGGGATGACGAGCATGACGCTCGACGACCGCTCGCGCATCCGCCGCTGGGTGATCGGCGACGCCCTGGCGGCCACCGGCACGCTCGGCGGCGACGCGGTGCTGGCCGGCGTGACCGTCACCCGTGATTTCAGCGTCGAGCCCTATTTCGTGCGCCACCCGACGCTCTCGCTGTCGACGCCGGTCGCCGCGCCGTCGGTCGTGGAAGTCCACGTCAACGGCCGCCTCGTGCGCGAAGAGCGCATCCAGCCCGGCATGCTCGACATCAGGAACCTGCCCCTGACGACGGGGCACAATGACACGCGGATCGTGATCCGCGATCCCTTTGGCGGCACGCGCGAGCTCGCCAACGGCTACTATTCGACCGCGTCGGTGCTCGCCACGGGCGTGCACGACTACCAGTACAGCGCCGGCGTGCGGCGCGCGAGCCTGTCCAACGCGAGCTGGACCTACACGGCGCCGGCCGCGCTCGCACGCCATCGCGTCGGCCTCACCAGCATCCTGACCGCCGGCGGGCGCATCGAGGCCGCGGCGGATCTCGTCAGCGGCGGCCCGTCGGTCACCCTCCGCCTGCCGTTCGGGGAGCTCGAGGCGTCGCTGGCCGCGAGCCGCTCGCTCCGCGGGCGTGGTACCGCGGCGGCGGCGGCGTATGCGTTCTCGGCGCCGCGCCTCAGCGCGGGCGCGTCGATGCGGGTGCTCGACGCGGGCTACGAGGCGCTGACGCTGACGAGCGGCAGCATGCGTCCCCGCAGCGAGCTCTCAGCGTTCTTGAGCCTCCCCGTCGGCGGCGGCATCAGCGCATCGATGCAGCACAGCTACGCGACCGCGCAGGACGGCAGCATCCGCACGCGTTCGGAGGGGATGATGTCACGCCGTCTCGGGCGGCACGCCGACCTGATGGCGAGCGCTGCCCGCGCTGACGAAGGACGCGGGCCGCGCATCGAGGCCAGCGTCGCGATCACGATCATGATGGGCGGACGCACGAGCGTGACGTCCACTGTCTCGCGCACGGCCGAGGGCGCGCGCAGCGCCGTGGACCTGCAGCGGCCGCTGCCGATGGGCACCGGCTACGGGTACCAGCTTCGCAGCCAGCCGGAGCAGAACGGCGCCACCTCCGGCGCGCTGCAGTACCAGGGCACGCACGGCCGCTACGAGGTGCGCTACCAGCCGTCCGGCGGCCGCCACCACGCCAGCGTCAACGTGTCAGGCGCGCTCGTCGGCATCGGCGGCGGCGTCTTCGCGACGCGTCCGGTGCGCAGCAGCTATGCGCTGGTGCAGGTGCCCGGCGTGAAAGGCGTCCGCGGCTTCTCGAGCAACCAGGAAATCGGCCGCACCAACCGCCGCGGCCAGATGTTCGTGCCGGATCTGCTGCCGTACTACGCCAACGTCGTGAACATCGCCGACACCGACATTCCGATCGAGTACACGATTCCGCGTGTGCAGGACACCGTCGCGCCGCCGTTCCGCGGCGGCGTGCTCGTCCGCTTCCCGGTGCAGCGCGTGCAGCACAGCGAAGGCCGCATCCTCGTCGTCATCGGCGGCGTCGAGCGCGTGCCGACCTACGGCGAGCTCGCGGTGACCGCGGACGGACGGCGCTACTCGTCGCCGGTCGGCGCGGCGGGCGAGTTCTATTTCGAGGATCTGCCGGTGGGCCGCCACGAGGCGTCGGTCGACGCCGGCGGCCGCGCCTGCGCGTTCACGCTGGAGGTGCCTGCCGCCGACGCGATGGTGGCGCGCCTGGGCACGCTGACGTGCGTCATGGGAGAGGGACGATGACCCGCAGGATGTGGGCGGCGGCGGTGTCGTCGGCGTTCATGCTGACCGGCTCGCCGGCCGAAGCCGCGAAGTGCACGATCGTGACGACCGCCGTGGCGTTCGGCAGTTACAACGTCTTTTCGGCGGCGCCCGTGGATTCCACCGGCAGCGTCCGCTTCAACTGCAACGGCGGCGCGAGCAACGTGCACATCACCGTCTCACGCGGCCAGAGCACGACGTACGCGCAGCGGACGCTGCGGCGCGCCTCGGAGTCGCTCGGCTACAACCTGTTCCTGGACGCGGGCCGCAGCACCATCTGGGGCGACGGCACCGGCGGCAGCCAGAGCTACTTTGGCGGCAACCCGCCGAACAATCAGGACGTGACGGTGACGATGTATGGAAGGGTGCCGGCGGGGCAGGACATCAGCGCCGGCGCGTATTCGGACAGCGTGTCCGTGACGATCAACTTCTAGAAATTAATCGTCACCATCCGGTAGCCGGGCGTCGGGAGGCCTTCGGCGACGGGGGCGGACGGAGACGGTTCCGCGGCAGCGCTGATGATCGCTTGCGGAGCGGTGGCGCCATCGCGCGACACGGCGCTGGCGGATTGCTCCGCCGTCGCCGTCATCGGATCGAGCGTTCGCTGCTCGGTGCTGGCCTGCGCGGTCGGCGCGTCCGCCGACGACACGGCCGGCGCGGGCGCCCGCACCACGCGCACGCTCACGCTCAGCGTCGTCCGGCGCGACTGCGCCTCGGCGGTCGCGGCGAGCGCCAGCACGGCGAGGACGATCGCGATCCGCCTCACCCCTGTCTGCCTCATGGCGTGACCTCCTGGCGCAGCGCCGGCAGGTACATCTCGCGCACGTATTCCTTCACCATGCGGCGGGTGCTGAAGCGCGGCAGCACCGTGCGGATCGACTCGCGCACGACCTTCAGCCAGCGCGTCGGGGTGCCCCTCCTGTCGCGGTCGTAGAACGTGGGCACGAGCTGCTGCTCGATGAGCGCGTACATCGCCTGCGCGTCGGCCCAGTCCTGCGCGCCGTGGTCGTTCGGATCGGCGTGGCCTTCGATGAGCCAGCCGTTCTCGCCGGTGAAGCCCTCCGCCCACCAGCCGTCCCCGATCGACATGTGCGGCGTGCCGTTGATCGCCGCCTTCATGCCGCTCGTGCCGCTCGCCTCGAGCGGCTTGCGCGGGTTGTTCATCCAGACGTCGCAGCCCTGCACGAGGAAGTGCGCCACGTGCAGGTCGTAGTCGTCCACGAACGCGATGCGTCCGCCGAACTTCGGGTCGAGCGCGTGCTTGTAGATGTGCTGCAGGTGGTGTTTGCCGACCTCGTCGGCCGGGTGCGCCTTGCCGGCGAACAGAATCTGCACCGCGCGCCCGGGCGCGGTCAGGATGCTCGCCAGACGGTCCGCGTCCGAGAAGATCAGCTCGGGGCGCTTGTAGCTGGTGAAGCGGCGCGCGAACCCGATCGTCAGCGTGTTGTGGTCAAACATCGTCCCCGCGGCGACGATGCGCGACGCGGCCACCTGCTCGGTGGTCCAGCGGTGGCGTGCGCGCTCGCGGACGAAGTTGAACAGGAACGCGCGCAGCGCCTGCCGCGCCTCCCACAGCTCCTCGTCCGGAATCTCCAGCACGCGGTCGCACACGGCCGGGTCGTCGTGGTGCTCGAGCCAGTCGGCCCCGAGGTACTTCTCGAGCAGGCCGGCCACCTCGTACGACATCCAGGTCGGCACGTGCACGCCGTTGGTCAGCGACGCGATCGGCAGCTGTTCGCGCGGCGTGTCGGGCCAGATCCCCTGCCACATCTGCCTGGTGACCTCGCCGTGCAGCCGGCTGACGCCGTTCACGGCGCCGGTGGCGCGCAGGCACAGCGCGGTCATGTTGAACATCGCCCCGCCCCCGGCGTCGTGGTGGCCGAGCGCGAGGAAGCGTTCGCGGTAGTCGCCGAGGTCGCCCCACGCGCCCGCCAGGTGTGCCTCGACGAGGTGGAACGGGAAGGCGTCGTGGCCCGCCGCGACCGGCGTGTGCGTGGTGAACACGGTCGTGCGGCGCACGTCCTCGAGCGCCGCGTCGTACTGCCAGCCGCTCTCGCACAGATCGCGTATCCGCTGGAGGACGACGAAGCCGGCGTGGCCCTCGTTGAGGTGATAGACGGACGGGTGGATACCCAGCGCCCTCAGCACGCGGACGCCGCCGACGCCGAGGATGATCTCCTGCTGGATGCGCGTCTCCCGGTCGCCGCCGTAGAGGCGCGCGGAGAGCTCGCGGTCCCACGGCGCGTTCTCCTCGAGGTCGGTGTCGAGCAGAAACAGCTTCACGCGCCCCACGCGCACCTGCCACACGGCGACGAGCACCGTGCGGTTGCCGAGCGGCACCGCGGTGACGCACGGCTTGCCTTCGGGCGTCATGGCCGGCTCGATCGCGGTGTCGGTCCAGTTCAGGCGCTCGTAGATCTCGACCTGCCAGCCGTCGGCCGTGAGGCTCTGATGGAAGTACCCCTGCGGGTACATGAAGCCGACGCCGATGAGCGGCACGCCCAGGTCGCTGGCTTCCTTGCAGTGATCGCCGGCGAGCACGCCAAGGCCCCCGGCATAGATCGGCATCGACTGGTGCAGCGCGAACTCGGCGGAGAAGTAGGCGACGGTCTTGTCCTTGAGGTCGCCGCACTCGGCCTCGCACCAGGTGTTGCGCGCCGCGCGCGCGGCATCGAGCCGCCCGATCACGCGGTCGTAGGTGGCGAGCCAGTCGGCGTCGTGGAGCACGCGCTCGAGGGCGTCCTCGGAGACGAGCTTCAGCATCCGCACCGGGTTGTGCGCCGTCAGCCGCCACAACGGGTAGTCGAGGCGCCGGAACACGGTGCGCGCGTCCATGTTCCAGCTCCACCACAGATCGTGGGCGAGCTCCGGCAGACGGGTGATGCGATCAGGCAGTTGAACCACGACAGGCTCCAACGAGCGTAGCGAACGCCGGCAGGTCGATATTGCCGCCGGACACGACTGCGACGATTGTCCCCCGAACCGTCCCGCTGAGCGCCGCCGCAACCGCGCAGCCCGCCGCCCCTTCCGCGATCACGTGACAGCGGTCGGCGAGCTGCCGCATCGCCGCGGCCACCTCGCGCAGCGTGACGACGATCGTCCCGTCGAGCTGTGCGAGCAGCGGCCACATCGTCGGGAGCACGGACTGGCCGCCCGCGCCGTCCACGAACGACGCCTGCCACGCGTCGAAACGGCTGGGGCGTCCGTTCTTCAGCGACGCGGTCAGCGGCGCGGCTGTTTCCGGCTCGGCGGCGAATATCTTGACGCCCGGCCGCAGCGCGCGCACGGCCGCCGCGACGCCGGCGATCAGCCCGCCGCCGCCGAGCGGCGCGATCACCGCGTCCACGTCCGGCAGATCGCTGACGATCTCCAGGCCCGCGGTCCCGTTGCCGGCGATGAAGCGGTCGTCGTCGAACGGATGGACGAAGTGGCCGCGCATGCGGTCCGAGCCGTGCGCTTCCACCGTGCGCCAGCACTCGTCGTAGCTGGCCGGCACGATCGTGGCGCCGAAGCGCTCGATGGCGCGCAGCTTGGTGGCGGGCGCGGTGTCGGAGACCATGACGGAACACGGGACGCCGGCCACCCGCGCGGCCAGCGCCACCCCCTGCGCCGCGTTGCCCGCGCTCACGGTCCAGACGCCCTCGCGGAGCTCCGCCGGCGCGAGCTGCCGCACGACGTTCCAGGCGCCGCGTATCTTGAACGATCCAATCGGCTGCAGCGTCTCGAGCTTGAGAAAGATGTCGGAGTCGCCCAGGCGGACGAGCGGAGTCCGGACAACGGGGTTGTAGATGCTGCGAGCGGCGTCCTCGATGGCGCTCAACGGGATGTGTCGCATCGCGCGGCGGGCCCGACAATGGTATCCTGATCGGACTCCATGGCACGTAACGCACGCCCGACCGCAGCCAAGCGCGAGCGGGAGAAGAACCTCGCCGAAAAGCGCAAGGAGAAGGCCGCGCGCCGGCAGGATGTGAAGCAGCGCAAGGCGTCGGAGCCGCGCCGCACCGACGGCGTGGACCCCGACATCGCGGGCATCACGCCCGGGCCGCAGCCGCTCGCCGACTGGCAGATCGACGAAGCCGAAGAGTAGGTCTAAATTTAGTTCGCCTTCCTGTTGGGATCGTAGGTGGGCTTGACCGTGCCCATCTTCCGCGCGACGTCCATCAGTTCCGGATAGAACTGCACGAAGGTGTTCTCCACGGCCGTGTTGTTCCTGTGGCACGCGTAGCAGGCCGCCGTCGAGGGAAGCGCGTTGGCCGAATCCAGCCGCGTGCCGTTCGGCCCGTCGAACGAGTAGTAGCCCCACCCGCCGTCGGGGAAGCGCGTCACGTCCTTGACCGCCGCCTCCATGGCCGCTATCGCTCCCTGCGTGCGGCCGCCGTTGTTGATCGACGCGTGCTCCTCGCTGCGCCGGATCTCCAGGACGAACATCGTCTTGTCGGGCCAGGTGCCGCTGCGCAGGAACTCGCGGTAGGCGGCGCGCGTGACGAACACGTTGTCGAACATCGGCGGGCGGCCGGCCGCCGGCGCCGCGGGCCCGTACGTCATGCCGAGGCCGCTCGTCAGGAACACCCAGCCGCGATAGTCGAGCGGGCGAACGAGCTGCCCGGCGGCGGTGAACTGCGGGGCGTCAGCGGCAGGCGCGGGCGCCTGTGCTGCCAGCGCCGCGACGAGCCACACGGCTGCGAGCGCGACGAGCACGATGTGCTTCATGACGGCTGAGCCTAGCAGGGGAGGCGGCCGAATCCAAGCCCGCGGGCGCGCAAGGCTGGGACGAGTCGTGTGGTCGCGTCCACGGCATAGCGGCGGTCGGCGCGCGGGTCCAGATGATGGCCGTCGTGCATGACGATGATGTCGCCGTCGTTGGCGCGGCGCGCGAGGCGCGCGGCAAGCTGCTCCGCTTCGCGCGCGCGGAACCAGTTCCAGTCCCAGAGCCCCCAGCTCCAGCCCGCCAGACGGTACCCGAGCTGCGCGAGCGCGCCGTACATGGCGGCGCTGCGCCAGCCGGCGTGCGGGCGGAAGAGCGCGCACGGCGTACTGCCGCCAAGCGCCTCGATGCGCGCGGCCGCGGCGCGCAGCGTCGCGGCGATCTCGCCGGCGCCGTTCAGCATCAGCCACCGCGCATTGGAGTGCAGCGCCACCGCGTGCCCTTCCGCGAACATCCGGCGGACGAGCGGCGCGGTCTCCTCGGTCACGTGCGCGTCGATGAGGAAGAACGTCGCGGCCACCTGCTCCCCGCGCAGCACGTCCAGCAGCTGCGGCGTCGCCTCGGGATTCGGCCCGTCGTCATAGGTGAGGTAGACGGTGGGGGCGGCGGGTCCCGGCGGCAGACGCCAGATGGACGCGCCGGGGCGGAACGCCTCGAGCAGGAACGGCGCCGGCGCGGTGTGCGTCAGGACGAGCGCCGTGACGCCGATCGCGGCGACGATCAGAATCATCCAGTTACAATCCTCTGGTGACGCGCCGGCGGGACGACCTCGACATCGTGTTCGAGGACAAGTCGCTCATCGTGATCAACAAGCCGGCCGGGCTGCTGACGGTTCCGCTCGAGCGGCGGCACGAGGCGCGCTCCGTCTACGAGCGGCTGGCCGAGCGCCTGCGCGCGCAGGGGAAGCGCCGTCCGCACGTGGTCCACCGCATCGACCGCGACACGTCCGGTCTCGTCGTGTTCGCGAAGAGCGAGCGCACGCAGACGCTCCTCAAGGACCAGTTCCGGCGGCGCGAGCCCGAGCGGGTCTACTGGGCGGTCGTGTACGGCCACCCCGATCCGCCGCGGGGCACCTGGCGCGACCGGCTGATCTGGGACCAGGGGTTCCTGATTCAGCGGCGGACACATCCGAAGGATCCGCGCGGCGCCGACGCCGTCAGTCAGTACCGCGTGCTCGAGCGGCTGCAGGACACGTCGCTCCTCGAGGTGCGGCTCGAGACCGGGAAGCGCAACCAGATCAGGGTCCAGGCCCGGCTGCGCGGGCACACGCTCGTCGGCGAACGGCGCTACACGTTCGGCCCGGAGTCGCTGCGGCCGATCGACTTCGCGCGGCAGGCGCTGCACGCGCGCGCGCTCGCGTTCGCGCACCCGGTGACCGGCCGGCCGCTGCGCTTCGAGGCGCCGCTGCCCGCGGACATGACGGCGTTGATGGAGGCGCTGCGCCGTCCCTAGTGTCGGGCTGCCCGCTTACGCGGGCTCGACATTTTCCGCGCGCGGGCCCTTCGGTCCCTGCGTCGCGTTGAAGCTGACCGACTGGCCTTCGCGCATATCGTCGAAGCGGACGCTGCCGCACGAGGACTGGTGGAAGAAGTACTCGTTGCCGTCAGAGCCGGCGATGAAGCCGAACCCCTTGTCCTTCACCATGCGCTTGATGGTGCCGTTCTGTGTCGCCATGTGCGTGTCTCGATTGTGTCGATTGGTGCGGAAGCGGGGACTCGAACCCCGATGGCCTTGCGGCCACTAGCTCCTGAGGCTAGCGCGTCTGCCAATTCCGCCACTTCCGCAGTAGAGAGGGTCATGCGAGGCAGGAACTACCGAGTATATCATTCCGCCCCGTGCCGTTCATGGTCCTGCGGTGGCTCGTCATTGCCGCCCTGTGTGCACTGGCCTGGCGCCGCCGCACGCTGACGACGTGGATCCTCGTCTCCATGGTCGTCGGCGTCGAGGTCGGCTACGACTTCCCGGAGGCGGCGGTCAGCCTGCGCGTGCTGGGCCAGATCTTCCTCCGGCTCATCCGTACGATCATCGCCCCGCTCCTCTTCGCCACCCTCGTGGTCGGCATCGCCGGGCACTCCAACATCCGCCAGGTCGGCCGCATGGGCGTGAAGGCGCTCGTCTACTTCGAGGTCGTGACGACGCTGGCGCTCGCGATCGGGTGGCTGGCGATTACCGTCAGCCGCCCCGGCGTGGGCATCACGCTGCCGCCGCCGTCGGACCCGGTTCTGCAACAGCCGGTGCAGCGCACCTGGCAGGAGATCGTGCTCGACGCCGTCCCCGACAACATCGCGCGCGCGGTCGCCGACAACGAGGTGCTGCAGGTCGTCGTCTTCAGCGTGATCTTCGCCATCGGGCTCGCGCTCGTGCCGGAGCCGAAGCGCCGCCCGATGCTGGCCTTCGCCGACAGCCTGGCGGAGACGATGTTCAAGTTCACGAAGATCGTGATGTACATGGCGCCGCTCGGTGTCGGCGCCGCGCTCGCCTACACCGTGGGCCAGCTCGGCCTGGGCATCCTCGTGAACCTGGCGCAGCTGCTGGCGACGTTCTACATCGCCACCGCCGCGTTCATCGTGCTCGTGCTGCTGCCCATCGCGCTCGCGGCGCGCGTGCCCGTGCGCGCCTTCGCGCGCGCCGTGGCCGAGCCGGTGACCATTGCGTTTGCGACGACCAGCTCGGAAGCCGCGCTGCCGCGCGCGATGGAGGCGATGGAGCGCATCGGCGTGCCGCGGCAGATCGTGGCGTTCGTGATGCCGACCGGCTACAGCTTCAACCTGGACGGCAGCACGCTGTATCTGTCGCTGACGGCACTCTTCGTCGCGCAGGCGGCGGGCGTGGACATGACGTGGGGGCAGCAGCTGCTGCTCATCGTGACGCTGATGCTGACGAGCAAGGGCGTCGCCGGCGTGCCGCGCGGCGCCTGGGTCATCCTGCTCGGCACGGTGTCGTCGTTCGGCCTGCCGGTCGAGCCGGTCTTCGTGCTGCTCGGCATCGACGCGCTGATGGACATGGTACGGACGTCCGTCAACGTGCTCGGCAACTGCCTGGCGACGGTGGTGATTGCGCGCTGGGAAGGGGACTTCGACGAGAGGGCCGCGGCTACTCCCGCCGCTTAGCCATCCAGACCTTCCTGCACTCGAGACAGGCGTACCAGGCGCGGCGCATGCTGGCAGCGTACTCAACGCTCCGCATGCGACGTCGAGGCGCCGATCATCGCGTGCGCTCCACGCGAATCCATACTGAGCGCGAATCCCAGGCGGCAGCAGCCCGATCGTCAGCAGCCGGTTGAGCCGCGCGATCGGCGCGATCAGTGCCGAATACGGCGGCCTCAGGACGGCCGCGGCGAGCTCGCGCGCCTCGGCGCCGACGACGATCGCGCCCGAGCGATACGCACAGTCGAGGTAGCGCCGGGTCGCCGCCCAGGTGTGCGGGACCTCTTCCGTGCGCGCGCCCAGTTCAGTGGCAATCACAGCCGCTTCGTCGCAATACGCATCACGTTCCGCCGGCGTGAGCGGTGCGACGAGCCGCTCGTAGATGAGCGGAACCGATTCCAGCAGGGTCGCATGCACCCACAGCACGAGGTCCGGAACCGCGGAACCATCAACTCGCTGCCGGGCTACAACCCGAACGTCGCCGCGGCCACGCCGTTTCGTACGCCGCTCCGTAGCGTTCCCGTTTACAATACGCGGCCATGCGCGGACCCTCGTGGTCCCGGATGGCCGCGGTACTGGTGCTGGCGGCTGCCGTGCAGGCCGGTGCCCGGGCCGCACAGCAGGGCGGCGCCGCGCTGGACGTCGTGCCGGTCCGCCCCGGCGTCTTCATGATTGCCGGCGCCGGCGGCAACATCGCCGCGCAGATCGGCCCGGCGGGCGTCGTGCTCGTGGACAGCGGAGCAGCCGCCACCTCCGATGCGGTGCTGGCCGCCGTGCAGCGCCTGACCCCGCTCCCCATCCGCTATGTCATCAACACGAGCAGCGACGGCGACCACACCGGCGGCAACGAGCGGCTCTCGAAGGCGGGCCGCACCATCCTCGGCAATCCCGGCAGCAGCGGCTTCTCCGAAGAGGTCTTCACCAACAACGGCATCGCCGGGGTGCTGGCGCACGAGAACGTCCTGGCCGCCATGCGGCGCGAGGCGTCACCCGTCCCGTTCGGCGTGTGGCCGACCAAGACGTACTCCGGCACCTCGTACTCCATGTACCTGAACGGCGAGGGCATCCAGGTGCTGCACATGCCCGCCGCGCGCTCCGCCGGCGACAGCATCGTGTTCTTCAGGCGTGCCGACGTGATCGTGACCGGGGACGTCGTGGACCTCACGCGCTTTCCGGTGATCGACGTGGCCCGGGGCGGCAGCATCCAGGGAGAGATCGACGCGCTCAATCGCATTCTCGAGATGACCATCCCGCCGTTCCCGCTGCGCTGGCAGGAGGACCGCACCTACATCATTCCGGGTCACGGGTTCGTGGCCGACTACGCCGACCTCGCCGAGTACCGGAACGTGGTGACGATCGTCCGCGACCGCATCCAGGACATGGTGGGCCGCGGCATGACGCTCGCGCAGGTGACGGCCGCGGACCCGGCGAAAGGGTTCAAGGTGCGCTACGGCGCCGAGTCGGGTCCGTGGACGACGCAGATGTTCCTCGAGGCGGTGTACGCCTCGCTGACCGCGCGCAGATGAAGCACGTCATGGTGGCGGCGGCGGTCGCGCTGGCGTTGCCGGCCGGCGTGCACGCGCAGCGGGATGCGGCGCCGATCGATCTGACCGGCTACTGGGTCTCCGTCGTCACGCAGGACTGGCGCTGGCGGATGGTGACGCCCGCGAAAGGCGACTACGCCGGCGTTCCCATCACGCGTGCCGCCAAGCAGGCCGGTGACGCCTGGGATGCGGCAAAGGACGAAGCCGCGGGCGAGCAGTGCAGGGCCTACGGCGCGCCCGCGCTCATGCACATGCCGACGCGCCTGCGTATCAGCTGGCTCGACGCCGACACGCTCAAGGTCGAGACCGACGCCGGCATGCAGACGCGGTTGCTCCACTTCGCCCCTCCACAAGGTCGGGGCGCCCCGAGCGAGTCGAGGGGCGACGCGGGCCGGCGGCCCGCCGGCCCGG
>Ga0194128_10006561_pt1 | contig 15645 bp, 14 predicted proteins | sample TA2KigCa65mmetaG_FD_148650 | JGI IMG/M metagenome (GOLD analysis project Ga0194128, IMG submission 148650) | Freshwater microbial communities from Lake Tanganyika, Tanzania - TA2015037 Kigoma Deep Cast 65m | ecosystem: Environmental > Aquatic > Freshwater > Lake | place: Tanzania: Lake...
GCGACGCGGTCGCCCTCGGCGGGTCCGAGCCCCAGCAGGCGGCCGCCCACCTCGGGTGCGATCTGCACCTCGGTCGCCTCGACGTGCCCGGACACGCGGATCGCCGCCGACGGCTCGGGCGCGCCGCAGCCGGCTATCGCGATCGCCGCGCCCATCACCCACACCGCGCGTGTCGTGGTCATGTGTCGCTCCGCAGGATGGCGCGTGCCGCCCGCTGCACGTGCCGGGTGAACTCGTCGGTGGTGCGCGGGGCGGCCGCTGCGAGCCCCTGCACGCTCTGGCGCTCGGAGATGACGCGCTGACGCGCGAAGAAGATCAGGATCGAGGGGAGGATCATGAGGTAGGCGAGGAGCGGGTCGCCGTGGCGAAACGCCCCCTCGCGCTGCCCCTGTTCGATCACGTCGCGCACGGCGAGATACACGCCGTTCATCATGGTGAACGTCGCGTGGTCGATGTGCGGCGCACCGGAGGCGACCTCGCGCAGCATGATGGGCGGAAACCACGGGCGCGCGGCGGCCTCCTCGACGATGGCGGCGATCCAGGTGTCGAGCTTGGCGTCGGCGGCCCCCGGCGCGTCGGCGACGGCGCGGGCGCGCACGCCCACGGCGGCGAACATGTCGCGCAGCACCGCGGTGTAGAGGCCCTGCTTGCTCCGGTAGTGGTAGTAGAGCATCGCCTTGTTGACGCGGGCGCGCTGGGCGATCCGGTCCACGCGGGCCGCCTCGTAGCCGCGCTCGGCGAACTCCTGCGCGGCCGCCCGGAAGACGGCTGCCTGGGAGTCGCCGCGGGGGCGTTTGCGGGGTCGCATCAATTAACCAACTAGTTAGTTAATACGCGAGTCCCCGCCGCCTGTCAACCCGCCCCGCCCCCGCACCCGCGATACCATGGCCGGACCCATGCGCGTCGTCATCGCCGGCGGCACCGGCTTTCTCGGCGCCGCCCTCGTCCGGCACCTCCAGGACGAGGGCCACGCGGTCACCGTGCTCACGCGGCGCCCCGAGCGCCGTCACCACGTGCGCTGGGATCCGAACGGGCCGGTCACCGAGTGGGCGCACGGGCTCGAGAACGCCGACGCGGTGGTGAATCTCGTCGGGGCGCCCATCAACGCCCGCTGGACCGCCGCGTACAAGCAGGCCCTGTGGAACAGCCGCGTCAACGTGACCCGATCGCTCGTCGCGGCCATGCGCAGCGTCCAGCGCATTCCACCGGTGCTCGTCAACGCGTCGGCCATCGGCATCTACGGCCCGCGCGGCGACGAGCCGCTCACCGAAGCCAGCCCGACCGGCTCCGGGTTCCTGGCCGACCTCGGCCGCGCCTGGGAGCAGGAGGCGCTCGCCGCCAGCCCGCCAACGCGCGTCGTCGTGCTGCGGACCGGCATCGTGCTGGCCCGCGACGGCGGAGCGCTGCCGCAGCTCGCCCTCCCGCTGCGACTGTTCGTCGGCGGGCCCGTCGGTTCGGGCCGCCAGTACGTGTCGTGGATCCATCGCGACGACTGGACGGCGATGGTCGTCTGGGCGCTCGGACGCGAAGCGGTCGCCGGTCCGTTGAATGCGACCGCCCCTGATCCGGCCACCAACCAGGAGCTGACGGGCGCGCTGGGCCGGGTGCTCCATCGCCCGGCCTTTCTGAAGGCGCCGGCCTTCGCCGTGCGGCTGGTGCTTGGCGAGATGGCCGAGGCCGTGCTCACCGGCCAGCGCGTGCTGCCCGAAAAAGCGCGCTCACTCGGCTTCGAGTTCCGCCACCCCCGGCTCGAACCGGCCCTCCAGGCGATCTACGCGTAGCGCGCTCGCCCGCGCGTACATCTCCTCGGCCCCGCGGCTGTCGCCGGCGCGAACCAGGATGTCGCCGATCTCGGTGGCGACCTCCTCGGTCGGCGCGTCGTCCCACAGCGCGCGATAGAGCTCCAGCGCGCGCGTATAGTGGCCGCGCGCCGCCGCCACGCGCGCCAGCCCGGTGCGCGCGCGCGGGTGGCTCGGGACCGCGAGAGTCGCCCGGTGATACTCGACCGCCGCCTCCTCGATCCGCCCCTTCCCGAGGAGGACGTCGCCGATCCTCGCGTGATGAACGGCCCGCGCCTCGCGATCCTGAGGGCTCGCCGCCGTGTCGTCGAGTGCGGCAACGGGCCGCGCCGCCATACGGCCCGGCGGCCACGCACACCACGCGACGAACGAGCTGAGCGTGATGACCAGCAGCGGAACGATGTAGCCGTGCCAGCGCATGGCTCAGAACGCCACCCGTTCGACGGTCCAGTAGACCGCCGCGCAGGCGATGGCGACAGACGCCGGCACGACGACGAGACGGCGGTACGAGACCCGATCCCGCCAGTGCCACCCGACCAGCGCCAGCGCGGCCCCGATGACGGCCAGCTGGCCCGCTTCGACTCCGATATTGAAGGCGAGGAGCGCCGTGACGTACTCCGATGGCGGAAGGCCGACCTCCTTCAGCACGCCGGCGAAGCCCAGGCCGTGGAGGAGACCGAAGGCACCGATCAACCCGACCCGCCAGGGCCTGAGCTCCGTCTGAAAGAGGTTCTCGATGGCGACGTAGGCAATCGACAGCGCGATCAGCGGCTCCACGATCGCGGGCGCGATCGCAATCACGTCGTACACGCTCAGCGCCAGCGTGATCGAGTGCGCGCACGTGAACGCGCTGACCTGCCACACCACGCTGCGAACACCCCGGCTCAGGAGAAAGATCCCGATGACGAAGAGCACGTGATCCAGCCCGTGCGGGACGATGTGGGTGAATCCAAGCGCGACGTACCGCCAGACCGTGGCGAGCCGGCCGGGCGCGGGCGGGAGCGTCGCCAGCGACACCGGCGGGCTCGTCTCCCCGCCTTCCAGCCACCCGGTCGTCGATCGCCCATCGGCGCCAGGTCCGACCGACAGCGCGTACGTGGCGAACGTCCATCCATACGTCCACGTGAAGTGCCCGGCGCCGGGCGGAACGTCGCCCGTCAGCCGGACCGTTGCGCGCGGCGGCGACGCGGCGTCCGGCCCCGGCGCCACGTTGTACTCGATCGCGGGTCGCGCGGCGGCGGCGTCGAAGGCCACGATCGCCCGCTCGCGGAAGACGGCGTCGAGCGCCGCCAGTCGAGCGGCCACGACGTCCGGAGCCCCTTCGGCCCGACCGGCCTCGTCCACCTCGCGCCCGGCCATCAGCTCCAGCTTCTCGAGGAGCGCGGCGGCATCGGTGACGACCTCGATCGCATACCGACGGTCGTCCTCAAGGACGACCGACACGCGGGTCGTCCCGATCTCGTGCGCGCGCGCGGCCGCGCTCGACGCGAGAACCGCCGCCACGCATGCCGCGAGGGCGAGCCCCCTGCGCGTCATGACGTGCGCTCCATCGACTGCGCGCCCGCCATTTCGAACGTCAGCGAGGCCCAGTAGCTGACCCAGTCGGCATCCGTTCCCGCGGGCGCCTCGATCATGTGCACCGCTTTGATCAGCCAGGCGCCGCCGCGAGGCAGACGGAACCGCACGCGCCCGTCGCGGTCGCTGCGCGCCGTCAGCTTCTCCGAGGGCCGCGATCGATTGATCGCCACGACGAGCGTCCCGGCGAGCGGCCGGTTCTCGTAGGTCAGCCGCACCGGCAGCTCCTGGCCGGGTGCCATCGCAAAGGGATTCCGTTCGGCGACGAGCTCGAGCGTGAATCCGAGCGGCCGGTCGCCCTGCGTCCGGTCCACGGGGCCCGATGCCAGGAGGCTTTTCGCGCACCGCGAGAACATCTCCCGGACCGCTCCGGTGTCGCCGCGTCGCGCGCGCAGCGCCAGAATCGAGTCGAGCCCCTCCTCCTCGAGGTACTGGTGGAACTTGTCCCCCGTCTGCTCGACCGCGCTCGGACGGCTGCGATAGCCGACGACGAGCATCCCCGGCGACGCCACGCGGACGATGCCGGCCGGGTCGGCGCCGTGCCGCCCAACGACGGGCCTTCGCCCCTCGGCGTCCTCGACGACGAAGTGCTCGACGAGAGCCGCGTCCCGCGGCAGCGGATCGCCGAGAAAGTCCTGACCGACGCGCAGGCGGATGCCGACGAGCTCGCCGAGGCCCGGCGTGAACCTGCTCGGCTCGATCCACACGTCGTGCGCCGCCAGCGGCGCGGCGCAGCACGCGATCACGAAGGCGACGATCAACAGTCTCCTCACGGCATCCTCCTACCGGCTACCGGCTACCAGCTCGCGCGTCTTCCAGGGATGCGTAGCGCGGACCTGGTTTCGCTGTGGCGCGAACCCTTCGGATGCGCGAGGCGAGCCTGAAAGGCTCACCCTACAATCCGCGCTACGCGCACCTGGAAAACGCCCTAGGGCGTCGGGATGTTCGGCACCACCGGCGTGTTGGTGCCGCCGTGCCCCTGCAGCAGCCCCTGGTGGGCCGGCGCGAGGAACGGGAACCGGTTCAGATAGTTCTTGTCGTTGTCTTCGACGCCCTTGGCGAGGCCCGCGGCTGGATTGCCCGCCGCGATCAGGCTGACGAGCACCGTGTTGACGTTCACCTGATTCCGGCTCGCCGCGGTGCCGCCCCCCAGCCGGCGCCCGTTCGGGAAGCTGGAATCGATCGCGGCGTCGAGCGTGATGACGTCGCCCGTGAAGCCGTCGGCCACCGGGATCGGCCGGCCGAGGTTGATCGCCTGGATGATGTCGGTCCGCGGCCCCTTCAGCGTGGTGACGGTGGACGCCGGCACGCCCAGCGCGCGATACACGCCGAGCGCGTCGAGGTCGCGCACGAGCACGGGGAACAGGATGTCGGCGCCGAAGTTCGTCACGTCCGAGGTCGGATCGCTGTGCAGATACAGCGTCTGGCGCTGCGTGCCCACGAGCGCGGCGTTGAAGAGCGGCAGCGCATTGCGCCCGACCTGCACGAACGGTCCGTCGCCGGTGCGTCCGGTGATCGTCTGCCGGGCGTCGACCGTCATGCTCGCCTGGCGCGTGATCCGGGACCACACCCGCAGCAGACTGTCGGTCGAGGTGGCGACGAGCTGGCCGTTGTGCGGGATGCCGCTCGGAAACAGCTCGCGGGTCGGGATCTCGAGCGCGATCGAGAAGACGTTGAAGCCGGTGAACACGTCCTTGGCCGGGCCCCGCCGGGCGCCGCGGATGCCGCCCAGATCCGACTCGGCCAGGTTGACCACGTCGAAGATCCCCTTCTCGTCGAGCTGATAGGGATCGTCGAACTGCCCGGCGATGATCCGCGCGCCGTTCGACAGCGTGTGGATATGGCGGTCGACGAACGCCTGGTCGTACAAGCCGACCTCCCGTTCGCTGCGATCGCCCGAGTCGTAGCCGCGGAAGCGATCCAGACCGAAGACCAGGCGGTCGGTCTGCGGGCCATGATTGTTGGGGAGCACGGCGAGATTCCGGCCAACCACGGTCTCGGCGCCGTTGCCCGGCGCGAACAACCGCGTCACGGTCATGGTCTCGGTGGCGCCCGTGAGCTGCCACAGCAGCTCGTTGCCGCCGCCGACGTTGTCGCTCGCGCTCGGCGCGGCCTCAGGCGTGAGCACCTTCGTGAACTCGATGCGGTAGACGGCCTGGTCCAGGAGCCGCTCGCCGATTCCGATGTGGAACTCGTACCGATACCCGTCGCACGCCCGCAGCCCGTGGTTGCCCTGGCCCGGCTCGTGGAGCGGATTGAAGTTCATGATGAGATACAGCTTGTCGTGCGATCCGTCCGACACCCAGGCATACGTATCGGTGTTGTCGGCGCACGGCTCGTTGAGCACGGCGAGCGCCTCCCGATGACTCGACGCCTGGATGGGCGTCACGAACGGCACCGCCGCGGCGCACGCCAACGCGATGTAAATCAGTTTCCTCACTCAGCACCTCCCAAGGGCGTCTACGGATGGAGGCGCTGAACGGATTGGCCGGGCTTCAGGCCTTGGGGATTCGGGGATTGGGGATTGGGCGTTGGGCGTCGGGCGCTACGAGCTCGCGCCGGGCTTGCCCACGAGATAGATGGCGCCGGTCGGCGCGGGGACACCGCCGGCCGGCTCGATCGACACGGCCACGGCCGCCGGCGGCGGAATGTCCGGCGCCGTGCTGAAGTAGGTCTGGCCGGCGCCGGCCGGGTCCGGCGCCAGCAGCCCCGCGCTGATCGGGGGCTGCGCGGCGGGCACGACCCACACCTGGTACACCTGGCCGGCAGGGAGCGGCGGCAGGTTCGTCGCGGTGAAGACCATGCCCCGGGCGCGGCTCCAGAGCGCGCGGGCGGTGGCCTGCGGCGCCGGCGTCTGGCCCGCGAGATCGATCCGGACGAGATCGGGTGCGGCCAGCACGCCCATGGCGGACTGCAGCTCGGTGTTCACCCGGCGCGCATCGGCGACGGCGGTTTCGGCAGCGGCCGCCTGCAGGAGCGCCCGCTCCAGCCGGTCCTCGAGCACGGCAACCCGCACCTGCAGCCACGCGGCGTACACGCCGATCCCGACGGTCAGCACCACCAGCGCGGCGAGCGGCAGCCACTGACTGGCGCTGCCGGCGCGTCCCGCCGGCCTCGCGCGTCCTTGCGCGTCGAAGCCGGCCAGGACCCGCTCCCGCAGCTCGGGCCGCGGGGTCCGCTGGGGCACGGCGCGTGCCAGCGCCTCGACCACGCCGCCGAGCGACCGCACTTCGGCGGCGCACTCCTCGCATCCAGCCAGGTGCGCCTCGAACGCCGTCCGCTCCTCGGCATCCAGGCTGCCGAGCACGTACGCGCCGGCGTGCGCCTTGAGATCCTCGTGCGCGGACGTCATGACTGTCCCTCCGCCAGCGCCTCGCGGAGCTTGAGCAGGCCGGAGCGTACGCGGGTCTTGACCGTGCCGATCGGCTCTTCCAGGCGCTCGGCGATCTCGCGCTGGGTCAGCCCTTCGTAGTACGCCAGCTCGATCGCGAGCCGCTGGAGCAGCGGCAGCTCCTCGAGCGCGCGCCGGACCCGGTGCGCCTGCTCGGCGTCGATCATGTCGGCGGCGGCATCGCGCGTGGCGGCCGGCAGGGCGTCGAGATGCTCGTCGCCGAGCGCGTCGGCGACGGGCCGCGCCTGGCGCGCCCGCAGGCGGTCGATCGCGCGGGTGCGCGCCATCATCAGGAGCCACGCGGCCACGGCGCCCCGGGAGGGGTCGTAGCGCGACGCCTGCCGCCACGCCTGTGCGAAGACCTCCTGCATGACGTCCTCGGCGTCTCCCTCATCGTTGACGATGCGGAGGATGAGGCAATAGACGGGGCGGGCGTGGCGGTCGTAGAGCCGGGCCGCGGCGTCGCCGTCGCCGGCTGCGAGGCGCCTGAGGCACTCGACGTCCTCGGCCTGCGGGTCGCCGGCATCCCGGCGGAACGCGGCTACCACCGCCAGCAGCCCCATCACCATGCTCTACGCACCCCGTGCGCCGCCGGATGGTATCACGCCAAAATCCGGCGGCCCGGCCCGTCCGTAGAGGCCGATATATGGTCTCCAAGGCGATCCGGCTCACCGTGGCGCTTCTTGCGCTGGCCGTCCGGCCGGCGGCGGCGGGCGAACTGTTCATCACGGGGCACGTGAGCGACGATTCGGGACGCCGGCTGCCCGGCGTGGCGGTCGCGCTGCGCGGATTCGGCGCGACCGTTCTGGCGGAAACGACCACGGACGAGTCGGGGTGGTTCACGATTCCGGCGGATCCAGGCCGCTACGAGCTGTGCTTCTCGCTGGTCAGCTTCGGCGACGTGACGAAGCCGATCACGGTCACCGACCGTTCCCCGTTCGTCACGGCCGTCCTGCCGCTCGCCTTCACGGCCGATGTCGTCGTCACGGGTCACCGGACGCTGCGCAACATCGCCGAGGCGCCCGCCCCCGACAACCTGATCGGGTTGGCAGGCGCGGCGTCCGAGGGCGCTATCACCGCCGCGCAGCTCCAGCATCGGCCGCTCGCCCGTCCGGGAGACGTGCTCGAGACGGTGCCCGGGCTGGTGATCACGCAGCACAGCGGCGAGGGCAAGGCCAACCAGTACTACCTGCGCGGCATGAATCTCGATCACGGAACCGACTTCGCCGTCAGCGTGGCGGGAGTGCCGGTCAACATGCCGACGCACGGCCACGGGCAGGGGTATTCCGACGTGAACTTCCTGATCCCGGAGCTCGTCAGCGGGATCCAGTTCAAGAAGGGGCCGTACTACGCCGAGGAAGGCGACTTCGCGAGCTCCGGGGCCGCGAACATCGACTACGTCAACGCGCTCGAGCGAGCGCTCGGCGAAGTGACCGTTGGCGACCGGTTCCGCCGCACGCTGGTCGCGGCCTCGCCCCGCGTGGGCCGCGGCCGCCTGCTCGTGGCCATCGACGCCCAGCGCAGCGACGGCCCGTGGGCGGCCGCCCAGCGCTACGGCAGGTTGAACGGGCTGATGCGCTACAGCGAGGGCGACGCACACCGGAACCTGTCGATCACCGCGGCGGCGCACGACGGCCGGTGGAACGGCAGCGATCAGATTCCCCGCCGCGCGGTCGACGCAGGCCTGGTCTCCCGTTTCGGGACGTTCGATTCGTCGACCGGCGGCGCCACCCGTCGCCTCGCGCTCTCGACAGAGCGGCAGCGGTCGCACGGGACGACGGCCACGAGCATGGCCGCGTACGTGGTGCACTCGGATCTCGATCTCTTCTCCAACTTCACCTACTTCCTGAACGACCCGGTGCACGGCGACCAGTTCGAGCAGGTGGATCGGCGCCTCGTCGCCGGCGGGCGGATCAGCCACCGACGCCAGGCGAGCTGGGCCGGGCGCCCCGTCGAGCACGGCCACGGCGTCCAGGCGCGGCACGATCGGATCGGCGCGGTCGGTCTGTACTCGACGCAGCGGCGCGAGCGCCTGTCGACGGTGCGCGAGGACCGCGTCGGCCAGAGCTCGCTCGGCGTCTACCACCGGAGCGAGTGGGAGGTGACGAGCCGCGTGCGCGGGACGGTGGGACTCCGCGGCGACGTGTTCCGGTTCGCGGTGCGGAGCACGGCGCGCGACAACAGCGGCGCCCGCGCTGCCGGCGTGCTCAGCCCCAAGCTGGGCGTCGCGTACGCGCCGACGCGGCTGCTGGAGCTGTATGGCAACGCCGGCTACGGCTACCACAGCAACGACGCGCGCGGGGTCGTCCTGTCCGTCGATCCCACGACCGGCGCGGCGACCGATCCCGCCACGCCGCTGGTCCGCACGCGCGGCGCCGAGATCGGGCTCCGCACGGTCGTCGTGCCGCGGACGCAGACGACCCTGAGCGTGTGGACGCTCGGCGCCGACGCGGAGCTGGTCTATGTGGGCGACGCCGGCACGACCGAGGCAGGCCGCCCGAGCCGTCGGACCGGCGTCGAATGGGCCACCGGCGTCCGCGTGCGCTCCTGGCTGATGCTCGACGGCGACCTCGCGTGGTCGTCGGCGCGCTTCAGCGACGCGGGTCCGCCCGGCTCGTCCATTCCGGGCGCCATCGAGCGTGTTGCGTCTCTCGGCGTGTCGCTGGATGAGGTGGGCGGCTGGACCGGCGGCCTGCGGCTCCGATACGTGGGACCGCGGCCGCTCGTCGAGGATGCCAGCGTGCGGTCGGCGGGCTCGCTGCTGGTCAATGCCGAGGCCGGCTATCGGATCGCGGCCCGCACGCGGCTCATCGCCGACGTGCTGAACCTCGCCAACGCGCGGGCAAGCGACGTCGACTACTTCTACACGTCCCGGCTGCCCGGTGAACCGGCCAACGGGATCGACGACGTGCACAGTCATCCCGTGGCGCCGCGCACCGTCCGGCTCTCCGTGCAGGTCGCCTTCTGAGGCGGCTCGTCAGGCGGTTCGGCGATGCACGGACGTTCAGCGCGTGTGGCGGTCCAGCGCCTCGAACCAGAGCGGCACGGGCGCCGGCTTGCCTGGTGCGGGACCGAAGATGATCTGCCGGGTTTCGAGCGGCTTGCCGTAGAAGCGCTCGTTGGCGTCACGGTCGGGCCTGACCGTGCTGCCGCTGATCGCCACGCCGGCGAACAGCCCGCGCGCGCGCGAGTAGCTGAGAATCTCCGCCCGCAGCTGCACGTCGGTCGCCGCCTTGGCGTCGCGGCCGACGGGACCGGCCGCCACCGCCGCGTCCGCACCCAGCGTGAACTGGTTCGCGACGAGATTCTCCAGCCCGCGCCGGTTGTTGACCACCAGAACGATGTCGGCGGCCTGGCCGCCGATCTGCAGCCCGAAGCTGCCGCCCGTGAGGGTGAGAAAGCCGGGCGCCGACCAGCCGCCCTGCGTCCGGGCGCTGATGATGCCGCGGCCGCGCATGCCGCCGATGACGAAGCCGACGCGCACCGTGCTCGGAAAGACGGCAATCGCCTCGGCCTTGCCGACAATCGCGCGGGGAATCGCCTGGTCCTCGGCGTTCATGATCTCGCCGAAGACGGTCGCGGCCTCGCGCACCCGGCGGGCCTCCTCCGAGTCCTGCCGCGCAGCCGGCGCAGCCGACACGCCAAGCACGAGGGCCGCGACGGCGGCCGCGGCCATGGGCTGCACTCTGATCATGCCTAGATGATAGCCGGAGCGCCCGGCCTGAAGTTGCCGCCGAGAATGGCGACCGAATCCGCCCCGAGCCAGCCGTCGAGCACGCGCGCGTAGACGGCGCGAAAGTCCGTCTCGTGCCGGACATCCGCGCCGTTGTTCTCGAGCGTCGGGTTGGCCGGAATCGGTTCGAGGGAAGCGGCCGTGCCGTAGATACCGCCGCGCGCTGCCCCGCCGATGGCCATCATCACCCCCGCGGCGCCATGGTCGGTGCCCTGGCTGCCGTTCTCGGCAATGCGACGGCCGAACTCGGAGAACTGGAGCACGAGCGTGTCGTTGAGCAGGCCCTGGTTGCGGAGGTCGGTGTAGAAGGCGATCAGGCCGTCGTTGAACGTGCCCATCAGCGTCCCGTACGCCCCGCCGCCGGCGGCGCCCTGGCCGGCGTGCGTATCGAATCCACCCGTCTGCACCCAGAACACCCGGGTGCCGATGCCGCGGACGATCGACGCCGCCACCGTGCGGAGCGCCAGCGCGAAGCCGTTGTTGGCGTAGGTCACTGTCGGCACGTAGGCGTTGACCGAGCCGACGCGGTCGAGCGTGTCGAGCGCGCCGTTGATGGTCCCGTTGACGAACGACAGGTGCGGCCGGTTGATCGGCACGTGCGACGCGATCCGGGTGGCCGCGAGCCGTTCGGCCAGCGCCTCGGCGCCCGTGTTCGGGCTCGCTAGGCTGTACGTGCGCGCGTCGGGGATGGCGGGCACGGCGACCGTGCGTGCCACCAGCGCGCGCGGCGTCTCGCGCGTGGCGTTCCAGGCCGACAGCGTGTCGACTGGGGGCGGCAGCGAATCGAGGTACCGGCCGAGCCATCCCATCCCGGTCGTGCTCCCCGGATTGGCCGTGCCCCAGATGTCGAGGCCCTGGAAATGCGACCGGCTCGAGTTCGTGTAACCGGTGCGCTGCACGATGGCGAGCCGTCCTTCGTTGAAGATCGTGTGCAGCCCCGTCAGCCGCGGGTGCAGGCCGAGCGTCTTCTGGCTGCCGTCGCTGCCGATCTGCAGTACCTGCCCGGCTGGAATGGCAATCGCCGGCCGACGGCTGTAATAGAACGGATCCTGGTACGGGATCAGGGTGTTGAGGGCGTCGTTGCCGCCGCTCAGGTACACCACGACGAGGTTGCGGCTCCGCGCGCCCTGCGCGCGCGCGATGTCGCTCAGAAACGCCGGCGCGGCGAAGCTGACGGTGAACGCCGCCACGCCGTCTCGCAGGAACTCGCGTCGGGTAATCGGGGCCATCAGCGTCTCACACGAACTGGTACTCGGACGCGCCGACGATCAGCCGGCTCAGGCCCGCGGCCTTGGCGTTGACCTGCGCATCGGACCCGGTCCAGGGCGCGGCGGTGTTGACGTAGGCGAGCAGCTCCCGGTACGGGCCGATCTCGAAGGACGCCGGCGACAACCGCTCGAAGAGGAAGTAGTCGAGCAGCTGCTCGGGCGACGCCCGCCAGGACCCGGCCGCCCGGGCGAGGTTGAACCGCTGATTGGCCGCCAGCGTCGCCGCGAAGTTCATCCGCGCGAGCATCGTCCCGGTCGAGAACCACTCGTGCCCGAGGCTCCACCCGGCCACGTCGGGCGGCTCGAAGAGCGTCTGCCCCATGTTGGTCAGCGGCGTGCGGGCGGTGTCGACCGAGAACCCGCTCCACCCCACTTCGCGAATCGCGCGCACGACGAACTCGACCGGCCAGGAGTAGCGGGCGTACCAGGCGCTGGGGTCGTTGAACCAGGGCGAGCGCAGGATGAAGCGGACGACCGGTTTCATCTCGGTGTTGCTGCGCAGGTACTCGGTGGCCACGGCCTCGACGAACGCCGGATCCGGCGCCCGCAGCTCGCTGACGAAGAAGCCCCACAACTTCCGCGCGAGCCGGCGCGCCGTTTCGGGATGGCGCGCCAGCGCCGCGATGAGATCGAGCCCGTCCCCGATCCCGGAGGTGGCCGACCTGGCCGGAATCGTCCGCCCGCCGTCGCTGTAAATCGGGAAGCTGAACGTCTTCGCCGCCGTGTCGTGCTGGTTCGGGTTGTAGAGGAACTGATAGTACGTGGCCGGATCGTTGTTGCTGCCCCCCGGCGGGATGCGCTGCAGGTTCCAGCCGGTGAAGGCGCGGGCCGCGGTGTACACGTCCTGTTCCGTGTAGTGGCCCACGCCCCAGGTGAACAGCTCCATGATCTCGCGGGCGAAGTTCTCCTGCGGGCGCGCGCGGAAGTTCGTCCGGCCGTCGAGCCAGATGAGCATCGCCGGGTCGGTCGCGACGTCGGCCAGCAGGCTGCGGAAGCTCCCGAGGGCGTAACGGCGGAACAGGTCGATCTGCGCCGTCATCATCTTCGTCGCCTGGAGCCCGCCGGCGAACCCCGCCACCTTGGTGTAGGCCGTGGCGAAGTGGTTGTGCCAGAAGAGCGCCATCTTCTCTTCCAGCGGCCGCTCCGAGTGAACCATCCGGAAGAGCCATCGCTGGCGCGCGTCTTCGATATTCGTGGTGGGGGCGAACGCGCCGCCCCGCGTCGTCACGCTGACGTATTCGCTGCGCCCGATGAACGTATCGACGGTGTCGGGCTGCCGCTGGTACTCCATGAGGTGATCGACGAGGGCCGACGCCGGGAGCCCGGCGAAGCGAGCCAGATCGGATACATTCGCGCCAAACGCCGCTCGCCGGAGCAGATGCTCGACCTGCCAGTTCTCTCGCGCCATTTGGAGTATTCGGAGAGGAAGCTAATTGTATGCCGTCGAAATGCGGCGCGGATCGTGAAATTCTGGCAACGGCGGTCCAACCGAACGCGAGGCTCGATTACATTTTCGTGCGCGCCCGCTGCTACAATCGCACGGCGCAATCGCCCACGATGGCCCGCAGACGACGAACTGCCCGCAAACCACGAAAACCAGGAGCTCGCCGGCGCACGTCCCCTTCGTCCCGTCGGCGGAGGCGAGCATCCAAGCCACGGCCCCGGATGCCGACGCCCATGTCGGCCGGGCGTCGCACGGCGCCGGCCGACAGCGGCCTGGCGCCGGGGATGCAGCCTGTCAACAGCTATCTGGCTGTCGCGAACGTGGCGGCGTCGGCGGAGTTCCTCGAGCGGGCGTTCGGCTTCAACCGGGGCGTGACCCTCGCCGACACCGACGGGCAGCTCCGCTACGCGGAGATGTGGCACCGCGATGCCGTCGTCATGCTGATTCGAAAGGGCGACGCGACGGCCGCAACGGGCGGCATGGCCGCGCTGTACACGTACGTCGACGACGTGGACCGCGCGCTCGCGCGCGCGCGCCAGGCGGGCGCCGGCGTCGAAGAGGCGCAGGACAAGCCCTGGGGTGATCGGGTGGCCACCGTGACGGATCCGGATGGCTATCGGTGGGTGCTCGCGACGTTCAAGAAGCTGGCAGCGTTTACCTAGCCGGTAGCTCACGAGCCTGTAGCCGGTAGGTGGTAGCCGTGAGCGCGCTCGCGCACGATTCGCCTGCGTTCGTCCGCCGCTCGGCGTGGCTGACACCGACCGTCCTCGACCTCGCGGTGTTGCGGCAGCAGCGTGTGGAGATCCCGTAATCGGGCACAGGTACTGGGCTACCGGCTACCAACCAGCCACCTAGCTACCCGCCAGCGTCCGATAGCACGCCTCGTACATCGGCACCACGCGTTCGGCGCAGAAATGCACCTGCACGCGGCGGCAGGCCGCATATGCGACGTCCCGATGGCGCGCCTCGTCGGTCAGCAGCACGATGGCGCTGGCGGCCATCTCGTCGAGGGCGTCGGGCGGATGCAGAAAGCCGCTGATCCCATCTTCGATCACTTCGGGCAGCCCGCCGACGCGCGAGGCCACCACGGGCACTTCGCACGCCATCGCCTCCAGAGCGGCCAGACCGAAGCTCTCCTGCGCCGACGGCAGCAGGAACAGATCGCTCACCGACAGGAGCGGCACCACCTCCTCCTGCGCGCCGACGACGTGCAGGAGCGGGGTGATCCCCAGCTCGCGCGCCACGCGGTACGCGGTGCCGAGCTCGGGTCCGTCGCCGACGAGGAGCAGCCGCGACGGCACCGTCTGCCGGATGCGATCGAAGACCTTCAGGACGGCGTCGATGCGCTTGACCGGGCGGAAGTTGGAGACGTGCGTCACGATCTTCACGCTCGGGTCGTCGCCGGCCAGCCGGCGACGCAGCTCGTGCAGGTGCTGGCGCCGGTGGACCGTGCAGTCGAGGAAGTTCGGAATGACCGAGATGTCGCGCGTGACCCCGAGCTCCGCGTACGTCGACGCCCGCAGACTTTCCGACACTGCCGTCACCAGGTCCGACTGTTCAATCGAGAACGCGACAATCCGCGAGTACGACGGGTCGTTGCCGACCAGCGTGATGTCGGTGCCGTGGAGCGTCGTGACCACGCGGGGCGCGGGGCCGTTGCCGCCGGTCGCCAGCACCTGCCGCGACAGGAATGCCGCCGTCGCGTGCGGCACCGCGTAGTGCGCGTGAATGATCTCGAGGTGGAACTCGCGCGCCACCTGGACGATCTTGTTCGCGAGCGACAGCAGATACTGCGGCTCGCGGAAGAGCGGATAGGTGGGCGTCAGCACCTGGTGGAACGCGAGCCCGGCCTGGAACTCGCCGAGCCGGAACGGCGTCTCGGTGCTGATGAAGTGCACCTGATGGCCGCGCCGCGCGAGCGCCTTGCCGAGCTCCGTCGCGACGATGCCGCTGCCGCCAACCGACGCGTAGCAGACGATGCCGATGTTCATCGGCCGCCACCGTCCGGCAGCAGGTGGGCGCGGACGACCGGCCCGCGCGTCACGAAGCCCTCGGCAAAGGCGACGCCCGCCTGCGCGCCGAACTGGGCGTCGCGGCTCTCGATGAGCTGCTGGAAGCGGGCGCTGGTCAGGCGCGTCGGCACGGCCCCGGCGCCGCCGGGCCGGAACTGGCTCGCGTGGCAGGCCAGCGCGCGGCGCTTGGTCTCGTAGTGATCGCTCACGTCCACGACAAACGACGGCGGTGCGGCGTCGTTGATGAAGTAGTAGCAGACGGCGTCGGGCCTCCAGGCCTCGCCCGCGGCCGGGTAGCGCCGCAGCCCTGCGCTGAAGATCGCCTCGGTCAGCAGCTGGCTGGCGGCCACATGGTCGGGATGTCGATCGGACCAGTACGGCAGCGCGACCACGCGCGGGCGCGCGCGGCGCACGATCTCGGCC
>Ga0194128_10006565_pt1 | contig 15641 bp, 18 predicted proteins | sample TA2KigCa65mmetaG_FD_148650 | JGI IMG/M metagenome (GOLD analysis project Ga0194128, IMG submission 148650) | Freshwater microbial communities from Lake Tanganyika, Tanzania - TA2015037 Kigoma Deep Cast 65m | ecosystem: Environmental > Aquatic > Freshwater > Lake | place: Tanzania: Lake...
GGCCACGGCCAAGATCGCGCTCGCCAACCTGGCCTACAACTTCAAGAGGCTGGACTGGATCGAGGGGCAAGCCGCGCCCGCCTGATGGGCTCACTGCGCCGCTCACTGCATCGACACGCCACCGCAGACCAAATAGACCCCGCCACAGCACCCAATCCGCAGGCTGGGCCGCAGGCCATGCCCTCATCGGCGATGCTTCGTCGTCAATGATGGGGTTCTTCGAGGTGTCCGCTTGACCTCGGCGCGTCGTCGGCCGCGCTCGAACAGCATATCGCCAAGCATTCCGGCCAGTTGATCGATGCCCGCGCCGACGACCTGTTCTATGGCGTGAAGGGCCAGCTCTACGCCTATTAGCTGCTGCTGCGCGAACTCGGCCAGGATTTCGCCAACGTGGTGAAGGACCGCGAGCTGGCGGCGGTTTGGGCCGAGATGTTGGACAGCCTGGCAACCGCTGCCGCCCTGCAGCCGCCGGTGGTGATCAATGGCCGGCCTGACAGCCAGCTACAGCCGAGCCATCTGGCGGCGCAAGGATTCTATCTGTTGCGCGCACGCACCCGGCGGCGCGAGATCACGACCATCCTGGAAAAGTAAGCACGGCTTGCCGTCCCTTCGGCCGGCATGCCAGCATGCCCCGTACGATGAAGCGACAGCATCCCACCAAGTTCTTGGTCATCGTCGACGACACGCCGGAATGTCGTACAGCGCTGCGCTTCGCCAGCCTGCGCGCGAAAAAGACCGGCGGTCGCGTGATCATGCTGCGCGTGATCGAGCCGGTGGACAACCAGCATTGGGCCGCCGTCGGGCGCTTGATGCGCGAGGAGCAGCGCCAGGAAGCCGAAAAGCTGTTGCAAGGACTGGCCGCCGAAGCACAGGGCTATGCCGGTCTGTTGCCCGAATACGCCATCCGCGAGGGCCGTCGGCTGGGGGAAATCCTGGCGCTGATCGACCAGGATCCGGATATTCGCGTGCTGATGCTGGGGGCCTCGCCCGCCAAGGAAGGCCCAGGGCCGCTGGTCAGCAAGCTGGCCGGGCAGATGTCCGGTTCGATGCCGGTGCCGATCACGTTGGTACCGGGCAACCTCTCGCTCGACGAGATCGAGGAGATGACCTGAAGCGGCTCAGCCGGTCCGGTTGCCACCCAGGAAGCCGAACAGGTGGCCGGCCACGTTGCGCAGCTGGATCTCCTCCGCTCCCTCGGTGATGCGATAGCGCCGGTGATGGCGGTAGATGTGCTCGAACGGCTTGTGCCGGGTGTAGCCCATGCCACCATGCACCTGGATCGCCCGGTCCGCAGCCTCGCAGGCGAGGCGGTTGGCGCGATAGTTGCACATCGACACCCGGTCGGACACCTGCATGTGGTGGCGCTGATCGAGCGCGAGCGCGGTCTTGTAGACCAGGTTGCGCACCATCTCGGCTTCGGTATGCAGTTCCGCCAGCGGGAACTGGATCGCCTGGTTGACGCTGAGCGGCTTGCCCCAGACGATGCGCTGCTTGGCGTAGGCGACACTCTCGTCGATGCAGTACTGCGCCACGCCCAGGCTGGAAGCAGCCTGGCGGATGCGGTTCTCGTGCACGAAATACTGCGCCAGCGCCAGGCCTTCGCCCTCGTGATGCACGATGGCCTCCGGCGGCACGCGCACGCCGTTCAGCCGCACCTCGGCATGGTCCGAGGGCATGTTGAAGGTCCACCACAGCATCGGCACCTCAAAACCCGGCAGTCCGGTCGGCACCAGGAAGGCGGTGATGCCCTTGGCCTGGCCCGGCTTGCCGGCGGTGCGGGCAAAGACGAGGTCGTGCGTGGCGTCGTGCAGGCCGGTGTTGAAGCGCTTCACGCCCTCGATGATCCAGTCGCCGCCATCGCGCCTGGCGGTGGTGTCCATCCAGGTGGCATCGCTGCCGTGAGCGGGCTCGGTCAAGCCGAAGCCGACGCGCACGGCGCCGGTGATCATGCCTTCCAGCAGCGCTTTCTGCGCGGCGCTGCCAAAGCGATGGAGGATGTGCACCAGAGGCAGGTTGCCGACGATGGAGGATTCGTTCTGCAGGTCGTTGTGCAGCCCCAGGCCCTTGGCCGCCAGGTGCTCGCGGATGGCGGCCATCGCCAGGTTGCTGCCGTCCTGACCGCCCAGCGCCTTGGGCAGGGCAAAGCGATAGTGGCCGGCGGCATCGGCCCGCCGGCGCATTTCCGCCAGCAGGGCTTCCCATTCCCGGCGGGGCCGGCCGTCCTGGTCCCAGTCGGTGCGGGCATGCTCGCGCCGGTGATCGAAATATTGCGGATGGGCGGCCTGCAGCGGCGCGATCTCGGCGGCAATGAAGGCGTCGAGTTCAGCCAGCTTGGCGGCGATCGCGGCCGGTAGCGTGAAATCCATGCTGCCCCTCCCGGGAGACTTGCGGGCATAATGCGGGGACGACGGTGGAAGGGGCAATCGGAGGCGAGCATGGATATTCGACTGGACGGCAGGACCGCGCTGATCACCGGCGGCAGCCTGGGCCTGGGTCGCGCGATGGCGCTGAAATTCGCGCAGTCGGGCGCCAACGTCGCCATCCTCGCCCGGCGGCAGAACCTGCTGGACGAAGCGGCGGGCGAGATCCGCCAGAAGGCGCAGGCGCGCGTGCTGCCGCTGGCCTGCGATGTGCGCAAGCCGGAGGAGATCACGGCCAGCCATGCCGCGATAGAGCGAGCGCTGGGCCCCATCGACATCCTGGTCAACAACGCCGGCACCTCGGCCACCGCCGCCTTCGAGGACATCTCGGACGCGGACTGGCAACACGACCTGGACCTCAAATTCTTCGCCGCCGTGCGGTTCTCGCGCCTGGCCTATCCCGGCATGAAGGCGCGCCGCTGGGGCCGCATCATCAACGTGCTCAACATCCACGCCAAGACGCCGCAGGCGCGTACCGCCCCCACTTCGGTCAGTCGCGCCGCCGGCATGGCACTGACCAAGGTGATGGCCGGCGAGGGCGCGCCACATGGCGTGCTGGTCAACGCCATGCTGACTGGCTTCTTCGTCACCGACCAATGGCATCGCCACCACATGCGCGAGGCGCCCGGCATGGGATTTGACGACTTCATCGTCGAGAAAGGCAAGAGCGTGCCGATCGGCCGCTTCGGCACCGCCGAGGAATTCGCCAATATGGCCTGTTTCCTGGCTTCCGACGCCGCCTCCTACATCACCGGCACGGCGATCAACGTGGACGGTGGCCGCGCTTACGCGGTGTAATCCCGGCACGACCGAAAACGACAACGGCGCCCCATGGGGCGCCGCTTTCGTTTCGCTCCGTTGCCGGCGTCTACATCAGCTCGACCGATTCCGCCATCGGTCCCTTCTGGCCCATGCGGGCGCGCAGCCGCACCCGCTGTTCCGGCTCCAGCCCGACCAGCCCGGAACGCTGCAGCGCGCGCACATGCACGAACACGTCCTTGCTGCCGTCATCCGGCGTGACGAAACCGAAGCCCTTTTCGTTGTTGAAGAACTTGACCTTGCCCTCGATCGTCATGGCGGGCCCGCTGGCGCCGCCCCCACCGCCACCCCCGCCCGGCCCGGAGCGCTCACGCGAGAATCCGCCGCGCGGGCCGCCAAAGCCGCCGCTGCGTTCCATCGGCTGACCGGGCTCGATGCGGTGGATTTCCGCCACCTGCGGACCGCGCGGACCTTCCGACAGATCGCAGACCAGCTTGGCGCCGTCGCTGACATCCTGGCCGGTACGGTCCACGACCGAGATATGCAGGAACGCGTCCTGGCTGCCATCGGCCATCTGCACAAAGCCGAAGCCCTTGCTTCGGTTAAACCATTTCACGGTTGCCTCGACGCCCCGCGCGATCAAACGCGGAGGTCCGCCTGGTTCGTTCTGCCTCATCGACACCTGCGCCCCGCCCGTCTCGCCGCATCCGGACCGCCGACCGCACCGCCCCGCACGGGCGGTCTGGCTGTCCCCGTTTCGCAGCCTGCGGCATCCTGCCATGACAAACGGCATGGCGGAAAGCAGTTATTGCAGATGCACGCGTTCCCCTCGCCCGCCCCGCGCCGACTGCTGGTGTTGCGGCCAGGGGCGTTGGGCGATGCCATCTTGACGTTGCCGGCGCTTTCGCATCTGCGGGCGCGAGGGGTCGAGCATGTCGTGCTCATCGGCAATGTTGGCAACTGGGCGTTCCTCAGCCCGATGCAAGGTTTCCTCACGCTGGCCGACATCGACGCCCGGCGATGGCTGCCGTTGTTCGGCAACTCGGCGTCGCCGACCGGCCGGACACGGGCGGACCTGCGGGCCGATGCCGCGCTGCTCTATCTCACGCAGCCCGAGCCGACGCGGACGCGGCTCCGCGAATGGGGCGTGCCATGCCTGGGTGCCATCACGCCGCCCGGGCGTGCCCTGGCGGAGGCGCCGCATGCCGCCGACCGCCTGCTGCCGGGCGGCGGCCCGGCGTATGCGCTCGAGCTCGACGATCCCTTGTTGGCGTTGAGCGGGGCGGAACGAGACGCGATCGCGGCGGGCTTTCCGCCCGGCACGCAGCCGCGGCTGTTGCTGCATCCGGGCAGCGGCGGGCGCGGCAAGTGCTGGCCCGTCGAACGCTACGCCGCGCTCGCCGCGTGGGCGACACGGCACGGTCTGGCACCGCTCGCGCTGTTCGGCCCGGCCGAGGCCGACTTACTGGCGCCGTTCCGCGCCGCCCTGCCGGCAACCGCGGACTGCCCGGTTGGCACCGGCTTGTCCTTGCGTGAGCTGTTGGCGCTCGCCGCCAGCAGCGCCGCCTATGTCGGCAACGACGCCGGCACCACCCATCTGGCGGCGTTGGCAACGGCCACCCTGGCATTGTTCGGCCCGACCGGGCCGGCGGTGTGGCGGCCATTGGGTCGGCGCGTCGTTACGCTGCGCGCCGAGGATGGCGATCTGCGGCGGCTGACGGTGGCACAGGTCGCCGCGGCACTCGACCGGTTGCTGTCGGCCGGATAGTCGGTTGTCAGCCGCCGCCGCTGCCCGCAACATGAGCGCCATGACAGCGGCTGCGACAGTGTCGGCGGACGCGGCGGAGCGGCTGCGGACGGCGATCGAGCGTGCGGTCAGACGGGAAGTGCATGCCGACGCGGCGGTCGCGGGCCTGCGGCGCTTGTCGGCCGGGGCCAGCCGCGAGACCTGGCGCTTCGAATTGCGCCAGCCCGACGCGCCGCCTTGTTCGCTGGTCCTGAAGCGCGACCCGCCCGACGAAGAGATCGCCAAGGGCGACTGGCTGAGCTTCGGCCTTTCCATCGAGCGCGAAACCGAGGCGCGGCTGATGGCAGCCGCCCATGCGCACGGCCTGCCGGTGCCGCGCCTGCGCTTCATCCTGAGGCCGGAGGACGGCGGCGGGCGCGGCTTCGTCATGGACTATGTGGCGGGCGAGACGCTGGGCCGGCGCATCGTGCGCGACGGCGAGTTCACCGCCGCCCGGCCAAGGCTCACCTTTCAGTGCGGCGAGACCCTGGCGCGGCTGCACGCCCTGCCGCCCGCGGCCCTGCCGCCCCTGCCCAGCCTGCCGCCGGGCCCGCATCTCAAGCTTTACCGCGATCTGCTGGCCGCCTTCGACTGGCCGCATCCCGGCTTCACCTACGGCCTGAAATGGCTGGAGGAACGGCTAGCGCTGGTGGGCCGGCGCCAGGCCTTGGTGCACGGCGATTTCCGCAACGGCAACCTGGTGGTCGGGCCGGAGGGGTTGCGCGCGGTGCTGGACTGGGAAATCGGCCACCTGGGCGATCCGCTGCTCGACCTCGGCTGGCTTTGCGTGAAGTCCTGGCGGTATGGGCGGGCATCCCTGCCGGTCGGCGGCTTCGGCCGGCGCGAGGAACTGTTCGCCGGCTACGAAAGCGCCGGCGGCGGCCGGGTGGACAGCGAAGCCGTGCGGTTCTGGGAGATTTTCGGCTGCATCCGCTGGGGCATCATGTGCCTCCGGTTCGGCTTCAATCACCTGGCGGGCGTGCACCGCTCGATCGAATGGGCGGCGATCGCGCGGCGGGCGGCGGAAACCGAGTACGACCTGCTGCAGCTCATCGACTAGGACAAGCCATGCCCGATGATCGGCCCGACGCAGTGGAGTTGGTAGAGGCAGTCCGCGAGTTCCTGCTGAACGAGGTCGCACCGCAGGTCCACGGGCAACTGAGCTTCCATGTCCGGGTCGCCGCCAATGCCCTGGCCATTGCCGCACGCGAATGGCGCGATGGCCCAGCGCTGCGCGGGGCCGCGCGCGAGCGCCTGGCGCGCCTGTTGAACCAGGCGGGCGAATACGAGGCGCTGAACCGCGAACTCTGCCGGCGCATCCTCGCCGGCCAGCCGCCGCCCGACCGGGCAGGCCTGCTGGCGCACATGCGGCAAACGGCGGCGGACAAACTGCGGCTGGCAAACCCGCGCTATGCGCGCAGCGACGACGACTAGACCGGTCAGCCGTTGCCGGGCGGCCGGCAACCGGGGCGGCCCGGCACGCAAAACCCCGACGGCAGGCCGCCGGCCAGGGCCTGCCGGTCGAGCCGCGTCACCGTCGGCGCCGCATAGGCCACGGCCGCCGCCAAGCCCAGCCGCGCCAGCGCCTGCCGGCGGCTCAACGTCTTTGCGCCAAGTTTGTCGGCAACCGGAACAGGCGGACGAGGACTTGCTGCTGCCATCGGCGTGGGTTCTCGCATGCGGACGTCGTTCATGCAAACAGCAAACCAATCGTTCGCCGGCCGCTTGTCAAGCGGTTGCCGTCCGGCTCCAGCGCCTTGCGTGCCATAATGGCAATCGCCGCTTCGAAATGGCACAGTGGCCATGACCATCGCGCTCGGAGTGATGCATGCCGGAACGGGCTTGCTTGCAGCCGCCGCCCAGCGCTGCCGATCTGGCGCGGGGCGTGTTGCGCTGGTTTTCCAGTCTGAACTATGTCGGCCTGGTGGAGTTCCCCTTGGCGGGCGGCCGCCGGGCCGACGTGCTGGCCTTGGGGCCACGGGGCCAGCTGGCCATGGTGGAGATCAAGCGCAGCCTGGCCGACCTGCGGGCCGACCGCAAATGGCCGGAATATCTCGACGACTGCGACCGCTTCTATTTCGCGGTGCCAACCGGCTTCGCGGTCGAACTGTTGCCGGTCGAGCATGGCCTGCTGGTGGCCGACCGTTATGGTGCCGAGCTGCTGCGCGAGGCGCCGGAACCGGACCGCCGGCTTGCGCCGGCGCGACGCCGCCAAACCTTGCTGCGGTTTGCGCAACTCGCGGCCGGCCGCCTCAGCCAGCACCTCGACCCGCCGGTTTGAACCTCAAGCCAACCGTCGCCGGCGCAGCCACGCCATGCAGCCCGTCCCCACGGCGACGCCGGCCAGATTGATGCCCGCTTCCGACAGCAGCGGCGTGCGGTCCAGGGCGAAAAGCTGCAGCACCTCGCAGATCGCCGCGAACAGGGCGAGGTAGCCGACCAGCGCAAGCCAGGGGTCGTCGGGCCGCGCCCAGAGCGCGGCCAGCGCCAGCACCACGAACAACAGGAAATGCATCGCCTTCTGGGCAACCGGCCAAGCGCCTGCCACCACCTCGGCGGGCGCGACCGGCTTGCCAGGAACCGCCTCCGGGCCCGCGTCGCGTTCGCCGATCACGGTCCGCTCCAGCTCGATCAGCAGCTGCTTGGCCGATTGGCGGGCGCTGTGCGGGGTCAGCGTGCCGGCGAGGATGGTCATGGCCACCAGCATCGCCAGCACGTGGCGCAGCCGGCGCGGTGCCGTCGCCATCAGCGGCACGACCAGCCAAAGCCACAGCGACACCCAGCATAAGAACAGCATGTGGCGCACCGTGCCGAAAGCCTCGACTTCCTGTACCGGCTCCAGCCACAGTTCGCGGACCAGGAATTCGCCGGTGGCCTGCCGGAGTTCCGCCCGCAATTCCAGCGCCCTGGCCGCTCGGCTGATCCAGAACTCCTGGGTAACGCTGCGCCCATGCTGGCTGCCGTTGGCGACATCGGCCAGGTGCGGCAGATCCCATTGGTGGCGGCCCTGGTCGTCCAGTTGCACCAGGACGATGCGCACGCCCTGCCACGGCAGGGGTCCGCGTCGCACCGCCTCGACCGCCAGTTCCGCCCGCACCCGCACGAACTCGGTGCCGGGCGGCAGCACGAACCGCCGACGCAACAAGGGGCCGTCCTGCGGCCGATCGGCACGCAGCCGCGCGCCCTCGGAACCCAGGCTGACCTCGCCCGTCCCGTCGGCCTGCACATCCCAGCCATCGGCCAGGGTCACAGCGGCCGGCCGCAGCCATGGCTCGCCCACCGGCTCGAACCGCTCGAACAGGAAAAACAGCAGGAGCGACGCGACCGTCAGTGCCAGCGTCAGCCATAGCCGCCAGCGCCCGCCGCTCACGGCGTCATCGGCCACAAGCAGCGATACGCCTCGATCAGTTTCGGCGCCTGGTGCGACCATGCCAGTTCCGCCTCGATGCGCGCACGCCCGATCTGGCCCATTCGGGCACGCTGCTCGGGGTTGGCCAGCAGTTCGAGCAATTTTCCTGCCAGATCGAGGGCATCGTTCGGCCGGGCATAGAGCGACGCCTCCCCCGCTGAGCGCCGCCCCTCGCGCAGCGCGAATTGCACGATCGGCTTGGAAAGCGCCATATACTCCAGGACCTTGTTCATCGTGGACAGGTCGTTCATCGCATTGTGTTCGTCCGGGTTGACGCAGACCTCGGCGGTGCTGAGCAGACACATCAGTTCGCGATCCGCGATGCGGCCGGCGAAGGTCACGTAACCCGCCAGGTCCCAAGCCTGGGCCAGCGCCTTCAGGCGCGGCAGGTCGGGCCCGTCGCCGGCCAGCGCCGCCTGGATGTCCTGGCGGCCGAGCGTGTGCACGATATGGCGCATGGCGGCCAGCAGATACTCGATGCTTTCCTGCCGGCCGATCACCCCGACATAGCCGATCAGGAAGCGCCGCCCGCGTTTCCAGGCAGGCACCGCTGGCGCCGGCTTCAGGCGCGCGAGGTTGGGCCCGCTGCGCACCACGAAGACCTTCTCGGGCGGCAATCCGCCCCGGCCGATGGCGATCTCGCGGTAGCTGTCGTTGGTGGCAATGGCGATGTCGGCGGTGCGGAAGGTGGCGCGCTCCAGCCGGCGGAGGAGGCGCCAGAACAGGTCGCGCCGACCGAACTTGGCCTCGTAGAGTTCCGGGTTGATGTCGTGGTGGTCGAACACGAAGCGCCGGCCGAACAGCTTGAACACTCGCCCGATGAGAAAGATGGTGTCGGGCAGGTTGCAGGCATGCAGCACATCGAAGCCGCGCGTCAGAAAGACCCGCCAGGCCAGCACGAACTGCCAGAACAGGGCGAGTGCGTATTCCAGGAGATAGCCCCAAGCGCCGCCCGCTTCCGGGAACGGATGGCGATAGATGGCAATGCCGTCCAGCAGTTCGTAGCTGGCCTGGGCATCCTGGCCCTTCGGGCAGATCACGCTGACCTTGGCACCGGCGGCGGCAAGCGCGTTGGCTTCCTGCCACACCCGCCGGTCGAACGGCACCGGCAGGTTCTCCACCACGATCAGGACGCGCCGGCCGGCCAGCGGCTGCGTGGAGGGCTCCACCTAGCCGCGCACGGACAGAATGAAAGTGGCGCTGACGCCCGGCCACATCTTGCCGGCAAAACAGATGCGTGGCGCCGGCTGCCTCAAGCCGAAACTGGGCGAGTACCAGCCCCGTTTCGGCGTCTCCAGGCCGCGCTCCAGCCAGCCCTTGAGCGGGCCCTCGTGGCGCAGGTAGAGCAGGCGGCGGCCGCGATCCTGCACCACCCAGCCGCCGGCCGCGGTGGCGACCTCCAGCTCCGGCGCGATCAGGAAGCCGACCTCGACGCGCTCGACCCCGCCCACGCCGACCAGGCTGTCGATCACATGGAATATCCCCGCCGCCCGCCTCTCCACGCGCCGGCGGTGGCGGTAGCCGTAGTCCGCCACGTAGCCGTCATGCTCGGCCTCGACCCACCAGCCCTCCCCATCGTTCTGGCCCACCACCCGGGCTTGCGCCTTGGCCGACCAGTTGAACGGACCGGCCACCTGGCTGCTGTCCCGGCCGTCAATCGACAGGGTGTTTTGCGCGGCGGTGCCGCGGAAGTGGTCCCACCAGCCGTCGCTGGCGTGATAGAGGAGCGTGCCGGCGTCGATCAGCACCGGCCGGCCGTCGACATGAAGCCAAACCGACAGCGCGTCGGCATGGACATGGGCCGCGATCGACAGGTAGCCGAGCGGGCCGTCATCGAACACCAGCAGGGCTTCGCCGGCGGCGGTGTGTTCGCGCGCGACGGTGTAACCGCCCTTGGGGAAATGCCGCACGCCGGACGGCGCGGCCGCCCCCGTCAGCGCGCCGAACAACGCCTGCCGCATTTGCGGGCGCACGGCGATGGGCGCGATCTCGGGCTTCTGCCTGAGCGCGGCCAGGGCCGCCAACACCGAGCCGATCCGTTCCTGCGACGTGCCTTCGCCCTGGAACAGCGTGCCCTCGTCGTCATCCCCGATGCGCGGCAAGCCGCCGCGCGTATCGAGCAGACTGCGCAAGAACCCCCTGTTCCAGGCGCTGCCAGAAGCTCGGCGGGAAAGGCTGGCCCGTGCGCTCGCCCACCACCGCCGCCAACAACAGCCATTCCAGGCTGAAACTGGCATAGGTGGGCGACTGCTCCGCGCCGACGCCGTCCTCGTGGAACTGGCGTTGCGCCTGCGTCAGCAATACGGCGCGGGCCCGCTGGCCGCGGCGCAGCGCCTGCGGGCTCGCGCCCGGCTGCTGGCCGAGCAGGTACAGCGCGCCCGCCTCGGCGATCAGGTGGTTGTTGGCCGAAAAAAAGCGAGAGGGAAATCGCGCCAGCCAATAGCCATGCGCCTCCAGGCTTTGCTTCAGGGGCGGCAGCAGGCCCGCCTAGCGGATCGCCGGTCCCAGCAGGCTGGCAACGATCAGCAGGCTGACGCAGCGCAGTGCCAGTTCGATGCCCGAGCACCAGTGGATGCCGCGATAGGGCGGGTTGGCGGCGATCCATGAGGCGACATGCGCCAGCACGCGTTCGGCCAGGGCCGCGTCGTGGCTGGCGTGCGCCAACGCCGCCAACGGCTGCAGATACTGCAGCCGGCCCAGTTCCCAGACGAACTTCACATCGCCGAACGACCCGGCGTGACGATAGGAGACATCGAAACAGTAGGCCTGGGCGGGCCAATGCTGGCCGGACACCGGATCGAGATGCCAGTCGGGCGTCTCCGCGAAACGCGGCCAGGAGACGCCGAACCAGGACAGCCTGCCCTCGCTGACACCGTCGGCAAGCCGGGTCCAGTCCGCGCGCACGCCCGTCTCGCGAGCAAGCTGCGCCACGCCCTCGGCCAGACCCGGCAGGCCCGGCAACGCATCGCCGGTCGCCGCGCGCGACAGGTCGGGCACGTAGTAGCGGGACACTTGGCGCTTGGCCTGCTCCTCCACGCGCAGCATCGCTTCCCTGGGCGACATCGCCAGCAGCCGCCGGCGATACCAATCCAGGCGCTCGACAAAACCGACCTGCTGGTTCGGCCGCGCGCCACCCCCGGCGGTGGGCGCAGCCGCTCATCGATAAGGGTCTTGCGCGGCAAGGTAACGTTCCACGTAATCGTCAACCGCGGCTTCCAGCGGCTGAAACGGACTCTCATAGCCAGCCGCGCGCAGCCGCGCCAGCGGCGCCTCGGTGAAGAACTGATAGCGCGCGCGCAACTCGACCGGGGTATCGACGAACTCGATGTCGGTCGGGCGGCCGAGCGCCGCGAACAAGGCCGCCGCAAGGTCGGCGAAGCTGCGCGCCCTGCCGCTGCCCAGATTGAACATGCCGCTCACCCCCGGATGGTCCAGAAACCACAGCATGGCGGCGATGCAGTCGTCGACATAGACGAAGTCGCGCGCCTGGCCGCCATCGGCAATGTCGTTGCGATGCGAACGGAACAGCCGCACCGGCTGACCGCGCGACACCGCCTCGTAGGCCTTGCAGACCACGCTGCGCATCTCGCCCTTGTGATATTCGTTTGCCCCGAAAACGTTGAAAAACTTCAAACCCACCCATTGCGGCGGCGCCTCGCCCCGGGCCAGCAGTCGGGCGAAGCGGCGATCGACCACATGCTTGCTCCACGCATAGGCGTTGAGCGGCCGCAGGCGTGCCAGCGCCGCGCTGGTGAAGTCGTCGTCGAACCCGGCGCGGCCATCGCCGTAGGTCGCGGCCGAGGAGGCGTAGAGCAAGGGCACCTGGCGGGCTTGGCAATAGCGCCACAATGCCAGGCTGGGTTCGACATTGTGGCGCACCAGGCGATCGACATCGCGTTCCGTGGTGTCGGAGATCGCCCCCAGATGGCAAATGGCGCGCGGCGCGGCCGCCAGCCCGTCCAGGTATTCGCCGAGCGCCTCCGGCGCCACCAGCGCCGCGATCTCATGCTTGGCCAGGTTGCGCCAGCGCTCGTCGCCGCCCAGGCGATCGACCACCGCCACCTCTTCCCCGCGCGCCGCCAGCGCGGCCACCAGATTGGAGCCGATGAAGCCCGCGCCGCCGGTGACCACGATCATCGCCCGACCGCCTCGCCCGCGACCAGCCGGCGAATGGTGCCGCTGGTGCTGTGCCCCTCCAGCAAGCGGGCTAGCAGCACGCGGCCGCCCCAGCGTCCCACCGCCTCCGCCCCCACGACTTGCTCGATGCTGTAGTCGGCGCCCTTGACCAACACGTCGGGCCTGAGCGCCTCGATCAGCGCCAGCGGCGTATCGTCCTCGAACAGCACGACCAGATCGATGCTGGCGAGCGAGGCCAACACCACGGCGCGCGCGGTCTCGCTCTGCACCGGCCGGCCGACACCCTTCAGGCGGCGGACCGAGGCATCGCTGTTCAGACCAACCACCAGACGGTCGGCGGCGGCGCGCGCTTCGGCCAGCAGCGAGACATGACCCGGGTGCAGCAGGTCGAAGCAGCCGTTGGTGAAGCCGACTCTGAGACCGGCCTGGCGCCATTGCGCGACCTGCCGGAGCGCGCCCTCGCGCGAGACGATCTTGCGTTCGCTCGATTGCACCGCAGCATCGAGCAGCGCCGCCGCCAACTCCTCGTTGTCGACCGTCGCCGTGCCGGCCTTGCCGACCGCGATGCCGCCCGCCAAGTTGGCGAGCTCGGCCGCCTGCGGCGGCGTCAGTCCGGCCGCCAACGCCAAGGTCACGGTCGCCACCATGGTATCGCCGGCGCCCGAGACATCGAACACCTCGCGCGCGCGGGCCGGAAAGTGCCAGGCGGCGTCGGCGCTGACCAGGCTCGAACCCGCAGGCCCGCGGGAAACCAGCACCAGTTCCGCGCCGGCCCGCGCCAGCACCAGGCGCGCCGCCGCCACCACGTCCGCCTCGCCGTTCGCTGCCCGGCCCGCCGCCACGGCCAGCTCGCGCGCGTTGGGCTTGATCAGACGGGCGCCGGCATAGAGCGACAGCTCGGACTGCTTGGGATCGACCACCACGAACGCCCCCGCCGCCCGCGCGCACGCAATGGCGCCCCGCAGCAGTTCGGGCGGCAACGCACCCTTGGCGTAGTCCGAGAGGATCAAGGCCCGAGCGCCGGGCAGGCTGGCCTCCAGCGCCGCCAGCAGTGCCGCCACCGCCGCCGCCGGCAGCGCGCCGTCGTCTTCGCGATCGGCACGCAAGAGCTGCTGGCCGCCGGCGACGAAGCGCGTCTTCAGCGTGCTGCGCCGCCCGGCCACCGGCACCAGCCTCGCTTCCAGGCCGGCTTGGGCCTCGGCCAGGCGGGCGATCTCCAGCCCTTCGGCATCGTCGCCGATCGGCGCCAACAGCCGGGCTCGCCCCCCCAGCGCGGCGATGTTGCGCGCGACGTTGCCGACGCCGCCCAGCACGGCACTGCCGCTGGCGACCTTCAAGACCGGAATCGGCGCTTCCGGCGAGATGCGGTCGACCGTGCCGTGCACGTAGCGGTCGAGCATCAGATCGCCCAGGCAAACGATGCCGGGACGGCCGAAGGCGGAAAGAACCTGCTCGCGCATGCCTGTGTCGGGCGCCCTTTGGCGGCGTTCGTCAAGCGACCCGGCTTATATCATGCCGAGTTCGATTTCGAGCGCGCCGCATAGCATCTGGCCCAGCGTGATATGCATCTCCTGGATCCGCGCGGTGCTGCTGGCGGGCACCAGCAGCAACGGCTCGGCCAAGCCCGGCAGCAGGCCGCCATCGCCGCCCGACAGCGCCGCGGCGCCGAGGCCCATGGCGCGGGCCTGTTTCAGGCCGGCGATGACGTTGGCGCTGCGCCCGGAGGTCGAGATGCCGATCGCCACGTCGCCCGGCCGGCCGAGTGCGGCGATCTGGCGCTGGAATATCTGCTCGAAGCCGAGATCGTTGCCGGCGGCGGTCAGCGCCGAGCTGTCCGTGGTCAGCGCGATGGCGGCGATCGGTGCGCGGTTCCGCCGATAGCGCACCACCAGTTCGGTCGCCAGGTGCTGCGCGTCGGCGGCGCTGCCGCCGTTGCCGAAGAACATGAGCTTGCCGCCGCCGGCGACCGCCTGCCGGCAAACGCCGACCAAGGCGACGAAGGGTCCGGCCAGCGCCGCCTCGGTCGCCGCCAGCACGGCGCGGTGCTGCGCCAGCTCGGCGCGGAAAAAGCCCTCAAGATCCATCGGCCGTCCTTGGCGAATCGCCGTCGAGTGTAGCCGCCAAGAGGCCGAGGCGCGCGAGATCGCGGGTCTGCGCCGCCAGGCCCTGTGCCCGCGCGGCGGCGATGCCGGCCTCGCGCATCGGCAGGTTCGATATCAGCGCGCGGAATTTCGCGGCGATGTAGGCGGCACTGTTGTCGCAATATTCCGCGCCTTCCGCCAAGGCCTCGCGCAGCACCGGCGAGGCGCTGGTCAGCATCGGCCGGCCCAGGCAGAGCGCCTCTTCGGCCGCGCATTGCATCAGATCGGACTGCGTGGTCAAGGCGATCAACGCCGGCGCGCGGGCCAGCAGGTCCAGATATTCGGCGCGCGGCAGGTAGCCCGTGAAGCGCACGTTGGCCGGCAGCCGTTCGCGCAAGTGCGCCGGGCAGCGCCGCGGGTCGCCGGTGATGGCGAACCGCTGGCCGGGCAGATCGGCGGCCGCCGAGAGGAACGCGGCGATGGGATCGTCGGCGGTGTAGGCGCTGACGTAGACCGGCTCGTCGCTTCTGCCGCCGGCCGCGACCGGCAGGTCGGCGATCACCGCCGGCAGCAGCAGCGAGCGTCCGCCCCAGGCCGGGACCCGCGCCATGTCGCTGCGGTTGTGGTTGATGTTGACCAGGGCCCGGCGACTGAGCCAGCGATAGAGCCGGCGGAACGCCGCCCACCGCCGCGCCCGATAGGCGGCGGAATGGCAATCCAACAGGAAGGGGGCCCCCGCCGGCAGGCAATAGGCCAGCGCCGCCATCGGCAGGAACGGTGGCTGGTTCAGCATGGCGACGCAGTCAGGCCGGTGGCGCAGCAGGGCCAGCAGCGTCAGCGGCAGGGAAAGCAGATAGCGCAGCAGCCGCGTCAGCGGCCCGCGGTCGCGGATGGGATGGATCCCGCATTCGCCGGATGACACCGTATTGTGATGCAATTTCTTAGAGATTCAGATATAAGAATCAATAAGTTAATCTGGATTGAACGAGGCTATTTTGCAGAACCCAACGGGTGAATCAGGTGATGGTCCGCTCCGGCTCAATTTCGAC
>Ga0194128_10006573_pt1 | contig 15631 bp, 9 predicted proteins | sample TA2KigCa65mmetaG_FD_148650 | JGI IMG/M metagenome (GOLD analysis project Ga0194128, IMG submission 148650) | Freshwater microbial communities from Lake Tanganyika, Tanzania - TA2015037 Kigoma Deep Cast 65m | ecosystem: Environmental > Aquatic > Freshwater > Lake | place: Tanzania: Lake...
CCCCAGTGCTAACCCCTACGCACGCCCAGTGCGTCGAATAGCGGACGCCCTGGACGAGTTGGGGGCCGGAATTTACGAGTCCGGTGAACGCAACCTTGAGCAAGCGCGCGCTGAAACGAGCGGCAACCCCTCTTTCCTCCAAGAGGGCGCTCAGGTGGTCGCACAGAGCGCTGTGCCGATGGTGCTCTCGCTTCTGCCCGGCATCGGCGCGGTGTCTCGCGCCAAGGCTGCCGGCATGTCGGCGCAGGAAGCTGGAAGACTCGCGGCCGGTGTAGGGGCGGGTTCTATCGGCGCCACGACCGCAGCCTCGAAGTACGGTGAGGAGCGGTCGGAAAGGAAGACGCCATCGGAAGCCGGCCAGACCGCTCTTGCCGAAGGCCTCATAGAGTTGGCGACTGAATACGGACCGCAGAAATTCCTGTTCGACACGGCGGCCGGCGGCTACTTGAAGCGCCTCGCCAAGGGCCTCGCCGCTGACTACCTTGGCGAGCAGGTTGCCCAGGCCACGCAAGGCCCTCTCGATGTCATCGCCGGCCGGCCCGACCCTGGCGCGCCGGAGCGAGACCGAACCTTGTCCGAGTACTACGGGCAGGGTGGCGACCCGACGCTTAGGGACGACCCGACGCTTAGGGACGACCCGACGCTTAGGGACGACCCGACGTTTCGGGACGTGAGAACCGATGACCTGACCTCGCGCTTGCGAGGGTTGATGAACTCAGAGGCTATGCGCGAGCAAAGGGCCGCTCTCGCTGCGTCGACCGTTATGGCGCCCCTCCAGGCTGCGGGCACGGCCATCAACCAACCGCGCAACCGGCCCAAACTAGACCTCGACAAGCTGCGCGAAGACCTCGGCGTGGCATTCGACCCGGTGACAGGGGAGCCCGTCCCGCCCGGTCAACAGCCCTTCGATCCCACTCCTGTCGTGGCGCCGATTGAGCCTCAGCCCGGCGGGACGGGCACTTTTGTGTCTCGCCCCGAGGTGGTCGAAATCGAGGGCGCTCCGGCACCGGCCGCGCGCTACCCGAACGACCCGAACGTCGACATCATGCGAAGTCTGCGCCAACTCGCCGAGGCGCCGCCTGTAACAAAACCGGGGTTTCATTCCGGCCCGACCGACCTGATCCCGACCGAGCTTGCCCCGCCGCCGCGCGAAACAGGGTTCGAGTCCGGTCCACGCGAAGTGTTCCCTGTGGAACTTGCTCCGGCGCCGTTGCCGCCCCTGCTGCCGGCGCCGAGGCCGAGCGGTGTCATGCGCGTCACCCCGCAAGGCGAGGCCGCGCCAGCGACGGAAGCGGAGACCGAGGCAGCCGGTCGCACGGCAGCGGAACGCGCCGCGCTCGGCGGCCAGTTCGAGCGCCCCGGTAAAACGGCCGGCGAGGTGTCGATCGAATCCGCGTGGCAGCACAACAAGCAACCCACGACGCGTCTCTCGCGGGGCGTCGAATCTGAGTCGCTGCCACCGCCGGTCAATCGGCGCGGCGCGGACCCTGGCCGCCTTCAAATAGCCTTTTACAAGGTTACCTCCGCCTTGAAGGGCGCTGCCAAGGTTCGCGTCGTGCCGTCCTATGCTGACCTACCGGAGGCCGTGCGCGAGAAAGCTGAAACCGAAGGCGCTGAAGGCGTGGACGCCGTTTATCACGAAGGCGAAGTCTGGTTTGTGGCCGATGCGTTGAAGGACGCGCACCACGCCGCGACTCGTTATCTGCACGAGCAGGTGACCCACGCAGGCTTGCGCGGCCTCCTGGGCACCGCGAACCCGAAAGGACAGGCCGCGCTCGACAAACTGCTCGACTCCGTCACCCAGGCGTATGACGCGGGCGATTTCGACAAGTGGTATCGCGACCCTCGCGAGCGCTATTACTTGGATCTTCACCGCGAAATGTTCCTGCCCAAGGGCGTCGCTCTGAGCGACCTGAGCCCGGAGCAACGGGTTGCGCTCGACCGCGAAGCGGCCGAAGAATTCCTCGCGCGACTCTCCGAATCTGGCGCGCGCGACCCGGCAGGGTTTCGCGCCAAGGCGCGGCTCATCATGGCCCGCACGATGCGATCGCTTCCAGGCGGCCTCGGCAAGCAGTTCAAGAACATCACCCAAACAGAAGTCGATGCAGTGCTCGCGGCGGCTCGGCGATTCACCGAGTCGGGTGAAGCCGAAGCGAGTTCTTTCGCCGGGTCCAGGCTAGGCCGGCAACTCGGCGCAATTCGGTTGGCGCGCACTGTGTCGGGAGTGCCAGTGCCTGCCGGCAAACAGGGTGACCTCGACACCGCCGAGGAAAAAGCCGAGCCGCCAGAACCCCCGCAACGCGGCGGGCGCGCACCGCCCGTTGACGAAGGCGAGACCCCGCTATCGAAGGCGTGGAAAGACCTCGCGCGCCACGACGAAGCGTTCCGATACCCGGCGCACATGAGCAAGAATCTCGAAGAGATCATTGCCTCGATGCCGGGCGGGATGACCGCCACAGAAGTCGAGGTTCCTCAAATTTACCGGGAAAAATACAAGGAGCGTATTTTCGTCATCGAAGAACCGGCAAGCGGGAACGAAGCCACCGTCACCTTGGAGCAGAAGAGGCGCGGCTACGACCGCCCGGTGGTCGTGCTTTCCATTCCGCCTCCGGGATGGGAAACCGGGAACCAGGGCGCGCGCGTGTATCAAGCGGTCGCGGACTGGGCGCACAACAACGACTACATCTTCATCGGTGACCCGGCGGGCTTGTCGCCCGTGGCGCAGTTCCGTCGCACCGAGCAGATGATGTCCTCCGCTTTGAAGTGGGGCACGGCTCGCCACTTGGCGCCGCACGTGTTCCAACTCGACCCGGAAGTCGAGGACGTAGCCTCCCTGTACTGGGGCAAGAATGACGCGGACAACATACGCGCGCTCATCACGACGAGCCTCATCACAGGGTCAAGATATATACCCCGCCTGAAGAAACTCAGGTATAATTTCGAGGAGAAACAATTCCAGGAAGAGGACGACATCGATGGCTGGATCGAACTCACCGGTGAACGACTCAAAGCAATCGTCGAAGGAGCCAGACAACCGCTCCGATACCGTAGTGATCTCGACACATCTGCCACAGGCCCGCTTGTCGGGGAGCCAGCACCGATTGGCGCTTCGACTGTTAAAAGAATCGTGTTCGGGCAAAGCGTTCTACGAGAATCAGGGACGCCGCGAGGGAGACGCTTACTGGGAGGGCTTGCTGAGCGGGGGGCCTTGGATGAGCATCCCCAACTCAGAAAAACGCTACTTTCTCGCGACATCGGACGGCCGCCTCCAGGAAGTGAAGGGCTCGGGCCTGAACTGGGTGAAGGTCGGGGAGCCGATTACGGAGCAGGAACTCGAAGCGCAGTAGCGCCGCGCCATCGCGCGCGCGAGGTCGAGACTTCGAAGTCCGGCCGCTACCTGGGTGCGCCGCAGTGGGTCAAGACCTCGGCCGACCTCACTAAGCTGCGGCGCACCCTGCTCCAACTCGCCAAGGAGGGCGAGGCCGGGCGGTTCTGGTACGAGCAGAGCACGCGCGCGATTCTCAAGATAGCGGGCGGCAATGTCCGCGATGCCGAAATGCTCATCAAGCTGATCGCCATCTACTCTCCGCAGAACCCGGTCAGGCAGAACATCGTCGACGCACTGAACGCGTGGTACGCGTGGCGCGCTGGCGTCCCTGAGTCGCAGTTCCTCGTGCGCCCGTTCGGTACGCCGGGTTCGCAGACGCTCGACGACAAAGCAGCGGACGCGCTCTACCGCTCACTGCCGTGGCAGGGCCGGAAGACGAAGTCGTTCTACGAGAACCTGATGTACGAGTTGAACGACATGCTCGGGCGCTCGAACGCGAACGTCGCGACATCCGACCTGTGGGTCGCGCGCGCGTTCGGGTACGACCGCGACCAGATGCCCGCTTCGGACACGGTCGGCGGCAACAACGCATACGACTTCACCGAGAAGGAAATGCGCGACATCGCCAAGCGACTGGGCTGGACGACGCACCAAGTGCAGGCCGCCATCTGGACCGCCGCGAAGGCGCGATGGGAACGCAAGAGCGTCAAGGCGGCAACGAACGCGGAGTCGCTGAAGAGAGGGTGGTCGTACTATTACTGGCCTTCGAAGCGCATCAACCAGTTCTGGCCCTTCATGCACGGCAAGCCTTTGCTCGCTCGCCACCCGGAGCACGACAAGGAGCACCGCGCTCTCTGGCGCGAGAAGGCGCTCGCCGCGCCCCTGGATACAAAAGAGGTCGCGATCGCGAAGTACGACTTCTCGGACGCCATCAACGAGTCGCTCGGACAGGTGTCGTGGGGAGCGCGCCCAGGCGTAGCGTGGGGCTACATGCCGAACATGCACAGCGCGCCGATAGAGGTGCAGCAGCAGTACCTGCGCGACATCATGGCGGCTTTCCTCGACGAGAACGGGCACGACGAACTCGCGCTCCGCGTCGGCATCCTGTCGCCCGGCGAGTTCGAGGGCGCGGGCGCGTTCCAGGGACATGTGACCGCTGGCGCGCAGCGCGGTGTCGCGATCGGCAAAGGCCCAGCGCGCTACGGGCAGAACGTAGCGGACTACACGAAGGAACTCGTGAGCTTGTACTCAGCGGCGCGCGGGCTCGTCCTGCGCCAGGATGCAATGGCGTGGCACATGCCGTTCTATTCCACGACAGTGGCTGAGTCGAACGGGGTGGAAATCGCGCTCGGCAGACCCATCACGCTTGTCGAAGCGGCTCGGTTCTACGGTGAATTGATGGTAGAATTAGGGCACGCTGAATCGCCGCCTGTGCCATATCCTGGCGGCGTGCGCGTGCTGAACTTTTCGGACATCCCTAACAAGGACTTTCAAAAGAAAGTCATCGATGCGGCGGGACGCGCGTTCGAACGCGACGTTGATGCTCGCCGCTTCAGGTCTGATGGCGAGTACCTAATAGGAGGCAATCATGGGGCGAGTTATCGACAAAGGATTCAAGAAACCGACCGATCCGCATCCCTTCTCAGGTGGGTTCGAGACGTACTCGCCCCTCGCGTTGACGCGGTCAATGCGAAATATCAACGCGAGTACGGATGGGGAGGAGACCCCGAGTCCGACGCCGGAGTCGACTACCGATTCCAGCCAACCGCAGAAGGGACGCGGCTAAGTCGCAGCATTCCACAGCAAGCCGGTCCGACTGAGCGGGCCGGCGTTCGAGAGGAAGGCGGCGACTACGGCTACGCGCCGGAGCAACTGCGCCTCTTCACGCTCTCAGAGCGCGACGCCCACATACTGGGCCGACGCGCGGTCGATGAGTTCAGGCGCAGCCACTACGGGCTCACGGTGCTGGGCAACGCCATAGCGCGCGCGTTCAGGAAGAAGGGGTTCGTACCGCTTGTCGGGAAGACGGTCAAGGAAGCGAAAGACCTCGCTGCTCTTGCTCAGATATATCGCGACCCGCGCTTCGAGACGCTGCGGTACTTCGTTGCTGATAAAGACGGCACGATTGTGTACCAAACCGGGGTCACGTCGCGCCTGCCGGCCTCGTCGCTCGCAATCCCCAGCAGCTACGGAACGGATGTAGAGATATTCCTTGAGGAGATTTTGCTAGCCAGTGGTGTCTCGTTGGGCTCAGGGCACACGGCGTGGCTTTTGCACAATCACCCCTCTGGCAACGCGCAACCATCGGATGCCGACATCCGGCTGACCGATTTTATGTCGGACAGGCTGGAGCAGTACGGAATTGCGTTCGGCGGTCACGTCGTCATCGACACGAATCAATACGCGGTTATCGACAAGAGCGGCGACTGGAAACTCCACATGGAGAAATTCAAACGCACCTACGATGTCACTAAGCCGCTCGTCCCGCACCAGTACCTGGGCTCAAGTGTAGCAGGGCCGGCAGATGTAGTTCGCCTCGCCCAAAAACTGAAGCACGACAAGAACGCGGTCGTGGTGATCGGGCGTAGCACGACCGGCAAAGTGAAGGCCATATTCGAGATATGGCCGGCGGCATTAACGGCCAAGCGCAGCGCCGCGATTTTGCACCGAATGGCAGTTGAGTCGGGTTCTGCCGGGCTCGTTATGTTCAACGTGCCGTTGGGCAACACGGAAGCCTTGACCGCTGCTGGTTGGGCGGTGCAGCGCGGTTACTTGGAGGACGCCTTTCTGTCGAGCGGCGAGTCGATGGTGGAAATAGGCATGGTGCAGATTCCCAACGAGGCGTTCATCGGAAAGAAAGCAGCGGAGGTCGACACGGCTGACAAGCCAGCACCACGCAAACGTCGTGGCGTCTCGCGCCTATCGAGAGACATCGACCTTCAGGTCAATTCGCCAGCGCTCGAAGAAGCAGAATTGCTGGACCCTGACATTCGCCTCTCGCGCGTGCTTAGCAAGAGGGAGGAACCGAAGAAAACGGTCAAGGCTTACAAACTATTCCGCACAACGAAGAACAATCCGGGCGAACTGTTTCCGTTGTTCATTGGCAGAGACACGGCGGTTCCGGTAGGGCAGTGGCTTTCAGCGGAGAACCTTCCGACCGCCGGGTTCCAGGAGCGCCCTGGCTGGCACGCCGCCGCGCTGCCGGCCGCGCCACACTTGAGAAGCAAGGACAACATCATTGCCAAGGGCCGAGTGTGGGCAGAGGTCGAGCTTCCGGCGGACAAGGACTGGCAACCCGAGGCAGACGCTTCGCGAACGCGCGACATTCGCGACAGGGTGCCGGAGCGCGGGCACTATCGCTTCGATAGAAGCAAGAAGCAGGGCTCGGCGTGGTTGATTGGTGGAGCCCTGCGCGTAAACAGGGTGCTTTCGCCGAGCGAGGTGTCTTCTATCCTCGAACGCGAGGGTATGCTGGAAGATGCGAAAGCCGAGGGCGCCACGCGTTTATCGCGCAACGTGCCTGCGCCGCCGGGACAGACGGGCGCTCTGCAAGCTTACAAGGCCAGGGCGCAGCGCGCGGTCGACCTGATGGACGCGGTCGTGTCTGGTTACGCCACCATCAGTCTCGACCGCGATGAACAGGGTCGGTGGACGAAACGTCTCGCGATAACCGAGTTGCCGCTCGCTAAGGCGTACCGCGAGGCGCGCGGGCGCGCGAGCGGGAGAATCGAAATGACCGACGAGCTTGCCGGGCGGGTCCGCAAGGCAATGCAAGGCGTCGACAAGCAAGACCGCGAGCGCATCTATCTCTACTGGACGACAGCCGGCGCGAGCAGCAGCGGCATTCGGAACGCCGCAGCGCGCTCGATGGCAGAGACCGTCAAGCGCAAGATCAACTTGATTTCTGACGAGCTTGTGAAGCGCGGGATGATTAGCGAGGAGTCGCGCGAAGAGTTGCGCGACCGTTACCTGCCGCGCATGTACTTCCGTTACCTGGTCAAAGACCAGGGCCTGCTCGGGATGGGCGGCGGGCGCATGACGAGCGACCTCGGGTACACCAAGAAGCGGATGTCGGAAGAGGAACTGCCCGAAGAAATTCGGCGCGTATTCCTGGGCGAGATTAAAGACCCGTCTTTCCTGGGCGCGGTTGCGATCGCGCGCCCGATGCGCGACTTCGCCATCCTGGATTTCTTGGACGAGATTTCTCAGAAGCGTGAATGGACCGTGCCGGAGAACTTAGTCGAATGGCGCGGGAAGCGCGTCACGGCATCCTGGTTGATGGCCGAAGCGGAGTTCCTGCGCAAGCGCGCCAAGCTCTACGAGAAGCAACAGGACCAGCAGGACGCCGAGCGTCTCGCGGAGCGCATGGAGAGAACCGCGCGCTCGGTTAATCCGGCGCCGCCGAAGGGCTTGACGCACCTCTACAAGCGCGTGCCCGACACCGCGCGCTACGGGCGCCTGCGAGGACTGTGGATACGCAAGGAAATTCACGATGACCTGATGGGCGTTTACGAAATGATGCCCCAAGACCCGTCATGGCCTGAGCGCATCTTCGCTTACGGTGGATTTGGCACGAAACTTCAGCGCGCGTTCAAGACCTCGAAGGTCATCCTGAACGTGCCGGGGCATGTCCGTAACGCAATATCGAACATGGTGCTGTTGCATTTGTCTGGCGTCGACCTCGCGCGTATGCCGGCGCTCATGGCGCGCGCCCTGAGCGAGATTGAAAAGGGCGGCAAGGCCTACATAGAAATCCGCAAGCGCGGGCTGTTGTCGTCTACGTTCACGAGCCAGGAAATCGCGAAGGTCCGCACGTCGCTCCTCGAAGCGAAGCGTGACAGCCAGGGCCTGTCCCCGTTCGAGCAAGCGCTGCTGGCGGTTGGCCGTGTTGTCGACTTCGCGAGCGACCGCTACGAAAAGATGGAGGCTCTTTTCAAACTGATGAAGTACATCGATGCCATCGAGCACGACAAGATGTCGCCGGTTGATGCCGCGCAAGAAGCGCAGAAGTGGTTATTCGATTACTCCGAGGTGTCGCGCGCCGTCCGCTACATCCGCAACATGCCGTTCGGCGCGCCGTTCATCACGTTCCAGACCAAGGTGTTTCCGCGCATCGTTGAGACCTTGCTGAAGCGCCCGCAGAGATTCCTGCCATGGGTTGCCCTGCATACCGGCGGAACCCTCCTGTCTGCCGCAGCGCTCGGCCTCGACGACGACGACCTTGAGCGCATGAAGCACGCGCTGCCGGAGTGGATAAAGGAAAAGCTGCACATGATGTTGTTGCCTTTCCGTGATGAGAACGGGCGCGTCGTGTTCTTCGACATGAGTTACTTTTTCCCGTGGTCTACGTGGGCCCAACTCGCGGGCTCCGCCGCGACCGGCAACTGGGGGCGCACCGCTGAAGCGTTGGGCGCGCTCGGTTTCGGCGGCGGCCCGGTGGCGAATCTGCAGGCCGCCATACAAACCAACGTCGACCCGTTCACCGACCGTGAGATAGTGAACGATGGCGATGCACCGTGGCGGCAAGCGCTCACGATGCTTAACTATGCGTACACTCTGATGGCTCCACCGATGCTCACCGAAGTGGGCGCGCTCGGCCACTTCATTAAATCGCAGAGCGGCTCGATCGACAGGGCCGGCAACCCGACTGACTCGGCGCTCGGGGCTGCCGCGCGACTGTTCGGCATCAACACGTACCCAGTCGACCCCGAACTATCCGAGGCGCAGAATGAGGCGCGCCTGGGGTACGACATCAAGGACGCGCAGGCGAGAATGCGCTCGAAGCTGCGCGCCACGAACGACCCGGAAGAGCAGGCCGAGATTATGGAAGAGTACGAAGCAGAGATTGAGCGCCGCGTCGGCAAACTGAACGAGTATCTTAACGAGGTGGAGTGATGACTCAACCGACTGCCTACAACCCGGCAACGTCTTTCGAGGACGACAGCGTTGCGAACCTGAGCGGGCGCACGACCGTTGACGTTGCCGCCCTCGACGCAGAGTTCACCGCCATCGAGCAGACTCTCGACGAACTCTTGGCCAATCTCGCTCTGGTCCAGCGCGACGACACCCTGCTCAAGGACGACACCGTCAGGATTCACACGCTTTATTCGGACGTTATCGCTTTGTTCGCCACGACCGGCGTTACGGTGCGCGGCGCGTGGGTCACGGCGACGGTGTATGCGCTCAAGGACATCGTAACTACTGCGGGCAGCACGTACATATGCGCCGTGGCGCACACGTCCGGCACGTTCGCGACCGACTTGACCGCAGTGAAGTGGGTGTTGGTTGCGCAAGCCCCTGCGGCGTTCGCCGCGTCGAGCGTTACGTTCACGCCTGCCGGCGGCGTGGCCGCGTCGAACGTGCAAAGCGCGATCGAGGAGGTCGACTCCGAAGCGCCGAAAAAGGCGAACAACCTGTCAGACCTTGCAAACGCGGCGACGGCGCTGACGAACCTCGGCGCACTCCCGACGGCCGGCGGCACGATGACCGGCAACCTTACACTCTCCGGCGACCCGTCGAGCGCTCTGCACCCGGCGACGAAGCAGTACACGGACAACATCATTGACGGTCTGGGCGTCGGGCAGTGCCGATTGGAGTACGTCGGCGTGACCTCAGTGCGCCTGGAGCCCCACAATGGCAATCGTCTCTTCATCAACGGCGCGTGGTATACCATACCAGACGCTGGCGTCACCTTGTCCAATACCGGACTGATTGCTAATACTACATACAATGTTTACGCGCTTATCTCGGCCGGCTCAATCACTCTTGAGGCGGCGACCACGGCACGCGCGCGCGACACGACATACGGGCATCAAATAAAAAGCGGCAGCGCCGCGCGTACACTCGTCGGCAAGGTTCGCACCAACGCGTCATCGCAGTTCTCGAACACGTCGTCAGCGCGGCACGTCATTTCGTGGTTCAATCGCAAAGCACGCGCAACCCAGGTCGATGTGCCGGCCGACAGCACGACATCCACGAGCTATATCGAGTGGGATACAAGCGCCAGAATTACGTTTATAGCGTGGGGTGACGAAGACCTTTACTTCCACATCAACGGCATGGTCAGTAGCGCATCCGCCGGCGCAAATCTATATTTGGCAATCGGACTTGATAGTACTTCGACTGCAGCGGATGGCGGCACTGCGTTTTCTTATGTCGACGCGCCGGCATCGTCCTTCAGAGTCAATCTGGTCGTGAACGCTTACCTCGCTTGCTCAGAAGGGTACCACACTGCGCACCTTTTGGGCAAGGTGGGGGCAGGAACTGGACTTCTAGACTCGAGTACGGATTTCCGTGGGATGGTGATGGTGTAAATCGGCGGGGCCTATACCTCTGCTATATCCCTATCGGTCAGGTAGAACGCGGCTCGTTGCGCAGCGCGGCCCACGCATATCGTCTCGATCGCATCGACCATGTCGCAGCGCTGCGCGTAGTACGCGTCAACGTCTTCCGCCTTTCCGCTGCGAGCAAGGTACTTCAGACGCACGAGGTGCGCGGCCTCGGCCATGAAGCGCCCGAACGCGTCTTCGTCGGGCGCCCACTCAGACCAACTCGCGCACTCGGTCACGCACTCGGCGAGTAGCTCCGCGCGCGCATCATCCGGCAGATGCCGGAGCGAGCGCGTGCCGTAGTGCCCCACGAATTCACGCGCCATATCCGCCGCCCTGGTCATCGTCGGACGTGCTCCAGGATGGCCGCTGCCCACCACAGCCCGAGGTAGCCGCCGGCCAGCAGCAACCCGGCGGCCACGAACGCGAGCTTGGCGAGGAGCGCGCGCGCGGACCTACGCTGCGCCGGACGAGATGCGAAGTCGACCATGAAGACGTTCATCGCGGATCGTCCCCGGCGGCGGCGAACTGCGTGGCCTTCGCGCGTATGGCCTCGCCTATACGGTCGCGCTCGTCGTGAGACAGGTCCGCGTCGGCGCTCGCGGAGCGCACGTAGTCCAGGTCTTCGAGAGACGTGGCTGCGGCCACGTCGTTCAGGAACACGCCGGACAGCGGCAGAGCAAGTGGTTCGTCGCCGGTAGTCGTGGGCGCGAGCGGCTCGTCGATATGCGTCGCGCTCTCGATCGTGATGCCCTGCGATGCGCCAACCGCAGCGCGCTCGTCGAGCGTTATAGCTCGCGAGAGTTCGGCCGACAGCGGCCAGTACTTCGCTGCGCGCCGCACGACGGTCTTGCGCGCCATTTCGTGCTCGTCGGTCACCCACGGCCCGTTGTTGGCCGCCTTCGAGCGCGCCTTGATTTTCATGATTTCGTCCCAGGACATCAGTTCGATGGCCGTGCCACCGCTGCGGAACTCGGCGATGCAGTACGCCGCCACGGGCCTGCCACGGTCACCGATGACGCGCGGCTTGTGGACGACCGATTCGGTCGTGCCGAAGCAGACCTCGAACTGGTCGTGCTCGTGGACGATGCGCGCGGAGACGGCGGTTATCTCGCCGCTCTGACGCGCCAGCTTGATCAACCCACGGTAGCCCGGAATCATCTGGATTTCATAGGTGCTGCCTGAGCGGAAAGGGACGAGGTACGCCTCGCCGTTCTGCGCTATCTCCAGGCCAAGCTGCGATGCCTGGAGCACGGCGGCGAACAGAGACATCGGGTCCGCTTTGGCGAGCGCCGGGTTGGTGCGATACGCGGTCAGCGCGATGCGCGCGATTCTGTCAGCGGACAGGTGCGCCGGCAGCGCGAGCGCGATCTGCTTTTTCATGTGCTCAAGAAGTTGCGGAAACGGGCGCGTGGCCGCTGACTCGTTGGTCACGGCCTGCCCGGCGATAGCGTTCTTCAGCTTGTTCATTGTGTCCTCACTTAACGCGCAGAGTGCGCACTTCTGAATGGTCGGTGTATTGCTTGGCGAGTTCTGGCGCCTCGCTCTTGAGGCGAGCGACGTTGACGCGGTCGACTCCGTGCGTCTTCCAGGTAGCGAGCACGCGGTCGCCGAGCCGGATTCCCTGGGCCTCGCCGATGGCTTTCTTAACCCTGATTTCGAGCGCCTCGATGAGTTCCCCATTCGCCTTGGCGGCTTCCTTTGCTGCGCGCAGTACTTCGAGCGCGTCGAGCGCGTCCGCGTTTGCCTCCACGCACTCGGCGATGTTGTCGCGCGGCCACAGCGCGGCGCAGTCAGCGAGCGTGACGGGCGGGGGCGGCGTGTTGGACAGCACGCAGTCCCAAAAAGCTTCCGCGCGTTCGACCATCAGCGTGATGACCTGTTGGTCGCGATCGAACGGATAGCAGCGCAGTTCGTCCGCGCCGAACAGAGCGGCGATGATGCCGTGCTGCCGGCCGGTCACATGCAAGCCCCACTGCAACTGCGCCTGATACCAGACGGGAACGTCGTCGGGGTCGTCGCCCCACTGGCGCGCAGAGAAGGGGTGAACGGTTTTCAGTTCGACGTTCTCGACTTCGCCGCCTCGATGTATCTCGAAGTCGATTTCGCACGAGGCCACGCCGCGCGCGTATCGTTGATTGTCGGTGACGACGCTCCATGTGACGCCGTCTGCGGTCAGGCGCGCTTCGAGCATTTCGCGGACGACCTGCTCCCACAATTTGCCGCGCGCGAGTTGCGGCTTGTGTGCCGCAGCCTGCGGCGCCACGCCGGTCTTCTCTTGCCACACTTCGAGCGCCGAGCGCCAGGGCGAGAACCCGCAGACTGCGGCGATGTCGCTGCCGCCGATGAACCGGTCGCGCGGGGTGTCGATATCTATCCGTCGTCGGTCATCGGTCATTTTGTTTCCCTCCTGGTGGACGGCGGCGGCTTCGCTATTCGCGCGTTAGCGGCCGCTGCGTGAATCGCGTTGCGCGCAGCGGGCGGCACCCACACGGTAACCGCCACGAGGCCCGCCTGCCTGTAGCGCGCGCGCTCGCGCGCCTTTCGCTCGGCGGCGGTCATGAGTCCACCAGTGCGTCTTGGTAAGCGGCGTCTTCGAGTTCGCCATGCGCGCGCCGGTCGATCGCGACTTGCAGTGCCGCGAGGGTGATATCTTCGCAGATGTCGGTGGTGTAGGTGACGACCACCCCGGCGCCGGAGACGACATCGAGTGTGACGCCGCAGTGCGGGTTGCCGTCGATCGCGAATAACAAATCCATTTCCCCCACTGTGGTGTCTTCGGTCGCCTCGTAGTGCGACCGGACGTATCTCTCAAGGTCGTCGTCGTCGAGCACATGCGCGGCGACCACCGCGTAGACGCGGTCGTCTTCGTCGTACTCGGTCTCGACCTCGATCTCGATGTTGAGTCCGTGGCAGTTCGCCGGGACCTTGAAGATTCGTTCGTGCATGGACGGACCTCACTTATTTGCGAACATCATACTCTCGTGACCCGTCACGCACAAGATCGCCGTCGTTGATTCTCAGCGCTGCGGCCCGCTGGTGGTTGCGCAGCGGAATGTGGATGATCCCGCCGGCGTCGGTGCGCACGCGCGCAAACTGGATCGCGCCGGGATTCCCGGAGGCTCCAAACCTTGAGAGGATGGAGCGATGAGCAAACTGAATCGATATTCCCCGGAAGTCCGCGAGCGAGCGGTCCGGCTGCTGCGTGAGCAGCGACCGAACTACGAGTCGGAATGGGCGGCGATGGAGTCGATCGCGGCGAAGATCGGCTGCACGGCGGAGACGCTGCGCAAGTGGGTGCGGCAGGGCGAGCGGGATGAAGGGAAGCGCCCGGGCCTGACCACGGACGAGCACGAGCGCCTCAAGGCCCTGGAGCGGGAGAACCGCGAGCTGCGCCGGGCTAACGAGATCCTGAAGACCGCGTCAGCGTTTTTTGCCCAGGCGGAGCTCGACCGCCGACTGAAGTGATGGTGCGGTATATCGACGGCCATAAGGCCCGGTACGGGGTCGAGCCGATCTGCGCAGTGCTGCCGATCGCCCCATCGCCGTACTACGAGCACAAGGCGCGGGAGTTGGATCCAAGGCGGCTGCCGCCCCGGCGACAGCGTGACGCCCGGCTCAAGCCCGAGGTTGCTCGGGTGTGGCATGAGAACCAGCAGGTCTACGGCGCGCGCAAAGTCTGGAAACAGCTCAACCGCGAGCGGTTCGCGGTGGCGCGTTGTACGGTGCGGCGGCTGATGGCCGAACTCGGCCTGAAGGGAGTGGTGCGCGGACGGGCAACCAGGACGACATTCCCGAATGTCGCCGAAGCGTGCCCCGCCGATCGGGTGAACCGGCAGTTCCAGGCGTCTCGGCCGAATGCACTGTGGGTATCAGACCTGACCTACGTCGCGACCTGGCGAGGCTTCGTGTACGTGGCCTTCGTCATCGACGCGTTCGCCCGGCGCATCGTCGGTTGGCGGGTATCGAGTTCGTTGCGGACCGACCTGGCGCTGGATGCGCTGGAGCAGGCACTGTGCGACCGTCAGGTCGAGCGCCAGAGCGGCCTGGTTCACCACAGTGACCGCGGCGTGCAGTACTTGTCCATTCGCTACACCGAGCGCCTGGCGGACGCCGGCATCGAGCCCTCGGTCGGCACGGTCGGCGACTCCTACGATAACGCGCTCGCCGAGACCATCATCGGGCTGTTCAAGACCGAGGTCATCCGTCGCCGCGGGCCGTGGCGCAATCTCGAGGCCGTGGAGTTCGCCACGTTGGAGTGGGTCGACTGGTTCAACCATCGTCGCCTGCTCGAATCGATTGGTGACATCCCCCCGGCGGAGAAGGAAGAAGCCTACTATCATCAAATCACCGAGTCGGCCTTGGCGGCCTGACTCAAACGAAACAGCCTCCGGAGATCCCGGTGCGATTCAACTTCACGGGCTTGCCTCGCTGCATTGCGCCACTCTCAAATACTCAAGTGCGACGTCAGGACTGCTCGCGCCGGCTTCGCGGTGCGCAGTTTACATGCTCGTCGACGAGCACCGCGCGAATCCGCGCACCGGCGCATGGATGCAAGGACGCCGTGACAGCGTATCCAAACCGGCTCTAGCCCGGATTTCTCACACGTGTTCCGCGCGAGGGCGTGGAAATCGTGACGGGCCGCATGCAGTGAAGAGCGACGAAGGCATACTTGACCGTATGTCGAGCCGCGCTGAGCGAGCGCGACGTCACGCTGTCAGCGCTCGCTCTCGCGCGACGCCGGCTCACGAAATCGATGCGAATTCAAGCCTTGCGCAGGCCCTTATGCACATTGTGTCGCCCATGTAACAATGCCGCCGCGCGCGTCCCACAGGGTACTTGTGTCGTCGACGCAACGTTCGTAACGCATTGATTTGGATAGGGTCGCATGAGTGGTCAAGATTTGACCAATCTAACGAAAAAGTCGCAAAAAAAGCCCGTTTCGCAAGCTGTCAGCCGCTCATCAACAAAGTTA
>Ga0194128_10006577_pt1 | contig 15626 bp, 27 predicted proteins | sample TA2KigCa65mmetaG_FD_148650 | JGI IMG/M metagenome (GOLD analysis project Ga0194128, IMG submission 148650) | Freshwater microbial communities from Lake Tanganyika, Tanzania - TA2015037 Kigoma Deep Cast 65m | ecosystem: Environmental > Aquatic > Freshwater > Lake | place: Tanzania: Lake...
TTACTACAAATAATATGTTTTGCCTGTTATCTACCGGCACCGGCGCTACCTGGCCTACGATTGCAAACCGGGCCCCGCACGATAGCGAGCTCAACGTCTTAACCGGCAGCTACCCGCTCTACCGTTTTTTCGAGGTCGACGACTCCGTGCACGTGGTCCTTAAACGATTAAACGGTGGCGTAAACTCGTGGACGCATTTTTCTTTCGGAAAAATTCAAAAATACGGCACGTGGACCGGCGGCGAGTATTTTGCGCAGTCTTACCAGGAGGTAACGTCTACGCATCCAAACGAAAAAAACAGCCAGTACCATACGCGACTTTTCGGAAATAAAAATAACGTAACCACAGCAACGACCGGCACTGCGGTAAGCAACCGAGCGAGCTACGGAGTAATGCGCTGCACCTATAACTCGAAAAACTACGCCGATATAGACCAAAACGACAACGCAGTCGTAACTGGTTTAAATTGCGTGCTAACGCGAGGAGGTTTGCGGATAGGGCCGGGCGGGACAGATATAAACTGGACCATGGAAAGCACCTACTCGCCAGCACAGTGGAGCGACACCTCGGCGGCCTCTCCGGTCGAGTTTATGTTATACGACGACGCGGGGGCTACTCGTTATTTCGACCTCGGCTACCTGACGGGCATCCGGTTTTTAAATATCAAAAACTTAACCGACGACGCGCTAATAAATACAGACTGGCGCGCCTATCCCGCAAGCTACAGAGGCGAAACCGGCTCGAGTGATTACGCAGCCTCTGGCGACTACGGCATAGCTTATCGGGAGGTTTAATGGCCTCCTTTGCTGGCTACGTCGGACCCGCAGGAGCAGTCGCTGCAGGCATAAACCCGCCAGATTTTGCGACGCCTCCCGATTATGCAGCGGCAATCGACCCGCCTACAGAGCCGACACTTTACGGCCCTGCAGCAGACGGCGGTTTCGCCGTTTCTCCTTTAAATTTCGACGGCTACCTGGCGAATAGCGAATGCGGCGAGGAGGACGGTTTCGTCTACGGTAAATTTTATCTAAATTACCAAACCTTAAACGTAGGCTCGGTGGCCGTAACGAAAACCTACTCGGTCGAAATCTGGAATGCACACCTGCACGACCGGCAGCTTTTGAGTAAGTCGATTTCCCAGGCGGGAGTCGAGCTGGCTACCGGCGCGCTGCCTATTTCGTTTTTTTCTACAGAGGTAAAAACTTACGTTTTAGCAATCAGCGACGAGGGGCCGCCTAACATTCTCTGCGCGGTCGACCTTACTTTCTCCGATTCAGAGCAGCGCTCTATTTCTGTAATAGGTTTCCGGGCTGCTATGTGGGGCTGGTGGCCGCAAATTCCCATAGCGGAAACAATTAAGCCGAGCACGTGGATTTTTGAAAGCGAAAACGGAAAAGAGCAGAGAGGCAAACTACGCGACAGACCTCGCAGGCAGTTTACTTTCGACGCGCTCCTTACAGAGGCAGAGTGGCGCTCGGTGCAAAATACCATAAGGGTAAGGCATGGCGGCCGGTGGGTCGTCCCGCAATTCGAGCAGGCCGAGTTTACCTCGTCCAGTTACGCAGAGGACGACACCGTAATAAACGTCGACACGACTGCAGCAGAGTATTACGTCGGAGGCCTCGCCGTCGTCTGGAAAGATTCCGAGACCTGGTTCGTAGGCGAGCTCGCATCTAAAACGGCCAGCTCTATTACATTTACCGGCGGCCTCGACGACGATTACGACGGGCCTCTGCGAATTATGCCGGCGGTCACCTGCAGACTGGGCTCGGCAGTTTCGAGCGAGAGCGACCGAGTGGGAAACCGAAAAATAAAACCCTCTTTCGAGGCATTCGACGGCATGGACCTTTCCGGGGCGAGCGATTCGGTTTCCCTGGGAGGTTATGGCGTAATGCTTTGGGCAACGGAGGGAGACTCTATCCCGCAGAATTTTAAAACCACTATATGGTCGGTAGATTTCGACAACGGGCAGCCGGATTACGGCTCGACCAGGCTCTACTCGCTGCGCTCGCTCCCGCAAAAAACGACGCTACTTACTCGAGCAGAAATCTACGCATTTAAGCGCTGGGTGCATACAAAGCACGGGGCCGTCCCTTTCTGGGTGCCGTCACGATTTAAAGACCTTTACCTCTCGGCAAACCTGGGAGCAGGCACCAGCACTATGCGAGTGGTAAATAATACCCTGCTGCAAAATCAGACCGGAGCGGTAGCGCTTGCGCTTTTCTACCCGGACGGCACGGTAGACTATAGACGGGTCGACGGGATTGCCGAATATAGCGAGACCGAGACTACGATAACCCTCTCGGCCGCTACCTCTAACGCCGGAGTGCTTACGCCGGCGCAGGTGCGTATCTGTTGGCTAATGCTCTGCAGAATTGACGGCGACCCGAAACTCGAGCACACCGGCTACGACGCAGAGGCCAGCTTTACCGTAAAAGAGGTGATGCAGTGAGCTACCAGGAAATAGAGCAGAGCGTACACGACGCAAACGTCGTCGAGCTCTATAAATTTATTATGGGGCCCCTCTCCTGGTTTCAGACGTCGAGCTCCGAGAGCTACACCTATAACGGCGACGTTTACGAGCCAGAGCCTCTGGACCGTCCGGTAATTGAGCTCGCCGGCGAGGTAAGTCGGCAGACCATGGAAATAGGCTGCTCGAGTAAAAACGACGTCGCGCAGCTTTTTATCGCAGGCTCGCCGGAGCAGGCAGTAACGCTGCAGATTTTCCAGGGCCATAGGTCCGACGGCGAATTCCTGCTTATATGGTCCGGCCGAGTGCTCTCGATTCGCTGGAAAAAGCAATTTAAAGCGACAATGTTCTGCGAGCCGATTTTTACCTCGTTAAGACGTGGCGCACTAAAACAGAATTTTTCTACGCGCTGCCCCTACCTGGTTTACTCCGGGCCATGCGGCGCTTCACGGACTTATTTCGCCGGGGTCGTTTTATCGGCGAGCGGCCTATCCCTGACGATAAGCACTGCAAACACCGTAACAAACGGAAAGCTAATCGGCGGCACCATTGACATAGGAAACACCGTCCGCACTATTACAGAACACTCCGGGCAGTCTATTACCGTCTCCCAGCCTTTCGAGGACGTTTCACCAGGCGACAGCTGCTCCATGTCGATAGGCTGCGACAAGTCTCTAACAGCCTGCGACGAATGGCACGACAACCTCCCAAACTTCGGCGGCGAGCCTTATATCGCAAAAGATAACCCCTTTATAGGCCGGATTACTTAACCATGCACGGGATAGAAATAAATGACCTGCGCCTCGAGACCATCCACTCGAAAGAGTGTAGGGTTCCTGCTGGCAGGCTGCTTTCCCAGCACCGACACTATTTCGACCACGTCTCGATTTTGGCCCAGGGCTCGGTCGAGCTGCGCTGGCGAAACAATACGGAGGAGGCCTGGCAGAGCCGGTTTATAACTGGTCCCCAGCACCTTATAATTAAGGCCGGCGTATATCACGAAATCCGGGCAGTTAGCGGGGTGGTCTGGTACTGTATCCACACCCCAGGACCGGACGCAAACGTAAACGATTTCGAGGGCTAAAGCATGGCATGGGTGGCAGCGATTATCTGCATAGTGATAGCCATAGTCGCGGTGGTCGCGACTGCTGTCGACTCGCCAAAACCAAAAGCTACGACCCTAGACGAGTTTTCTATCCCGACCGTTTCCAGGGACCGACTAAAACCGAAACTCTACGGCACTCGCTGGATTACCGGCCCGAATGTTTGCGACTATGGGAAGTATTCTACGTGGCCGATAAAATCCTAAAAATTACCAGAGCTATGGCTACGGAGCGGCTCGGTTTCTGCCGTAAAGGCCTGCGCGCATTTATTGAAAACAACGGCCTGGACTGGCAGGAATTCTGCGGCGAGGGTATTTCTATAGAAACAGCTCGGAAAATTGACGACTACCGAGTCCGGGCGCTTATTCAGGAGCTCGAAAAATGAGCAGTAGCGACTCGGTCGTAATTGGCTATAAATACTTTCTGGGCCTCCACCTTATTTTCGCGCTGTCCGGCATTATTGCCGTGCGCAAAATTCGCAGCGGTGATAAAACCCTCCTCTGGTCTGGAAACGTAACCAGTAACCAGACGATTTTTATAGATAAGCCCGGCATATTCGGCGGCAATGGAGTGGGCGGCCGTGGTGGTTTTATTGCGCATATAGATATTATGTTCGGCGGTCCGACCCAGGGCGTAAACAGTTTCCTGCGCAGCATGAAAGCGGGAAAACTGGTGCCGTCCTACCGGCGACGTTTCGGCATGGTTTTAAGGTATGGCAGCAAAGGGGCCTACGTCGGAAATACTGGGAACGTAGACCCTATCGCCATGTTAGCCACTGGCTCTGACAGCACGGAAACCGAGGACTGGCGGCCGGACTTGCGCTGGATACAGGCGGCAGACGCACCCTACCCGGACATAAACCCGGTGCATATTATTCGGGATTTAATCGCCTCCGATGATATAGGCATGGGGCTTTCGTCCTCGATTGTCGACTCGGTAAGTTTTGCGGCCGCAGCGAATCAATTAAAAAATGAGGGTTTCGGCGTCTCTATGGTTTTTAGTGGCGCCAGTAACGTCTACGAGCATATACAGGAGGTTTGCAGACATATAAACGCCATCGTTTACCAGGACCCGAGCGACGGACTTTTTAAAATAAAACTGCTGCGCGACGATTACGGCCTCTCCGACCTCCTGACATTCGACGAAAACAACTCGGTAAAAAAGGAGTTTTCGAGGGCCGGCATAGGCGAGCAGGTAAACCGGGTGGTAATTGTTTTCCACGACATGAGCGCCGGCCGAAACGACTCCGTAACACTTGACGACCTGGCGCTAAACGACCTGCACGGAGGCAGCCCGAATTCTAAAGAGGTGAAATATACCGGCATTAGCTCCAAAATTTAGCGAATAAAAGTCGCCGGCCGGGACTTGCGCCAGCTCTCTGCGCCGATTGCAAAGGCCTCTCTGGAATTAAACAGGCAGGCCTCGTCTCTGCGTCCAGGCGACGTTTTTGTCTGGAATAACGACGAGCTGGGCATTTATGGCATGGTGCTGCGTATCATTAAAATGAGCCTCGGCACCCCCAAAAACGCCACCATAAACGTAGAGTGCATCGAGGACGTATTCGCCTATGGAACGACTCGCTACGTGGGCGACAATCCCTACGAATGGGAGAGCGAGGTCTCGGACGCCGAGCCCCTTACGAGTTACCTCGTAACAGAAACCCCCTATTTTTTCTACTATTTCGCACTCGGCGGCCTGCCTTACGGATACGAGGCAACGCAGGGCACCGTCCTCGCACTATCAGAAAAGGAAACTGTGACCGACCAGAGTTTCGACGTTTTGCATAGGGTTTCTGTTTCTAATCCCTATAAAAAGCAGCTGGGCCAGCCATTCTGCCAAGCTGCCCCCCTTGCCTCCGCAGTGGGGCAGGCTACGACTAATTTTTCGCTGCTCGACGGAGACGGCCACGACCTCTCCGACGTCGAGGAGGGCGATTTCGGCTACGTGCTGGACTCGACAAACAATGCGCTGGAAATTATCCGAGTCGACTCGATTGTCGAGGCCTCCGGTGGTTGGGACCTGGTGGTCGGCAGGGGCTGCGCCGACACCGTAGCCATAACGCACCTGGCCGGTGCGGTGGTCCTTTTTGTTAGCTCGACGGCTTTCGGGGTGGCTGGCGACGACTACGACAATGGCGACGCCGTAAAGGTAAAACTGCTGCCTACAAATGCGAGCGGCACTCTGGCAGAGGGAGACGCCTCTGTCGTAAACCTGACCATGGCCCAGAGGTCCTACAGGCCATACCCACCAGGCAAGCTCCGCATAAATCAGGCAGGCACCGGGACGACCATCTACCCGGCAGCTTTTATGGGGGTTTTTGGCATGACCTGCACGACCAGGGACCGACTCTCCCAGACCGGCGACCTCGTCGACGAGAGTGCAGCCAGTATTACGGTCGAGGCCTCTACGACCCATACGGCGCGTTATTACGACGAAAACGGCATCCTGCGCAAAACGACGAGCGGCTCGGCTTTTACCTCCGACACGTGGAGCACGGAGCAGGCAGACAGCGGTCTGGGTCGACTAAATAACACCGTGCGGTTAAAATTAAAATCTGTCCGGGGTGGTCTCGACAGCTACACCGAGCACGATTTTACGGTAGACCGTGCAGACTACGGCTACAGCTACGGCGAATACTACGGGGGCTACTAAATGGGAAAGCTAACAGGGCCAAACATCGGGCTAACCTATAACTGGGACCTGGGCACGTATTTTAAAAGCGACATGGACCAGAATCTGCGCAAGCTAGACCGATTTTTTATGCCGGTCCTTTCTGCCAGCACTGGCACCCCCCCAGGCTCTCCGACTGCAGGCGCTCGCTACATTATCCCAAACACCGGAGTAACAGGGGTTTGGGTCGGAAACGAGACAAAGGTAGCGACCTACGTCGAGAGTGCCTGGCACTACGACGTCCCGACCGACGGCCTTATGCTGCGAGTACTCGACGTCGACGAGCCTTACATTTACGACGCAGTCGGAGGCGGCTCTGCGGACGGCACCTGGTCGCCTATGGGTATAAATAGACTAAAAGATAATTCTTACCTTATTAGCATAATCGACATGGGCGACGACGACTACACCATGACCGACGACGAGGCGGCCTCTGGATTTATATTGCTTTTAAACTCTGGAGACGGCACGAAAATTTTACTGCGTCCCACGAGCTCGGACGATTTTTACTGCGGCAAGCAGCTTGTGCTTACCCTTTACGCTGGGAGAGCATTTATTTTTAAAACTGAAACATACGCAAACACTGGCCGGATATTTGACGCATTAACCGGCGATATAGCGGCTCATTCTACGATAACCGACCCTATAGCTATTGTTGGCGCCTCTGGGCTAGACCTTGCCGGAAAAACAAAAATAGAAACCATAGTCGACGGCTACGGCCCTCTCTATCCGCTGCAGAGGTCGTCCAGAGGGCGCACTATTATAGTAAAGGTGCAGGACTCCTCGGGCCTCGATATTATTGTCCCTGATTTTTCGGCAGTGCCAGAGGAAAACGAAGGCTACACCGTTTATTTTGTGTGCGCTCAGCAGGGAAACGTAAACATAATCCCAGAAAATACAAACATAAATTTATATATTTTGTGCGACACAAACTACGAGGCGGGGCAGCGCTACGCTATTGTGCGCGATACTATTACCAGCGACTGGTACGTATACAAGGGGTAAGACTATGCGAGGCATTACTTTAGGCGCGCCACTGGCGCAGATTAAAAGAGAGGGCCGGACCGATTACGTTTTCCTCCAACGTGTGGACTTCGACCGAGACGAGTATCCCGCAGACGGAGAGGTAAAGGTCTACGCTGCCGGCGGTGAAATTGTCGCCACGAAAGAGGCCGGGCCCACGTCCTTAACGATTCGAGAAGGGGTCTGCCTCGATACGGTTTGCAAGGGAAAAGGTGAAATTTCTAGTCGGGGAGAAAGACCGGGACCTTTATGATATACAGTCGAAAAATAGCGGACCTGTCTCCGGCCGTGCAGAAAAAGGTCCATATTTTATCGACGCCTGCGCGCAGGCGGGAGTCGAAATTTTAATTACTAGCACCTACAGGGACCACGAGTCCCAGGATGCGCTCTACGCAAAAGGTAGAACGCAGCCAGGCCCAAAGGTTACGAACGCAAAAGGAGGCGACTCTTATCATAACTGGCGCGTAGCGTTTGATTTTGTGCCAATAGTGAACGGCAAGGCATGCTGGGACGATACCGAGCTATTTACTCGTTGCGGGGAAATCGCAGAGCGCTGCGGCCTAGAGTGGGCGGGGCGCTGGAAATCATTTAAAGAGCTGGCACACTGTCAGTACACCGGAGGCCTATCCATTGCCGACTTCAAGAATGGGAGGACTCTCGCGTGAATGACACCGAAAGATTGCATGCCCTAGAGGTGGGACAAGCTACAACGCAGGAGGCCATAATTTCTATCCGAGATGCGCTGCAATCTTTTTCCAAAGCTCTGGATGGCATAAAAAAGAGCATGGAAACTATAGCCACCCTAGAAACTCACCACGACTACACTAGGCAGAGTATCGCTCGAGCCTTTGTGCAGATAAAAAAAACGGAGGATGAGGTGCAGGCCGTTTCTAAACGAGTCACAGAAATAGAAAAGGTGGTGCCATCTCTGGTGGAGGCTCGAGGCTGGGTAATTCTCGGCATGCTGGGCACTCTGGCGATAGTTTTCGGCGCAGTTATCTATATGGTAGTGAAATTATGAGCTGGGACAAAGTAGGCAAAGCAATCGCCGGCGCTGCTCCGGTACTCGGTAGCCTTATCGGTGGACCCGCAGGGGGTGCAGTCGGTGCGCTTATCGCGCAGGCGCTCGGCACCAGCTCCGAGCCAGAGGCCATTATGGCGGCAATAAAAAAGGACCCAGACGCACTGCTTAAAATTAAGCAGCTCGAGGCCCAGGAGCGCGAGCATATTCGGGAAATGCAGCTGCAAACACTGCAGGCAGAGCTCGCCGACGTGCAGAGCGCCAGGGCTGCGCATAAAGACCACTGGATGCCGGCCACCATTACCAATGTGCTGGCGCTTATGGTCGCCGTAATGGCTGTCGCTCTGCTTACCCATGCAGTGCCGGCAGAAAATAAGGATATGGCGGTCTATTTATTCGGGCAAATTACCGGGACGTTTACGACCGCAGTCGCCTACTGGATAGGAACGAGCCGCAGCTCTCATAATAAAGACAAATGGCGTGCAGGGGCTTGACCCCGAAACCTTTTCCGATAAGCTGCCAACCTAAATTTACAGGGGGGCACCATGGCAAAAGCTAAAAAAAATACCGGCGAAATGAGCGCTGCAGATTTCTGCAAGGCTCGAAAGCAGCTTAAACTCTCGCAGAAAGCACTGGCCGACGCGCTTGGCGTAACGGGTCGCACTGTGCAGCTTTACGAAAAGGGTGCCTACATACCAAAAAAAATCGCGCTCGCCGTGCGGTATCTGGCCCAGTAAAAGGTTTCGCCTATGGCAGGCTCGGCACCCAAGCCGAGCCTTTTTTTTGCTTAACGTATGCGCGAGCGCAAGCGAGCAGGTAGAGCTCGGTCCCGAATTTACTCTCGAAAACTTTTTTATTTACGTGCCTGGCGTCCGGGCCGTGCTGGTGGTGCTGCGCGCACAGCCCAAAGGAGAGCAGGTGCGCTCCTGGTATTCGTGTCCCGTCTATGTGATGGTTTGCCGTGTATTCGGTCGGGGTCTCCCAGGGAGCTGCCAGACGGGAAACTATGCAGGCCATGCACCCGAGCTCCTTAGATGCCTGCAGCCAGACTTTCTCCTCGGCGGTCGGGGTGCGGCCGTTCATTTACGAAACCGGAGTTTAAACCGTTTTACGGCATTGTCTGCCGCCTCTGCTATGCGGTCGCCGTCTAGCTCTTTCCAGGCTTGAAGGCTGGTAGAAGAGCGGCCCCTTACCGACTCATAAACCCGCAGCCAGACCTCCTCGTCTGTAATTAGTGGCGGCTTGCTCTCCGTTTTTTCTGCTGCGTAATTGTTTACGACTATAGGCTGCGGCTTGTCAGGCCTGCCGTTTTTCCATGCGCCGTGCCTCATTTTTTTAGCCCTCCGTCGTTCCAAACCCTCGACCCGTATTTCGCTTTGCTGCGTTTTGAGAGGTCTCGCATAATCGAGCGAGGCTTGCCTTCGACCGGCGCCAGGTGCCGTGTAGGTTTCGGATTAAAACCACTGGCGCCCTGCGGCACTTTTCGCACATTTCCACCACTCGCCATAAAAGCTGCGGTCTGCTCTGCGATTTCCGCAGAAACCTGCTCGCGTGTTTTGCACTGGCTCGGTTTTGTGGTGCTGTAGTGCACCTCTAGCCTTTCGTTTCTCATGGTTTTAGCTCCCTTATTAGCTGGTCATAGTAACTATCTGCCGGCGGCAGGGGGATAGTAACCCCCCAGACTTGATAAACCAGCCGGGTAAAATTTTCGGTGTAGGCCCAGTAGTCCCTTTTATTTAATGACTCGGTGCTCGTGTAAATGTTTACCAGCTGGCCGTTTTTCTTTTTAATCTGGCCGCAAACTAGGAAAGCCTCCTGCCCCATTGCGTGCAATATTTCTTTCGTAGCCGGCCGCTCGAAATCGCCGACCAGAGGGAACGCTATCCCTCGCTCGTCGAGTATTTTCGCAGTCTGCGCATAGACCCAGCCCCAGAGGTATGCGCGCTGCCGTGTCGATTTTTTCGGCTTGTAGGGCTGAATCTGGACGGCTATCGGCTCGTCGGTCGACGGCGTAATAGCTTGGGCCTCGCGCAGCATGTTTTCCTTTTGCTCCTGGTTTCTGATAATCCAAAATTCGCCCTGCATTGGGTTGTCGACTATCATTTTTTTGCCCCGAAATGGGTTATGAAGTAAACGCAGAGCCATCCCAAAAATCCGCGCCAGGTAAATATCTGGTCTAGCACCCCCAAAACATACAGAGCCAGAATAAATACTGCCATGCGGATAGTGGCGACGACAGTCTCCTCTATCGCCTCCCGGCGGCTCTTTATCAGGTAGTAAACACCCGGCACGATTTTTACATAGAGGTAAAGGCCGTCGGTCGCGTACTGGTCGCCGGCGCCGTGGCGAGTAAAAAGCCAGTCGCCAAAAATGATTCCCCTGCCGTTGTTTTTCATAGTAAGTCCTGGCTGTGCTGTGTGCCGGGGGAGTAGTCATACTTATCGAGCGACATTAAAAACCTTATGGCCATTGCCGCAGTTTGTATCGCTTCTTCGCGAATCTTGTCCTTGTTTGTTTTGTGAGGCCCATAAGTCATCTGCAATACTTCCTTGTTCAGCTCTCTGACTTCTTCATTCAAAACAGCAACCGCATCAAGCGCCCGTGTAGGCCAGATCGGAAACTCTACCGCTGCTCGTCCCACCTCGTTTATTACTTCGTCAATTATATCGCTCATTTATTCTGCACCCTCCAAAAACTCGCATTGCTCTTTCGCGTCCTCGATTAACACGTGCTGGCCGAGAAATTTTCCTCGCCTTGTTACCTGGTAGCGCTCGGTCCGAAACTCATTAGAGGGCATTCTCGTTATGCGATAACCCTCCGGGCAGAGCCAGACCCCGGTTTTTATTTCTGTAAACTTTAGCGACGCTCTGCGCTTTCTTGTAGTCGAATGCACGAGTAAACCTCCGGCGCTTTTCCTATTGTGAATATCTCGGAGCGCTCGCATATTTCACGCATGCGCTCTCGGATTTTTTCTTCTCCGTGCCTTTCAGCAACAAGACAAGCAAACCCGATAAAGATTCCCATAAAAAACCCAATTAGCACCAGCCGCATGGGTTTTTCGATTATGTGGACCAGCATTAAAATGCCCAGCTTGCAGAGGCGGTGGCTCTTTCAACATTTCCGATGTCGATTCCTTCCACCTCCCCTATATGCTCTACCTCGTAAGAAATGCGCATGGAGAATGGCCCGACTGAAAAAAGATAGCCCAGTCCTGCGCTTATAAAACCCTTCTCTGCTGTCAGGTTTCCTATTGAATACTCGGCATAATTCGCGCCAGCATCGAGGAATAGCTGGTGGTTTTTGTTGGCAAATAAAGAGCCCTGAAAATGGAGCCCGACCTGGTCTGCCTCCACGACGGAAAGAGAGAATTGCTCCAGCTGCAGCTCTATTCTGGAGACTATTCGCTCTTGTTTGTCCGAAAGAGAAAACCCCATATAAAGCAGGTCGCCATTTCCCGTCTGCTCGTCGAGCTGTCTCTGTGTGCTGCCAGCGCCGATATAGTAAGAAACCTCCGGGCTTTCTGCGTGCACGAAAGCGGAGAGCATAGAAAATAAAAACAAAAATAAAACATTTTTCATAAAATCACCTATTTAGAATGGGGCCGCAGTGTTTTGTAGCTCGTCGACAGAGGCCTCGCGGTATCGGCGTTCTAGCGACTTAACTTCGGCGAGAAATGCAACGAGCTCGCCTCTGTATTCGGTTATAGCTTTTTCGTCGCGCTCTATGCGCTTAACGAAAAGCTGCAGGTGCGGAGGAAATTTTGGGCAGTAGGCAATAAAGTCGCACCACTGCGCACCACTGCAAAAAAGATTATGCTTAATTTGCGGCAGGTACTCCTCCGGCACTTCCCCGGACTCGATTATAGCGAGGTGGTTTCTCGGCTTTAGGCACTTGCTCTCCGTAATGCCCTCGAAATTATTTACGTCTCCGTCGAGCGAGCAGCCAGCCATAAAGTCGCGCAGGACCAGGAAACCAGACTCGCGCACAATGTTGCCGGTTGCCGCCTCGTAGGCCATGCGAGCGAAAGGCTCGCGCTCTATGCCCTGACGCATTTCTTTAGTAACGTAGGCCTGCTCCTCTGGCTCGCCGGTAAGGCGCTCGCAAACCAGCTGTATTTTATAATTCGCACGGGGCGCATGGTCGACCCATTGCTCCCGGCCGTCTACCTTGCGAAATGAGCGCGCAGAAATTGCCGAGGCCTCGCTCCCAGTAACGCGACCCGACCGAGCGAGTAGCCACTCGGTCGAGCCTTGTTTGCAGTCGAGGACGTCGAAAGCTATCACGCAGCGCCCTGCTCTGGTGTAGGTGGTGGCTCTGCAGCTTTTAACTCGAGCGCTTTCTCGTGCACGGCCTGCTTAATGGTCTGGTACTTGTCGAGGTCGTTTTCTTTCTGGCACTTGTCGGCCCACTCTCGCCAGCATGATTTAAGGTCCTCGCTCGAGGTGGCTGCAGCGACACTCTCGAGCACCTTGTCGAGGTCGAGCCGCTCCGGTGCTGGCGCTGCTGGCTCTACTACGACGCCGGCGCCGGGTGCGCTTGTTATATCTTTCTCGGGGGGCATGTCCTGCAGCTCCTCGACCAGATACAAACCTCGCAGCGCATCGGGAAAGCAATCGCGCAAAGTAAAGCCACGAGCGCGCATCTGCAGCATACGTTTCGGGTAATTTTTCCACGTATTCTGCCCCCAGAGGTTTGCTTTTTTCGCGTCCTCTACGGAGAATTTTCGCACCACGTCTGCGCGGCCTTTTCGTTTCGCCGTACACGTGGCGACCATATTCTCGCCGTCTCCCTCTATGGTTTCGATTACGTCGACGAAACCAGGGGCGCGCATGCAGAGCGCGAGAGCGGCGTCTCCCCAGATAGAGCCCCGGCCGTTTATTACGGCGATATTTTGCAGGCTCTGCAGTGGTTTAAGGCCTACCTCGCTGCCCCATGCCATGGCTACGATTACGTTTGCTGGCTTGCCCCGGTAATCTTTCGGGACCAGCTCGGACTTTGCGAGGAGCTCTGCTACTTTCTGCGCCTCGCCGAAATTTGCAGGGACTAAAAACTGCGCCCCTGCGGTGGTTTCTGCCAGTTGATTGTCTGCCATGTTTCCTCCTAGTAGTTTATGGATAGGTGCCGAATTTTACCGTGCGAAATGATTTCGCACAAGTATTCAGCGAGACCCTTGTTGCTCTCGAAATCTTCAAACCGCATCAAATCATCGACAATTTCGGCATGCACTTTTGCTACGTGTTTTTCGTTTGCCTCGCGTTTTGCTTTCGCATCGGCCTCGGCTTTTTCTTTTGCCTCCTGGTCTGCCTTTGCTTTCGCCTCGGCGTCTGCTTTTGCCTGCTCGGCCATTTCTTTAAGGCGCTTTGCATTCGCTGCCTTTTCGCGCTCGGCGCGCTCCTCGGCCTCCTTTGCGCGCTCCTCGGCTTGCATGCGAGCGATTTCTGCAGCCTTTGCGCGCTCCTCTGCTGCTTTCGTTTCGGCGGCACGTGCTGCATTTTCTGCAGCGACCCGGCGCTCCTCTGCAGCCTTTGCCTCTGCCTCGGCTTTTTCTTTCGCCTCTTTCTCGGCGCGCATTTTGCGGAGCTCCTCGAGCTCTTTCGCCTCGGCCTCGCGTTTCGCAGTTTCCGGTAGCTGCGTTTTAACGCGCAGCAGCGCTAGGTCGTGCGCTTTCGCTGCGTCTCCCAGAAACTCGCCGAAAGAGTCGTCGACCGTTATTTTTTCCAGCTCCTCGAGCCGATTCTGCAGGATAGCGGCAGGCAATACGGCCAGCCCCTCTCCCAGTGTTTCCATGCGCGAAATGCGAGCGCGAATTCCCTCGACCCGAGCCTTTTCTGCAGCCTCGATTTCGTCGAGCGGTTTCTGGTGTACGTCTATCATTTCCTCGACCTGTTTTATAAGGTCTGCGGCCTCGGCGTCTACCTTGCGACCGAAAGCCAGGGCTGCTGCTTTCGTGTCCTTGCGCGCAGTTTCTATGGCGCCTTTTGATTTCCGCAGCTGGTACACGTGCGACCGGGCCTCCTTGTTTCCTTTCGGGTCCTTGTAGTCGAAAACCTGCGCAGCATTGAGTTTGCGGAGCTCCTCGAGCTGGGCCCGCAAAGGGTCGTAGACGGCGAGCGGTTTGTCGTCTTTAGAAATAAACTCCTGCTCTGTAGCGTTTTCCATTGTCTTTACCTCGTGGTTTGTGGGGGGTGGATTGTAGAAACTATTTCGCTATGACGCAAGGCCTCGCGCTATCGGTCTGGATGCCCAGAGCGCTGCGAGACGGACGTCGGTCCGGGGCGCTGCAGGGTTTCCGGCGCTATGGTCCTGCTCTGCCTGGTGGCGTTTTGCCGCATGCTTTCTGCTGCAGTGGACGCATTTCTCGGTTGTTATATAAAACTCGAAAGTGCCGCAGACCCCGTGGGGGGTGGATTTTGTAAACGTGTTTTTTTTCTTAGTCATTGCTAAACCCTCTTAAATTCAATTACCCACACCCACGGATTTTGATTCCAGCTTCCTTGGCCGTTAATGGATTCCCAAAGCTGCGCGAACCAAGAGCGGGAAAAATCAGGGTATCCAAACTCTCTCGATACAGCGTCTATTGTTGGATGGCTTGGTGGCGCTCCTTCTGCCATCGCGTCTTTTTGGCTTATATCATTCAGCCTTTCCACCCTGATGCTCACAATCTCAAGGTTAATACGGGAGGCCCATCTAGGCATGTGGATTGAGGGTCGCCATTTTGGCTCTTCCATCTTTGGCCACTGCTCCTCTGGCCGCCTGAGCATTACCCATCTTTCAGCCCATCCATAATCATCGCGAATTGGTACGTGAGCGCCATCGGCCTGAAAGCTTATAGTGCAAACATCATCCTTGCAGTCAGGTCGCCAAGTCTCTCTCACCCATAGCCTTTCACCTACTTTTCCGTGGAGGCAGTCGATAGGAACAAAACCAGCTTGCCACGCTTCATTGACATCATCTGATTTCATAGAATCACAATTGATGCTCGGCTGTGGCTTAATGATTCGCCTTGTCTGCGTCTTTCTCCCTTCCAGAATGGCGCGAACCATAGGGGCAGAAAATAGAATCGGTCTCTCTTTCATGGCATAAACCCCTCGGCGATTGCCTTTATATCTGGGGCAGGCCTTACGGCCATGCGGTAGCGCGCAAAATAGACACGCTTCCCGAAACGATTTATGCAGCTTTCCTCGTGAGCGTTAATCGAGTGGTTTTTCCGCAGTCGATGGATAACTGCAGCCAGCCTGCTTACGCCGTAGAGCGCTTTAGCATCATCCGGGGTAATGCTTTGCCCGGTCTGCAGGTGCTTTAAAATCATTTCGTCTTGTGTCATTTTGCGGCCTCCTCG
>Ga0194128_10006582_pt1 | contig 15618 bp, 16 predicted proteins | sample TA2KigCa65mmetaG_FD_148650 | JGI IMG/M metagenome (GOLD analysis project Ga0194128, IMG submission 148650) | Freshwater microbial communities from Lake Tanganyika, Tanzania - TA2015037 Kigoma Deep Cast 65m | ecosystem: Environmental > Aquatic > Freshwater > Lake | place: Tanzania: Lake...
GACGACGCCCAGGCCCGAGTCGACGTGGCGCGGCAGCGCGTGCGGAGCGCACGAGACCGCGTGGATGCGGCTCGACACGCCGTGGCGCGCCTCGAAGCAGGCGCGATGCGCGAGGAGATCGACGCCGCCCGCGCACGCGTCGCGGCCGCCGACGCGCAGCTGGCGGTGCTCGACAAGGCGCGTGGCGATGCGACGGTCGTCTCGCCGGTCGCCGGCATCGTGACGCAGCGGCTGGCGGAGCCGGGCGAAGTGGCGGCACCGCGCATGCCGCTGCTCGTGATCACCGACCTCGACCGCGCGTGGGCCAACCTGTTCGTGCCCGAGCCGCTCGTCCCGCGCCTCGGGCTCGGCCAGTCCGCGACGATTCTGACCGACGCGGGCGACCGCGTGCCGGGGACGGTCACCTACGTGTCGCCCCAGGCGGAGTTCACGCCGCGCAACGTGCAGACGCCCGACGAGCGCTCGAAGCTCGTGTACCGGATCAAGGTCGCGGTCGACAACCGCGCGGGCACGCTGAAGGTCGGCATGCCCGTCGACGCGGAGCTGACGCTGCCATGAGCGCCGCCGTCGATCTCCAGGGCGTCGTCAAGCGGTACGGCCCCACGCGGGCGCTCGACGGGGTGACGTGGGACGTCGCGCGCGGCGAGATGTTCGGGCTGATCGGCTCGGACGGCGCCGGCAAGACCACCGCCATCCGGCTGATGTGCGGGCTGCTCCGCCCCGATGCCGGCCGGGTCCGGGTGCTGGGGTGCGACCCGGTGACCGAGCACCGTGACATCACCGGGCGCGTCGGGTATCTGTCGCAGCGATTCAGCCTGTACGGCGACCTGACGATCGACGAGAACGTCGCGTTCTTCGCCGAGGTGCATGGCGTCGGCGACTACCGGGCGCGCCGCGATCAGCTCCTCGACCTGACGCAGCTCGCGCCGTTCCGCGGCCGGCTCGCGGATCGGCTGTCGGGCGGCATGAAGCAGAAGCTGGCGCTCGTCTGCACGCTCGTCCACGAGCCGGATCTGCTCCTGCTCGACGAGCCGACCACCGGCGTCGATCCGGTGTCGCGCCGCGAGTTCTGGAAGCTCCTCTCGGAGTTCCTGGCCCAGGGGATCACGATTCTCATGTCGACGCCGTACCTCGACGAGGCCGAGCGCTGCACGCGCGTGGCGCTCCTGCACGAAGGACGGCTGCTTGCCTGCGACGACCCGTCGCGGCTGCGTGCGGCGGCGGGCGAGGGGGCGTCGCTCGAGGACGTGTTCGTCCATCTGCTCGCCAAGGAAGTGGTGTCATGAGGAAGGCTGCCGCGGTACTGGTCGCCATCGGGTTGTGCGCACGGGCCGGGTCGGCGGCCGCGCAGGATGCCGAGCCGCTCCGCCTGTCGCTGGACGAGGCGCGCATGCGGGCGGTCGGTGCGAGCCACCGGCTGGCGGAGGCGCGGGCGCGCGCCGCGGCGGCCGACGAGGCGGTTGCCGTCCGCGACGCCGCCGACCGTCCGCTGGTCGCCTGGCAGGGGAGCTACACACGCACGAACCACGTGACCGAGTTCGTCGTGCCGACCGCGGCCGGCGCACCGCGCGTGCTCTATCCCGATGCGCCCGACAACTACCGGACGCGGCTGGACCTGCAGTGGCCGATCTACAGCGGCGGGCGGACCGACGCGCTCGAAAGCGCGGCGCGCGCGGAGGCGTCGGCCGCCGCCGCCGACGTGGCCGCGGCGCAGGCGGACCTGCGGCTCGAGGTGACGCGCGCCTTCTGGGCGCTCGTCACGGCACGCGCGACCGTCGACGTGCTCGCGCAGAGCCTCACGCGCGCCGACGCGCACCTCGCCGACGTGCGCGAACGGTTCAAGGCCGGACTCGTCCCGCCCAACGAGATCGCCTCTGCCGAGGCCCAGCAGGCGCGCCAGCGGATGCTGCTCATCGAGGCGCAGAACCAGCGCGCGGTCGCCTCGGCGGCCCTGGCGCGCCTCGTCGGCGCCGACCTGCTGCAGCCGATCGAGCCGGTCGAGCCGCTCGAGACGCCGCCTGCGCCGCCCGCGCCGCTCCCGGGGCTGCTGGCCGAGGCGCGCGCGATGCGACAGGAGCGAGCGTCGCTGACCGAGCGGATCCAGGCGGCCGATTTTCAGCGCGCGGCCGCCGAGGCGGGCACGCGCCCCACGGTGGCCGTGGCCGGCGGGTTCGACTACGCGCGTCCCAACCTGCGGATCTTCCCGATCGCCGAGCGCTGGGACGACTCCTGGGACGCCGGCGTCACCGTCCGCTGGCCGCTGTGGGACGGCGACCGCGCGCGTACGGAGACGGCGCAGGCCGGCCGGCTGGCCGACGCCGCGCGGCAGCGGCTGGCGGAGTTCGATTCAGTGCTCGCGCTCGAGCTGCAGCAGCGGCTGCTCGAGCTCGAGTCGGGCCGGGCCGCCATCGTCGCCGCCGGCGAGGCGGTGCGCGCGGCGACGGAAGCACGCCGCGTGGTCGCCGAACGCTACGGCGCCGGCGTCGCCACCCAGACCGAGGTGATCGATGCCGACGTGGCGCTGCTCCAGGCCGAGCTCGACCGGACGCGGACGTTCGCCGCGGTGCGGCTGGCCGAGGCGCGCCTCGACCGGGCGCGGGGCCGATGAACGCCATCGAAGTCGACGGGCTCACGCGGCGCTTCGGCGCCTTCGTGGCGGTCGATCGTCTGACCTTCGACGTCCGCCAGGGCGAGATCTTCGGCTTCCTCGGCGCCAACGGCGCGGGCAAGTCGACGACGATCCGCATGCTCTGCGGGCTGCTGCGGCCGTCGGCGGGTGCGGCGCGCGTCGGCGGCATCGACGTCGGCCGGCGCCCCGAGGAGGTCAAGCGGCGGATCGGCTACATGTCGCAGCGCTTCTCGCTCTACGAAAAGCTCACGGTCGACCAGAACATCGCCTTCTTTGCCGGCATCTACGGCCTGACGGGCGAACGGCTGGCGGCGCGCCGCGCATTCGCGCTCGAGATGGCCGGCCTTCGCGGCCGCGAGTCGGTGCTGGCGGGGTCGCTCTCGGCCGGCTGGCGGCAGCGCCTGAGCCTCGGATGCGCCATCCTGCACGAGCCGCCGATCGTCTTCCTCGACGAGCCGACCGGCGGCGTCGATCCGCTCTCGCGGCGCCGGTTCTGGCGTCTGATCGACGAGCTGGCCCGCCTGGGCACCACCGTGCTGGTGACGACGCACTACCTCGACGAGGCGGAGCACTGCCATCGCGTCGCCGTCATCCATGCGGGCCGGCTCGCGGCGCTCGGCACGGTCCCCGAGCTGAAGCAGGTGTTCGCCGGCCGCCCGATCCTCGAGGTCCGGGCGCCGCAGCCGGTGGCGGCGATGCGCCGGCTCGACGAGATGCCGGAGGTGGAGAAGACGAGCATCTTCGGCACCGCCGTCCACGCCGTGCTGCGGCAGGGGCCGGTCCGCCTCGACGCCGTCGCGGAGCACCTGCGCGCCTCTGGCGTCGACGCCGCGTGCCGCGTGGTCGACCCGTCGCTCGAGGACGTGTTTCTCGACATCGTCGAGCGGAACGCCGGATGAGGAAGACGCTCAGCATCGCGGTGAAGGAGTTCCGGCAGATCGCGCGCGACCGCCGGACGCTGCTGATTCTGCTGTTCGTGCCCGTGTTCTTCCTGCTGCTGTACGGCTACGCCCTCACCTTCGACATCCGGAACATCCCGCTCGCGGTGCAGGACCACGATCGGAGCCGCGAGGGTCGGGAGGTGATTTCCGCATTCGTCAACTCGGGCTACTTCGACTTCGTCGGCGACGTGCCGAACGGGGCCGCGATCGAGCGGCGGCTCGACGAGGGCAGCGCACGGGCCGTGCTGGTCATCCCCGCCGGGTTCGGGCGTGACGTACGAGCCGCGCGCCCGACGCGGGTGCAGCTCCTCGTCAACGGCGACAACGCCAACACCGCCACGACCGTCGTGGGCTACGCCGTGGGGCTGGTCGGCGCCGTGTCGGTCCGGTACGAGGCGGCGGCGCGGCGTCTTCCCGCGGCCCCACAGGCGCGCGGGGCGGGCCCCGCGCCGGCACCCGCCGGCCCGCTGCTCCGCGCGGAGACCCGCGTCTGGTACAACCCCGAGCTGCGGAGCACGCTCTTCCTGGTCCCGGGCCTGATCGCGTACATCGCGATGCTCATCTCGGTCGTGTCGACGGCGGTGTCCATCGTCCGCGAGAAGGAGGTGGGGACGATGGAGCAGGTGCGCATGGCGCCGGTGGGCCCGCTGTCGTACGTCGTGGGCAAGACGGTGCCCTTTCTGATCGTGTCGTTCGGCACGTCGGTCGCGATCGTCGTCGCGTCGATGCTGCTGTTCGAGCTGCCGATGCGAGGGTCCTGGGGGCTGCTCCTCGCCTCGATCGCGCTCTTCCTCGTCGGCGCGCTGGCACTCGGCGTGTTCATCTCGACCGTGGCGCAGTCACAGCAGGTAGCCTTTCAGATTGCGGCGCTCGTATCGCTCCTGCCGACGCTCATTCTGTCCGGATTCATCTTTCCGATCTCCAGCATGCCCCCGGCGCTGCAGGCCGTCACCTACGTGGTGCCGGCGCGGTACTTTCTCGTCGTGCTTCGCGGCGTCATGCTCAAGGGCGTGGGCGCGGTCGTGCTGTGGCCCGAGCTGGCGGCGCTCGCCGTCTTCGCGCTGGCGATCCTGCTCTTCGCCTCGTTCCGGCTCGGGCGCGAGTGGAGCGTCGGCCGGTGAGGCGCGTCCGTCACCTCGCGCGCAAGGAGTTCCTCGAGCTGCGGCAGGATCCGCGCCTCTTCGGCATCGTCGTCATGGCGCCCCTGATCCAGCTCACGCTGCTCGGGTACGCGGCGACCACCGATGTCCGGGACGTGCCGGTGGTGGTGGTCGATCAGGATCGGTCGGCGGCGAGCCGCGATCTCATCGCCAGGTTCGACGCGTCGGCGAACTTCGTGATCCTGGACGGCGTGGAGGCGGTCGACGAGATCGATCCGTATCTCGATGCCGGGCGCGCGTGGATGGCGCTGACGATTCCGGTCGGCTACGGCGAGCGGGTGCGGACGGGCCACGGGTCGACGGTCCAGGTGATCGCCGACGGCACCGATGCCAACTCGACGAACGTCGCGCTCGGCTACGCCACCGCGCTGATCGGGACCTACGCGCGGGAGCTCGCCGCGTCGCAGGGGCGCGACCGCCCGGCGCCCCTCGTCAGCCCCGACATCCGCGTGTGGTTCAACCCGACGCTCGAAAGCCGCCACTTCATGGTGCCGGGGATTCTCGCGCTCCTGCTGCTCGTCGTGTGCGCGGTCCTGTCGTCGATGGCGATCGTGCGGGAGAAGGAGCTGGGTACGCTCGAGCAGTTGAACGTCACGCCGCTCGCGCGCTGGGAGTTGATCGCCGGCAAGCTCGTGCCCTACGCCATCATCGGCATGATCGACGTGCTTCTCGTGGTGGCCGTCGCGGTCGGCTGGTTCGAGGTGCCGCTGCGCGGCAGCTTCTGGCTCCTGCTCGTGATGTGCGGCGTCTATCTGCTCACGGCGCTCGGCCTCGGCCTGTTCGTCTCCACCGTCTCGCGGACGCAGCAGCAGGCGATGATGACGACGATGTTCTTCTTCATCGTGCCCATGGTCTTCCTGTCGGGGTTCGTGTTTCCGATCGAGAACATGCCGGAGGCGATTCAGCCGATCACCTACCTGATTCCGCTGCGGTACTTCCTCGTGATGCTGCGCGGCATCTTTCTGAAGGGCGTTGGCCTGGAGATCCTGTGGCCCGAGGCGCTCGCGCTGCTCGCGTGGGGCCTCGCGATTCTGGCCGTCGCCACGCTGCGCTCGACGAAGCGTCTCGCCTAGCAGCCCGTGGTGAACACCACGGGCTGCTAGCGCGCATTGCACTCGTGTGGCACGAACCCCTTCGGGTTCGCGCGGCAAGCCTGAAAGGCTCGCCCCACAAACCAGTCTGTCAGCCGGACCTCACCGCAGGCCGAGCAGCCGGGCCGGATTCTCCTTCGCCATCCGGTCGACGTCCTGCGGGGAGAAGCCGCGCTGGCGCATGGCGTCGAGGAACGCGGCGAAGCCGTCGGCCGGCAGCGGGTTGCCCATCTGCCCGAGATCGGACGAGAGGATGACGAACTGCGGCCCGACCGTCCGGATCGCCTCGGCGAACCGGTCGTAGCGGGCGCCGGCGCCGGCCGCGACCGGCGAGCTGCCGACGAACTCGATGAAGGCGCCGAGCTTGGCCGCCTCCTGCATCTGCGGCACGGTCATCGCGATCGGGGGATTCATTCCGTGCGTCACGACCATGCGCTGCACGCCCTGCCGGCGCGCGTCCCGCAGCAGCATGAGGCCTTCCTCGGCCGATGAGTGGCCGGTGGCCAGCACGAGATTGTGCTTCGCGATGAGCGCAATCACCTCGCGGACTGCGGGGAGCAGCTCGCCCGCGCGCGACACGCTGACGAACGGCCGCGTCTCCTTGGCGGCGCGCACCTGGTTCTCGGCGTCGAACGTCGGCATCCAGACGACGCGCCCCCAGCCGCCGGTGACCTTCGTCATGTGCTCCACGGCCGCCGGGTTGATGCCGCCGACCGTCAGGTTCAGGTCGATGCCGCCGAACACCTCGACGCCGGGGACGAGCGTGCGCGCGAGATAGGCGAGTCCGGCGGTCGATTCGTAGTGGTTCTTGAGGACGAGGGCGCGCATGCCGCGGGCGCGCGCCTGCCGGGCGGCCTCGAAGGCGTCGAGCGATCGCGGTCGGTCGTCGGGCAGGCTGTGCACGTGAATGTCGATGGCGCCCGCGAACGACGATCCGGATCCCGGCTGCTGCGCGGAGGCCATCGCCGCCAGCAGCACCAGCCACAGCGCGGTGGTGTGTGTTCTCATCGTCTCCTCACGGCGCCGGCACGAGGCGCAGAATGCGGTCGTCGACGGCCGCCGGGGCGCCGCGGCCGTCGCGGTTGTTCGTGGCGACGTAGAGCAGGCCGTCGGGGCCCGTGACGACGTCGCGCAGGCGCCCGAACGTCCCCTCGAGCAGCCGTTCCTCCGCCGCCAGCCGCCGCGTCGACGCGGGATCGATCCGCAGACGCAGCAGATGCGTGCCGCGGAGCGTGGCCACGAACAGGTTGTTGACGAATCGCGGGAAGCGGTCCCCGCGATAGAAGGAGGCGCCCGACGGCGCCACGGCCGGATTGTAGAACGACACCGGCGTCCGCATGCCCGTCATCGACTGGCTGCCCTGGATGGTCGGCCAGCCGAAGTTGGCGCCGGCCTCGATGACGTTGATCTCGTCGTTGCCGATGTTGCCGTGCTCCGACGCCCAGAGATCCCCCGTCGCTGGGTGCCAGTCGAGCCCCTGCGGATTGCGGTGCCCGTACGAGTAGATCGGCGAGCCGAACGGATTCGTGCGCGGCGTCGACCCGTCGCGGTTGAGCCGCAGGATCTTGCCGACGAGCGATCCGAGATCCTGCGCGAGCGCGGTGTTCGCGGCATCGCCGGTCGTGACGTAGAGGAGCCCGTCGGGGCCGAAGCGCACGCGGCCGCCGTCGTGGATCGCCGCTGCCGGAATGTTGTCGAGCAGCACGACGGGTTCCGCCAGCGTAGACCCCACCTCGCGGTAGCGGACCACGCGATTGACGGCGCCGCCGGTGGCGCGCCGCGCCGTGTAGTAGACGAACACGTGCCGGGTCAGCGCGAAGTCCGGATCCAGCGCCAGGCCGAGCAGCCCCGCCTCGTTCTGCGCGAACACGTCGTCGAGCGTCAGCGCGAGATCGGATCGCCGGCTGGCGAGGTCGAGGATTCTGACGCGCCCCGCCCGCTCGGTGACGAACAGCCGGCCGTCGGGCGCGAACGCCATCGACCAGGGCACTTCCAGGCTGGTGGCCACCGTCTCGATGGTGAAGCGCACCCCGTCGGTCGTGGTCACGACCTCGGCCGACGGCGCGGTCGGGGCCGGCGTGGGCGTGGTCGTGTCCGGCGTCGTCGGCTGCGGGTCGCAGGCGCGCGCCTCGACCATCTGCACGGCGACGACCAGAGCCAGGACGCCGATGACGCCCGCAGGCATGGGGAGATTCTACGCGGCGCGCCGCGCCTGTGCTTCGCCCTCCCCGACGTCGACGCGGGTCAGGACCAGGGCGCCGGCGGCGAAGAACAGGATGACGGAGAGGACCGCCGCGCGGCTCGAGCCGAACAGCGTGACCGACGCGGCGAAGATCGCCGGCCCGGCCACGCCGGCGAACTTCTCGAACACCGCGAAGAAGCCGAAGTACTCCGACGACTTCTGCTTCGGGATCATGCGCGCAAAGAGCGACCGGCTGAGCGCCTGGCTGCCGCCCTGCACCAGCCCGACGAGGCCGGCCAGCACGAAGAACTGCCAGGTCGTCGTCATGAAGTAGCCGAGCACCGAGATGCCCATGTACACCACGAGCGCGACGAACAGCGAGGCGCGCGCGCCAATCCGGCCGGCGGCCGCGCCGAACAGCAGCGTGCAGGGGATGCCCACGAACTGGACGAGGACGAACGCCGCGATCTGCGCGTTGCGGTCGATGCCGACTTCGGCGCCGTAGATCGCCGCCATACGGATGATCGTCTGGATGCCGTCGTTGTAGAGCAGAAACGCCATCAGCATCAGAAACGCCTGCCGGTACCCGTGGCGGAGCTCGTGGAACGTCCGCCACGCCTGCATGAAGGGCTGGCGCGCGGCGCTCACGGCCTCGAGCAGCTCATCCGGGTGCGCGGGCGGGGGCTCCGGCACCCGCCGGAACAACGGCGCGGAGAACAGGAGCCACCAGACCCCGACGCTGACGAACGACAGCTTGATCGCGGCAACGACGTCCGGCAGCCCGAAGGCGGCCGGCATCAGGATCCAGGCGAGATTGACGACGAGCAGCACCCCGCCGCCCAGGAAGCCGACCGCGTAGCCGGCGGTCGCGACGCGATCGAGCTCCTCCGGCCGCGCGATGTGGGGCAGGAGCGATTCGTAGAAGACCTGTGCGATCGCCACCGCCACGTTCGCCACCCCGAAGAGCACCGCGGCGTAGATCCACGCGCCGCGCGCGATCGTCGCCATCAGCAGCGTCGCGCCCACCCCGACGAGCACGAAGACGCCGAGCAGGCGCTTCTTCAGCGCGCGGTAGTCGGCGACAGCGCCGAGCACCGGGCCGAAGAGCGCCGACAGGGCCACGGCGATCGTCGTCGTCCAGGCGAACCGCGCAGTCGCCTGCGTCGCGTCGAGCCCCGCCGCGGCGTAGTCGCTGAAGAACGGCGGGAACACCGCGACGATCACCGTCGTCCAGAACGCCGAATTGGCCCAGTCGTACATCGCCCACGCGCGCAGCTCGCGGCGGTGCAGACCGAGGCGCTCCAGGACTGTCATGGCGTGCGGCCGTGGGCGTTAGGCTTTCGGCTGCGGGCCTTGGGGATGGCCCGGCATGCGGCTTGCTCTGATGCGCAGCCGCCGTGAGTCGCGATCCTCGCAGACTGGAGGTCTTCCAGATGGCCGATGCACTGGCCGTTCGAGTGTACCATGCGACTCGCCACGTTCCGGCGGAGGAACGTTATGGTTTCCAGCGACAGGTCCGTCGCGCCGCCATCTCCGTTCCCTGCAACGTCATCGAAGGATGTTCGCGCCGAACGGAGCGTGAGTATCTGCACTTCGCCAGCATCGCCCTAGGCTCTGCGGCCGAAGCGCGTTACCTCGTCGATCTGGGGACGAGGCTTGGATTCGTTGCAGCTAGCGACGCGTCCGCCCTGTGTTCGGAATATGAGGAGCTGTTGAAGAAGTTGCAAAAACTGCTGCAGGCGATCGAGCGGATGGAGGCAAGAACGTAGAACTCCAGACCTTGGGCGGTGGGCTTCGGGCGATAGGCGTCTGTGTCGTGCCTGGAGCCCACGGCCCAAAGCCCAAAGCCCAAAGCCCAAAGCCTAATACGTTTTCCGCGCAATCCATTCGCGGAGGAGCGAATCGACGACGACGTACACCGGCCCTTCCTTGAGCACGAGATCGTGCTTGATCAGTGCGGCCAGCGACGCCTGAATGCTCGACGGCCCGCCCAGGCGGTGCCGCGCCCGCGTGTCGGCGGCGAGGAGCTCCCGGCCGCCCTGCAGGACCACGGCCCGGAGCACGGCGCGCTGCGCGAGCGTCAGCCGCTGCCAGACCGCTTCGAACAGCGTGTCCTGCTCGCCGAGCAGGCGCGTGAGCGTCGCGTGCAGCTCGTCCAGCCCCGCGCGGCGCCCCCCGGTCGCTCGCACGTCGTCCCAGGTTTCGTGCGCCAGCCGCTGCACGTCGTAGGGAAGATTGCCGGCCAGATCGATGATGGCCGCCCCGAGACCCGGCTCGGGCCGGATACCGCTCTTCGAGAAGAGGGCATCGGTGAATTCGGCGAAGACGGCCGGCGGAATCTTGCCGAGGCGCATGACGGGCCCCGCCTTGTAGAACGGCCGCCGCGGCCCGATCATCTTTTCCATCAGGCTCGGCTCGGACCCGGCAAACACGTATCCGACGCGCCGCTGCTGCTGCGCGGCCGCGCGCAGGGCGTGCTCCACCTCGCGCCCGTCGAACGCGTCGATGGCCTGAAACTCGTCGAGCGCGACAATGACCGTGCGCTTCCGATCGGCGGCCAGCCGTCCCGGCAGCGCGAAGATCTCGTTCGCCAGGCGGTTGACGTCGCGCGGCGTGCGGACGAGCGGGAACGCCACGGAGAACTGTCCAGCCCCCGCGTCCTCCGGCTCGTACCGCAGCTCGGGCCGCGTGGTCGTGATGACCTCGGTCAGCCAGGCGCGGGCCCGCTGCCATGTCGATTCGACGGTCGCGAGCGCACGCGCGTAGCCCTCCAGGAACGCGACGTAGGAGCTGTAGCTGCTGACGGTCAGCTCGACGGTCAGCGCGCCGCGCCGCGCCAGCGTCTGGAGCGCGCGGTGGACCAGCGACGACTTGCCGTATCGGCGCGGCGAGATCAGGAAGACCTTCTGGGCCGACGAGAGATCGGCGACCAGACGGTCCAGCTCGACCTCGCGGTCGGCGAACGCCTCGTCCGGGACGATCTCGCCGTAGATGAAGGGGTTGTCCACGCGTTACGCTGCTCGACGTAACGGTTACGTCGAACGCCGTAATGGTATCAAAACTCCTCGAGTGGGAGCTGTCCCGTGTAGATCGCCATGCCGACGACGGCGTCGACCCCCTCCGCATGGAGCCGGTCGACCTCGGCGCGCGTGGTGATGCCGCCCGCGGCCGTGAGCCGCCGGACCGTGGCCCGGCGCACGGCCAGGATCGCGTCGAGGTCGGTGCCGCGCATCAGTCCCTCCGTATCGACGTGGGTGTAGAGGAACTCGCCGCAGTAGGGCTCGAGCGCGCGCACGGCGTCGACCGCCGTGATCGGGAGGATCGTCCGCCAGCCGTGGATCGCGACGCGGCCGCCGCGGCTGTCGACGGCGGCAACGATGCGCTCGGCACCGATCGCCTCGGCGAGCGCGGCGGCGAAGTCGAGGTCGACGGCCCCTCCCCGGAAGAGGGCCGAGCTGACCATGACGGCGTGCGCGCCGGCGTCGAGCACCGCCTCGGCCCGCTCGATCGACCGGATGCCGCCGCCGACGCGGCAGGGCAGGCGGGCGCAGATCATGGCGACGAGCGCCGCGTTGTCGCCCTCGCCCTTGGCGGCGTCGAGGTCGATGAGCTGGATGCGCGGAAACCGCGCGAAGCGCGCGAGCCAGGGCTCCGGGTCCGCCGCCTCGAGCGCCAGCCGCTCTCCCTGCACCAGCTGGACGATGCGCCCGCCCTGGAGATCGATGGAAGGGATGAGCATCAGAGGCGGATCGGAATGCCCCGCGCGTGCAGGTAGCGCTTCAGCTCCCCGACGCCGGTGTCGGCGTAGTGGAAGATCGACGCGGCGAGCGCCGCGTCGGCATGGCCGTCGGTGAAGACGTCGGCGAAGTGCTCGAGGTCGCCGGCCCCGCCCGAGGCGATGACGGGAATGTTGACCGCGTCGGCCACGGCCGCCGTCAGCTCGCAGTCGAACCCGGCGCGCGTGCCGTCGCGATCCATCGACGTCAGGAGGATCTCGCCGGCGCCGCGCGACTCGGCCTCGCGCGCCCACTCGACGGCGTCGCGCGCCGCATCGGTCGTGCCGCTGCGGACGAAGACGCCGAATCCGCCGTTGCTGCCGCGCTTGGCGTCGATGGCGACGATCACCGCCTGGCTGCCGTAGCGCCCCGCCAGGGTGGTAATCAGCTCCGGCGTGCGCAGGGCGGCCGTGTTGAGGCTGACCTTGTCGGCGCCCGCCTCCACCGCCGCCGCCGCGTCGTCTTCGGAGCGGATGCCCCCGCCCACGGTGAGCGGCAGGAAGATCTCCTGGGCAACGGCTCTGACCGTCCGGGCGAGCGCGCGCCGGCGTTCGAGCGTCGCGGTGATGTCGAGGATGACCACCTCGTCGATCCCCTCGACGTTGTATCGCCGTGCCAGCGCCGCCGGGTCGCCGGCGTGCCGGAGCTGCTGAAACTGCACGCCCTTGACGACCTGCCCGTCGCGCACGTCCATGCACGCGATGATGCGCTTGGTCAGCACCCGCAGAGTCCCAGGAAGTTGCGCAGGATCTGCAGCCCCGTCGTGCCCGATTTCTCCGGGTGGAACTGCACGCCGAACACCAGGCCGCGCTCGAGCGCGGCCGCAAACGGCTCCGCGTGCGTCGTCGCGGCGATGCAGTCGGGGGTGACCGGCGCCGCATAGGAGTGCGTGAAGTAGACGTGCGCGCCGGCCGGGATGCCGTTCAACAGGCGACTGTCACGTCGGGCGAGCTCGCCCGGCGAACCCGAAGGCTTCGCCCCGCGCGCGATCTCGAGCGCGTTCCAGCCGACGTGCGGCACCTTGAGCCGCTCGGCGGAGCTGCCTCGCAGCAGGCGGCACCGCCCCGGGACGAGGCCCAGGCCGGGCACGTCCGGCGCCTCCTCGCTCCCCTCGTAGAGCCACTGCATGCCGACGCAGATGCCGAGCAGCGGCGTGCCGGCCTGGACGGCGCCGGCAACGGCCGCGCGCCAGGACTCGTCGAGCGCCGACGTCGCCGCAAAGTGGCCGACGCCGGGGACGATCAGGCCGCGGGCGTCGGCGCACCGCGCGGGCGCCTCGGGAACGGCGAAGTCCGCCCCGAGCGCGGTGAGCGCCTTCTTCACCGACGTCAGGTTGCCGGCGCCGTAGTCGACGAGCGCGATCACAGGAGCCCCTTGGTGCTCGGCAGCATCCTGGCCAGACGCTTGTCGCGCGCGCACGCCACGCGCAGCGCGCGGGCGAACGCCTTGAACACCGCCTCGACGTGGTGGTGGCTCGAGCGGCCGTAGAGCACCACCGCGTGCACGTTGGCCCGCGCCGCCGACGCGAACCCCTCGAAGAAGTCGTGGACGAGCTCGCTCTGCAGATCGCCGACGCGCTCGACGCGCAGCTTGAGATCGACGACCGCGTGTGGACGGCCGCTCAGATCGACGGCGGCGACGGCGAGCGTCTCGTCCATCGGCATGACGAAGTAGCCGGCCCGGTTGATCCCCTTGCGGTCGCCGAGCGCGGCGAGCGTCGCCTCGCCGAGCGCAATCCCCACGTCCTCGACCGTGTGGTGCTGATCGACGTCGAGGTCGCCCGTGGCGCGCAGCGTGAGGTCGAAGCCGCCATGGCGCGCGACCAGCTCGAGCATGTGGTCGAGAAACCGGATGCCCGTCCGGACGTCGTAGCGCCCCTGGCCGTCGATGACGAACCGGCCGCGGATCTGCGTCTCGGTGGTGCGGCGGTCGAACGACGCGCGGCGAATGCGTGGCGCCCCCATCAGCCCAGCCTCGCGGCCATGACGGACTCGAGCGCCTCGATCGCGGCGTCGGTGTGCTCGACCATGCCGGCCGTGATCCGGATGCAGCCGGGCGTCACCGGATCCTTCGAGCGATCGCGCACGTGAATCTGCCGCGCGGCGAGCGCGGCCACGAACGGCGCCGCCTCGCCGACGCGGACGAGCACGTAGTTGGCGGCGCTGGGCCAGTGCTGGAGCCCGAGCCGGCCGCACGCCGCGTAGAGGCGCTCGCGCGACTCGCGCACCTGGGCCGCATAGCGCGGGAGGAACTCCGCGTCGCCGAGCGCGGCGTCGAGCGCGGCGAGCGCCACGCCGTTGATGTTGAACGGCAGCGTGACCGCCCTCACCGGCGTCAGCACGTCCGGATGGCCGATGACGACGCCGACGCGCAGGCCGGCCAGCCCGTAGGCCTTCGAGAACGTGCGGCCGACGAGCACGTTCCGGAACCGGGGCAGCTCAGGGAGAAACGTCGTGCCGCCGAACTCGATGTACGCCTCGTCGACGAGCACGACCGCCTCCGGCGCCGCCTCGGCGATCCGCGCGAGGTCGGCGGTCGGAATGAGCTGCCCCGTCGGGTTGTTGGGCGTGTTCAGGAAGATCATTCGCGTCCGCGGCGTGACGGCGTCGATCACGGCCTCGGTCGGAAACGCGAAGTTCGGACCCGGAGGCACGCGGATCGCCACGGCGCCGGACGCGGCCGTCGAGTTCGGATACGGATCGAAGGCGGGCAGCGGAATGATCGTCTCCGCGTCGTGGCGCCGCATCCGCGCGATGTGGCCGACGGCCGCCATCAGGATGCCCTCATCGAGGCCGTTGGTGAGGAGCACCCAGTCGGGGTCGACGCCGAAGTGGCGGGCCGTGGCGGCCACGGCGTCGGCGTACGACGGGTAGGTCGAGACGTCGGACGGCCGCACGCGACGGATCGCCTCGAGGACGCGCGGCGAGCAGCCGCCGGTGTTCTCGTTGAGGTGCAGCCGCAGCCCGGCGCCGGGGTCCGGATAACCCTGTATCACCATCATCCGATCCTGATGCCGATCGAGGCGGCATGCGCGTGCAGCCCTTCGGCCCCCGCGAGCGTCATGGCCGTCGCGCCAACCCGCCGCAGGCCGACCCTCGTCAGGCGCTGTATCGTGAACTGGCGGACGAAGTCGGCAGCCGACAGCCCACCGCGCGCGCGCGCGGCGCCGGCCGTCGGCAGCACGTGATTCGACCCGAGAGCGTAGTCGCCGGCCGCCTGCGCCGACCACGGTCCGACGAACACCGATCCGGCGCACCGCACGATCCCGACGAGCGTCTCGTCCTCGAGCACCAGGTGCTCGGGGGCGGCGAGCGTCGCCAGGCGCATCGCCTCGGCCAGCGACGAGGTGACGATGATGCCGCCGTGCGCGCGGAGCGCGCGCGGCGCCGGACCGGCGTCGGGCAGGCGATCGGCCACTTCGCGCGCCACGCGCGCGGCCAGCCTGCGGCTCGGCGTGATGAGCACGGCGCGCGCATCGGGATCGTGCTCGGCCTGCGCGATCAGATCGGCCGCGATCCAGGCGGCGGGCCCGCGCGCGGCGACGATCACGATCTCGGTCGGGCCGGCGTAGAAGTCGATGCCGCAGTCGGCGGCGACCAGCGCCTTGGCGGCCGCCACGTAGCGGTTGCCGGGCCCCACGATCTTGTCGACGCGCGGCACGGTCTCGGTGCCGTAGGCGAGGGCGGCAATCGCATGCGCGCCGCCGAGCCGGAAGAGCCGCGAGACGCCCGCCTCGAGCGCCGCCGCCATCACGACGGGGGCCGGCTTCGGACACGCGACGACGATCTCGCCGACGCCCGCGGCCGCCGCGGGAACGGCGGTCATGAGCAGCGACGAGG
>Ga0194128_10006586_pt1 | contig 15615 bp, 20 predicted proteins | sample TA2KigCa65mmetaG_FD_148650 | JGI IMG/M metagenome (GOLD analysis project Ga0194128, IMG submission 148650) | Freshwater microbial communities from Lake Tanganyika, Tanzania - TA2015037 Kigoma Deep Cast 65m | ecosystem: Environmental > Aquatic > Freshwater > Lake | place: Tanzania: Lake...
GCTTCCCTTGCGCGCTCGCGGGCGCGGGGCGCCGGCGCGCGCGCCTCTGCTCCCGCCCGCGCGGTACCGCGTCCCCGAGGCGCACCGCGTGACCCTCACGCTGCTCGCCCTCGCGGCGGTGATCGCGCTGATCGCCGTCCGCCAGCTCCGCGACGTGCGCCTCCAGATCTGGCAGGTGATGCTCGGGGGCGCCGCCGCGATGGTGCTCACCGCGCGCATCCCGCCGGGCGGGGCGCTGCGCGCGATCGACCTCGACGTCATGCTCTTCCTGTTCGGCATGTTCGTGCTCGGCCGCGCGCTCGAGATGAGCGGCCGCCTCGAGGATCTCGCCATCCGCCTGTTCAGCCGCGCCCGCGGCGTCGACGCGCTCGTGCTGCTCATCCTCGCCGGTGCCGGCCTCGGCTCCGCGCCCCTCATGAACGACACGCTCGCGATCGTCGGCACCCCGGTCGCCGTCGCGCTCGCGCGCACCGCGTGACGCCGCGGCTCACGCTGCTCGCGCGCGCGTTCGCGGTCACGGCCGGCAGCGTCGCGAGCCCCATCGGGAACCCGCAGAACCTGACCGTCGCGCTCGGTGCGAACGTCGGCACGCCCCGCCGGAGAACGTGGAACTGATCCACCCGTTCCTCACCTTCGCGCGACACCTCGACCTGCGACTCACCTACATCGCGCTCCGCCCCCGCCGCGACTCGCTCGCCCCGGCATCGACTGGCCGACGCTCGCGTTCTTCGCGGGCCTCTTCATCGTGGTCGGCGCCGTGAACGACGCCGGCGTTACCGCGGAGGTCGTCGCGCGCATCGGCGACAGGATCGCGTCGATCCCCGTCATCCTCGCCGCCAGCGCGACGCTCTCGCGGCTCGTCTCGAACGTGCCGTTCGTGGCGCTCTACCTCCCGGCGCTCGAGGCTGCAGCGGGGGATCGCGAGGCGCTGATGGTGCTCGCGGCCGGCTCCACGCTCGCGGGCAACCTCACGTTGGTCGGCGCGGCCAGCAACGTCATCGTCGTCGACAACGCGGAGCGCCGCTTCGGCGAGCGCGTGAGGTTCTGGGAGTTCGCGCGCTCGGCGCTCCGCTGACGCTCGCACCGCTCGCCGCGACCTGGGGACTGCTGGCGCTGACGTGACCACCCGGCCGGCCGGCGACCGCGGGCGGCCTCCACCGCCGAGCGTCCGGCCCGTGCCTCCGCGCCGCCTCGGCCCGCGCCGCGCCGGACCGCCGCTCCGCGGCACGCGCGAGAGCCTGGAGTCGCGAACGGCCGCCGCCGGACCGCCGGCGTCCCTGCGCTACGCTATCTGCATGACGCTCATGCAGCTCCGCAACGAGGACGCCCGCATCGCCTACCTCGCGACCGTCTACCACCTGGGCCGGCCCGGCTCCGAGGTCAACCGCGACGCGCCGCAGAAGCACGACCTCGGCCTGCGGCACGTGCACGACGAGGTGCTGCCCCGCCTCAACCAGGCCGTTGTCGAGTTCGACCTCTCGCCGTACCAGCTCGTGCGGCTCGGCGAGGCCCTGCTCGGCGTCACGAACGAGCTCAAGCAGTTCGGCATCGCCGAGGGGCGCTCCGCGGTTCCCCGCTTCGTCGACGCGATGCACTTCCTCTACCCCGAGAGTGCCGAGGAGCCGGGCGTCGCGCTGGACATCGTCGCGCACGCGGTGATGCTGCACCGGCGCCTGGGTCCCGCGATTGCGGGGGCGCAGCAGGCGGTCGCGCGGGCAAGCGCCGGCAGCGCGACCCCCGCGGACGGGAACGCGGCCCGCCGTCCGTGGTGGCGCTTCCGGTCGCGCCGGTCCTGACGCCGCGCGCGCGCCGCGTCTCGTCGCCGACTCCCGGTTGCTTGTCCCCAGTGCGGCCCCTCCCTAGAATCGGGCCGCCCCGCAGGGACGGCCGCGATCGATGCGACGCGGGGTGGCCACAGGAGCCGTGCCGGAAGGGAATCTCCCGGATATGACCTACGTGATCACGCAGCCGTGCATCGACGTCACCGACCAGTCGTGCGTGGACGTCTGCCCGGTGGACTGCATCCACTTCGAGGAGGGCGTCGACAAGCTGCTCTACATCGACCCGGATGAGTGCATCGACTGCGGCGCGTGCGAGCCCGCGTGCCCCGTCTCGGCGATCTTCGCCGAGGACGACGTCCCCGAGGACCAGAAGGTCTTCTACGAGATCAACGTGCTCTGGTACCAGGACAAGGAAGCCGCGCGCGCGAAGATCCCCGCCTAGCGTCGCGAGCCCGGCTCCGCTCACCACGAGGCGCCCACGCGGGCGCCTCGTCGCATTCCGCGGGCCGTCACCCCGGGCAAGCGCGCCGGCCTTCGCGATACGATCGCGGCTCGCCTGACGCAGCGAAGGGAGCGCCCGCGCTGGCCGCGCCGATCTCCGTCGCGCGCCTCAACCACGCCGTCCTCTACGTGCGCAACCTCGAACGCGCCGTCGACTTCTACCGTCGCGCGTTCGGCTTCGAGGAGATCGCGCGCGAGTTCGGGCGGATGGCGTTCCTGCGTGCCGCCGGGTCCGAGAACCACCACGACCTCGGGCTGATCGCCGTCGGACCGCAGGCGCCGAGCCCGCCGCGCGGCGCCACCGGCCTCTACCACCTCGCGAGGGAGAGGTCCCCACGATCGATGACCTCGCGCGCGCCGCCACCGTCCTCGCCGAGCTGGACGCGCTCGGCGGCATGAGCGACCACGGCGCGACCAAGTCGCTGTACGGCCGCGACCCCGACCGCAACGAGTTCGAGGTGATGTGGATGGTCCCGCGCGCGCGGTGGGGCGAGTACGACCGCCGCGCCGTCGTGCAGCCGCTCGACCTGGACCGCGAGGTCGCCCGCTACGGCACGGGCCCCGGGTCGGCGAGCGAGCGCGCGTAGCGCAACTCCTCGACCGTCAACTCCCTCGCGCCCGCGCGGAAGGCGCGCGGCCGCGACACGCCGTCGTGCGCCCAACCCGCCGCCGCGTAGAAGCGCCGGGCGCGCGCGTTCCCCGCGAGCACCCAGAGCACGGCGTGGCGGTAGCCTTCGGCGCGCATCGCAGCCACCGCGTGCGCCATCAGCCGACGCCCGGCGCCGGTCCCGACGTGCTCCGGCCGCAGGTGGATCCAGCGCAGCACCGCGGTGCGCTCGGGGAGCGCAGCGGCCTCCTCCGGAGACGGGGCCTCGACCCCGCAGAAGCCGATCGCGCTCCCGTCGCGCTCCGCGATCCAGAGGCGCAGCGCCGGCGGCGGCGCGACGAGGTACCAACGCCACTCGTTGCCCCGTCGTCCCGGGTCGAGCGCGTCCAGGTAGGCGTCGGGCGCGACGCCGCGGTAGGCGAACCGGTGCGCGCGCACGTGGATCTCACCGACGACGCCCGCGTCGTCGACCGTCGCGTCGCGGATTGCCAGACCGCCGACCACGGCGCCGCCGTTTCGTGGGCTAGCCGGTCTCGGGCGGGATGCCCTCGAGGTACGGGAGATCGTCGTGCGCGATCGGCGGCGCCTCCTCGACCGACTCCGCCGTCAGCCGCACCCGGCCGTCCTCGAAGAAGTCCACGATCAGCACGCGCCCACCGATGCTGCGGGTGAACCCGAGCGCCTCCGGCGCCCCGGAGTAGGCGGCCACCGTGCGCTCGCCGGCCTCGACGCGCGTGAGCTGCTCCCAGTGGCCGAGCGCCACGTAGTCGCGCGCGGTCGCCGCCAGGTGTTCCTTGCGGATGTGGAAGGAGTGGTGCATCAGCGCCCGCGGATGCAGGAAGTGCCCGTGGCCGGCGCCGATCTGCCACGGCGCCTCCCCGCGAGGCGGTGGGTTGCGGAACGGCGCGAACGCCGGGTCCTGTTCGGTGTGCGCGCGTCCCCACACCTCGACCGGCAAGCCGTCCACCGCGATGCTCTCGCCTTCGGGGACGCGGATGACCCGCACGCCGGGGGCTCGCGCCTCGAAGTCGATCCGGTCGTAGATCGACCCCGGGCCCACGTGATCGTGGTTTCCGGGCGCGATCACGACCGGTCGCTCGAGCCGCGCCAGCTGCTCCACCGCGAAGTCGAGCGTCTCCTGGCGCACCCGCGCGTGATCGAAGAAGTCGCCGGCGATCACCATCATGTCGACCCGCTCCCGCCGGCCGACGTCGATCACGCGTCGAAACGTGTCGTGGAGCCGGTCGCGCAGCTCGATCGCCCCGGAGTCGTACGCCCCGAGGTGGACGTCGGAGGTATGCAGCAGGCGCAGCCGCGGACGTCTGGCGTTCAGCGTCAGACCTCGATCTCATCCAGCGATGGGACGCGCGGCCGCAGCTCCTCGAGCCGCGTGTGCAGCGCATCGGCGAGCCCCGTGAGCGGCACCCGGATCTGCGTCATCGTGTCGCGATCGCGGATCGTGACCGCCTCGTCGTCGAGCGTCTCGAAGTCCACCGTCACGCAGAGCGGTGTGCCGATCTCGTCCTGACGCCTGTAGCGGCGGCCGATCGACTGCGCGTCGTCGTACTGCGTGCGGAAGTGCGGGCGAAGCAGATCCCAGACCTTGCGCGCCGGCGGCACAAGCTTCTCGTTGCGGGAGAGCGGGAGGATCGCCACGGCCACCGGCGCGATCTCGGGCGCGAACCGCAGCACCGTGCGCGTGTCGCCGCCCTCGAGGCGTTCCTCGTCGTAGGCGTCCATCATCAACGTGAGCATGGTGCGGTCCACGCCGACCGCGGGCTCGATCACGTGTGGGACCACGTGCTCGTTGGTATCCGGGTCGAAGTAGTCGAGCGTCTTGCCGGAGAACGTGGTGTGCTGCGTGAGGTCGAAGTCGCCGCGGTGCGCGACGCCCTCCAGCTCGCCCCACCCCCAGGGGTAGTGCACCTCGACGTCGGAGGTCGCGCTCGAGTAGTGCGAGAGCTCCTCGGAGGTGTGGTCGCGCAGGCGCAGGTGCTGCGGGCGGATCCCGAGCGAGTAGTGCCAGCGCAGCCGCTCGCGCTTCCAGTAGTCGTGCCAGCGCAGCGACTCCTCGGGGCGGCAGAAATACTCCATCTCCATCTGCTCGAACTCGCGCGTCCGGAAGATGAACTGCTTCACCGTGATCTCGTTGCGGAACGACTTCCCGATCTGCGCGATGCCGAACGGCAGCCGCCGGCGCATCGTCTGCTGCACGTTGTCGAAGTTGACGAACATTCCCTGCGCCGTCTCCGGGCGCAGGTAGGCGAGCGAGCCCTCGTCCTCGACGGGGCCGACGCTCGTGCGCAGCATCAGGTGGAAGTTGCGCGGGTCCGTGAAGCGACCGACGGTCCCGCACTCGGGGCAGGTGTTGTCGACCACGTGATCGGCGCGCAGCCGGGAGCGGCACTCCAAGCAGTCCACCATCGGATCGTGGAAGGTCGCCACGTGCCCGGACGCCGCCCAGACGCGGGGCGAGGTGATGATCGCGGCCTCGATCCCGACGACGTCGGCGCGCTCCTGCACCATCGAGCGCCACCAGAGGTCGCGGATGTTGCGGCGCATCGCGACGCCGAGCGGACCGTAGTCGTAGGTCGCCTCGAAACCGCCGTAGATCTCGGAGGAGGGGAAGACGAATCCGCGGCGCTTCGCGAGCGACGTCATCGTCTCCAGGTCGGCCTTCATCTCTGAGGCCGGCGCGTCGCTCTGGGTCACGTGCTCTCCCTGGGTACGCGAGATGGCGCGGGGAATCGTTCGGAACGATGAGCGTAGCATCGGCCCCCGGCGCTCTCAAGGCGAGCCGTGCGTCGACCGCGGCTCCCCCGTCGCGGCCGCGCGCGTACTATGCTCGCGCCCGTGAGGCCCAGGAGCGCGCCCCGGGCGCGCGCGGCCCGAGGCGCGGAGGACGAGGGATGGGGAAGCTCGCGCTGCTGCTGCTCGGCGTCGCGATCGGCGTGACGGCCGCGGTGTTCGTCTCCGCGTACGCCGCGCGGCAGCCGGCCGGCGCGCCGGGGGCCCGGCGCGATGGCTAGCCAGTCGGGCGACCCCACCAAGCTCTGCATGATGGTCGTCGCCGACAGCGACGCCGACCGCCTCATGGAGCGGCTCGTCGAGCGCGACTTCCCAGCCACCAAGATCGGCTCGACCGGGGGCTTCCTGCGGCGCGGCAACGTCACGATCTTCAGCGGCGTCACCGACGACCGCGTCGATGAGTTGCTCGCGGTGGTGAACGAGGTCTGCCACGCGCGCAAGGAGTTCGTGCCGGTGCAGACGCTGCCATTCCTCGGCGACGGGAGCTTCAGCGCCGAGCCCGTCGAGGTGCGCGTCGGCGGGGCGATCGTCTTCGTGCTGAAGATCAGCCGCTTCGAGCGGATCTAGCCGCCCCCACTGCCGAGGGCTACGCGCGCCGGCGCAACCACTTCTGCACGACCTGCCGGCGCGGGACCTGCACCACGCGCCGCTCGCGCACCCAGCGCGCCTCACACGCGTCGGCCGCCGGCGTAAGCGCCCCCACGACCGCCGCGTCGAACTGCCCGCCGGCGCCCGCCCGCACGAGCGAGAGCGCCTCGGAACGCGAGAGCGCGCTCCGGTACGGCCGGTCGGCCCGCAGCGCGCAGTAGGCGTCGGCCACCGCGAGGATGCGCGGCGTCACCGGCACCTCCTCGCCCGTGAGCATCCCGGGGTAGCCGCGACCGTCCGGGCGCTCGTGGTGCGCCTCGACCCACGCCGGGATCTCCCCGAGCCCCGGCGCCGTCGCGAGCATGCGCGACCCGAGCCCGGGGTGTCGGCGCATCTGCTCCATCTCGTCGACGCTCAGGATCGACGGCTGCTCCGTGATGTGCCGCGGCGCGCCGAGCTGCCCGACGTCGATCAGGTACCCGGCGATCGTGACCGCGCGCGTGTAGCCGGCCAGGAAGCCGAGCGCAGAGGCCATCGCGCCGGCCAGCGACGCGACGCGGTGCGATCGACCCGGCTCGCGGACCGCAGCGTCGTTCACATCGCCCATCGCCGCGGCGGCGCGCTCCACCTTGCGGTGCGACGGCCTCCCCTCGCCGGAACCGGCCGCCACCACCACCACCGGCAGCTCCGCCGTCCACAGCGCGATCCAGATGCCGTCGTCGCGCAGCACCGCGCACATCTCGGACGTCACGCGCGGGCCGGCGATCGCCTCCACCTCGTCCGGGCAGGCGCGCTGCAGCTGCGCGCGGGCGCGCAACGGGTTCGCCGGCTCCTCCACGTGGTCGCTCGCCCAGTGCGCCGCCCCCAGTACGAGTGCATCGATGGGGATCGCGTCGCCGGCGATCCCGGCGGGGCGGCCCTTGCCGTCCCACCGTTCGTGGGTGGCCCGGATGGCGGACTTCACCCCGGCATCGAGCCCGAAACGCTCGGCGACCCACGCGCCGCCCCCGAGGTGGCCGCTCGTGGTGCGGATCGAGACGCCGGCGTCGTGCAGCAGCGCCGCGTTGATCACGCGGCGACGCGCCACAGGCGCGAGCTTCAGCTCGCGCTCGATCCCCAGGGCGATCTTCGCGACCCGGCAGGCGTGGCCGATGGGCTGCGATTCGGCGAGGTCGAAGGCGCCGCTGAAGTACGCGAGGAGGTCGACACGACGGGCCGGCTCGAGCTCCCCCCCCCGCCCGCCGTGCGACGGGGACGGGTAGCCCGCACGCAGGATGTCGTCGACGACCGGTCCCGCGCGCCAGCCGTTCGCCATGCCACCGCCTCCACCACCACCGCCTGCCGGTTCCCCCGGGGCCTCCTGCCCTCGCGCGCGGAGCGTCCCCGCCCCCCGATCTTCGGCAGAAGCGGCCCCCTTCTGGAGTCGCCCTGGCGGCGCCCAGCCGAGGCCCCGCCGGCCGAGCCGAGAGGGTCGATCCGAGTCGCCCGGATCGGGCGCCCCGGCGGCAGGCCGGGTTGCGCCCCCGGCGTCCGCCCCGGAGAATCCCCCGACACCGGAAGGCGGCCGCCCGTGATCCTCGAGGGCTTCGTGGTCGGCCGCATCCAGGCGAACTGCTTCGCCGTCGGCGACGAGCGCACCCGCGAGGTGCTCGTGATCGACCCGGGCGACCAGGTGGTGGCGCTCCTCGCGGAGTTCCACCGGCGCGACTTCCGGGTGGTCGCCGTCACCGCCACCCACCACCACCTCGACCACACCGGCGGCCTCCATGAGCTCCTGAAGGCGCTTCCCGAGGCCGAGTTCCTCATGCACCCGCTGGACTACCCGCAGATCGCCGCCGGTGCCCCCTCCGCCCCGGCCTGGTACGGCCGCCCCGTCACCCCGCCGCGGGCCCCCGACCGCCTCCTCGAGCACGGCGAGGTCGTGCAGGTCGGAGCCCACGCCTTCCGCGCGCTCCACTGCCCCGGGCACACCCCCGGGAGCCTCTGCTTCGCGGGCGAGGGCGCCGTGTTCACGGGCGACGTGCTCTTCCAGGGCTCGATCGGCCGCTTCGACTTCCCCGGCTCGGACGGGCGTGCGCTGATCCGGTCGATCCGCCAGCACCTGCTCACGCTCCCCGACGAGACGGTCGTCTACCCCGGGCACGGGCCCGCGACGACGATCGGCGACGAGCGGCGCATGAACCCCTTCCTCGCCCACACCCGCGCCACGCTCGGCTTCGACCCGGACGACTGAAGCGGCGCGGGGTTGGGATTGGCGCGAGCCGACACCACGTGCCGCGCCGGGCTGCCCCCGCCCGAGTTGCGCCGCGCCGCGCGCCGGCCGGAATCGACGAGGCCGGCCCTGCGGGGAGACCGGCCTCGCGTCGTTCGCCGTGCGCCGCCCCGCGCGCGCCGCTAGAGGAAGAGCGGCCCGAAGACGACGGCCACGATCGCCATCAGCTTCAGCAGGATGTTCAGCGCCGGGCCGGACGTGTCCTTGAACGGGTCCCCGACGGTGTCGCCCACCACCGCCGCCTTGTGCGCCTCGGAGCCCTTGCCGCCGTGCTTGCCCGTCTCGATGAACTTCTTCGCGTTGTCCCAGGCCCCGCCGGCGTTCGCCATCATCAGCGCGAGCAGCGCGCCCGTTGCGATCGAGCCGACCAGCAGCCCGCCGAGCGCCTCGGCTCCGCCGCCCACGCCGACCGCGACCGGCGCCACCACCGCGAGCAGGCCCGGCACGATCATCTCCCGGATCGCGCCGGTCGTCGCGATCGCGACCGCGCGCGCCGGGTCCGGCTGCTCGCTGCCGTCCATGATCCCGGGGTGCTCGCGGAACTGGCGGCGCACCTCGTTCACCATCGCCATCGCCGCGCGCCCGACCGCACCCATCGTCAGCGCCGCAAAGACGAACGGCATCAGCGCGCCGATCAGGATGCCGATCAGCACCTCGACCTGCAGCACGTCGAGCACGAAGGTGGTCTCGGTCCGCTGATTCACGATCTGGGTGTACGTGACCATCAGCGCCATCGCCGTGAGCACCGCCGACCCGATGGCGAATCCCTTCCCCGTCGCGGCGGTGGTGTTCCCCAGCGAGTCGAGCGCGTCCGTCCGCTGCCGCACCTCGGGCGGCAGGTGCGCCTGCTCGGCGATCCCGCCGGCGTTGTCCGCCACCGGGCCGTACGCGTCGCTTGCGAGCGTCACGCCGAGCGTCGAGAGCATCCCGACGGCCGCAAGCGCGACCCCATACAGCCCCGCCAGCTGGTACGTCGCGAAGATCGCCACCGCGATCGCGAGCAGCGGGATCGCCGTCGAGAGCATCCCCAGCCCGAGCCCGCCGATCACGAGCGTGCCGGTGCCGGTCAGCGCCTGCTCGGCAAGCCGCTTCGTCGGCGAGAATTCGTACGCCGTGTAGTACTCAGTCGCGGTTCCGATCACCTGGCCCGCCACGAGCCCGATCAGCACCGTCCAGAAGAGCTTGAACTCGAGGTCGAGCATGACGATCGCGACCGCGGTGCCGACGAGCACGAGCCCGCCGGCCGAGAAGATGCCCGTCCGCAGCGCCCAGAGCAGCCTCCCCATCGACGCCTGCTCCCCGGTGCGCACCAGGAGCGAGCCGATGAGCGACGCCCCGATCCCGATCGCCATGATCAGGAGCGGCAGCACGAAGGCGTTCGCCGAGAACTCCGCGATCGCCGACTCCGGGAAGACCGCGTTCGCGCCGGCGCCCACGACGGCGAGCGTCGCGAGCGACATCGTCGCCACCACGGAGCCCGTGTACGACTCGAAGAGGTCCGCGCCCATGCCCGCCACGTCGCCGACGTTGTCGCCGACGTTGTCCGCGATCGTCGCGGGGTTACGCGGGTCGTCCTCGGGGATGCCCGCCTCGACCTTGCCGACGAGGTCGGCGCCCACGTCCGCGGCCTTCGTGTAGATACCGCCGCCCACGCGCGCGAACAGCGCGATCGAAGAGGCGCCGAACGCGAACCCGGTCAGGGGCTGCACGTCCTCGAAGAGCAGGTAGAGCAGGGCCAGGAAGAAGATCGAGATCCCGACGACGGTCATGCCCATGACTGAGCCGGAGGAGAAGGCGACGCGCAGCGCCGGGTTCAGCCCCGTGCGCGCCTTCGCCGCCGTGCGCACGTTCGCCCGCACCGCGACGAACATCCCCGCGTAGCCGGACGACGCCGACGCGACCGCCCCGAGCAGGTAGGCGATCGCCATGCGCGGCAGGTCAGTCAGCTGGCCGGAGGCCTCCCCGAAGCGGTCGAGGACGTCGAGGTCCACGAACAGCAGGATCACGAGCGTCATGACGGCGACGAATCCCCCGAGGAACGTGTACTCCCGCCGGAGGAAGGCCGACGCGCCGCTCTGGATGGCGCGCGCGATCGCCCCCATCGTCTCGTCACCGCTCTCCTCGGAGAGCACCCGCCGCGTCGTGATCGCCGCGAAGAGCAGGGCGATCACGCCCGCGACGAGCGCGAGGATCAGGCTGTTCATCGGTTCGTGGTCCTCCCTGAACACCCCCGTGAGGCGGGCGCCGCCCCCGGGCCGCGCGGGAGCGTACCATCGGCTCCGCCTGGCGGCATCACGCCGCGAACGAGCCCGTTCGCTCGCGTACGCGCCCTTTCGCGCGCGTTCGAGCCTAGAGGTCCTTGATCGGCTTGGGGAGCTCGCCCTCGCGCGCCGCGTCGATCATCTCGCGCGTCTCCCCCGGAAGCTCCATCCCGTACTCCTCGAAGCGCTTCTCCACCCAGCGGCCGATCTGCCGCGGGTCCCGGTACGCGTCGGGACCCGCCACCCCGCCGGCGGGCGCCCCGTACTCGTCGAGCACGTCCCGCTCGCTCTTCACCCCCGTCACGCGCGAGATCAGTCGCTTGAGCTTCCGCGAACGACAGTGCTCGCAGCGCGGCGTCTCCGCCGTGCGCGCCGAGCGCACGAGGACGCTCGTCAACTTCCCGCATGCCTCGCAGCGGTACTCGTAGATCGGCATCAGGGGCCGCCCGCGTCGCCGGCGTCCCCGCCGGACGCCGGCCCGCTCAGCTCCTCGCGGCGCTTCTGGATGCGCCAGCGCAGCGTGTGCGCGGGATCGACCCGCTCGATCGGGTCCTCGCCGGCGTCCGCCTTGTCGGCGATCTGCGAGAACTCCGAGCCGAGCTCGCCGTCGTACTGCCGGCCCATCCGGCGGGCCCAGCGGGCGAACCCCGACTCGTCCCCGGACTGCAGGTGCCCCATCTCCTGGTCGAAGTCGATCGACTCCACGCGCTCCCGCTCGGAGCGAAGGCGCGCGACCTGGGAGACGGCGCGCTTCAGCTTCGCGCTCCCGCACTCGGGGCAGCACGGCTTCGCGGCCTTGCTCACGCTCCGGAAGAGGATGTCGACGCGGCGGCCGCATCCGGCGCAGTCGTACTGGTAGATCGGCATCGCGCGGCCCAGTCTAGCGGCGGCGGCGGGCCGCCGGCACCCTCGGACGCCCGATTCGGGCTCAGCCCTCGACCGCGCTCCGGACGTGCTGCAGCTTCCCGACCTCCCCGCTCACGGTGAGGTCGATGGCGACGACGTCGATGCGCAGCTGCTTCGGCAGGTCGGGGTGGTCGGCCGCGTACGCCTCGGCCAGCTCGAGCAGCCGCGCGTGCTTCGCGGGCGAGATCTGCTGCACCGCGGTCCCCGCGCGGCCCGAGCGCCGGAGCTTCACCTCGACGAAGACGAGCGTGCCGTTGTCCACCGCCACGAGGTCGATCTCGCCCTCCCGCCGCCGGACGTTGCGGTCGACGATGCGGTAGCCCTGGCGCGTGAGGTAGTCGGCGGCGAGGCGCTCCCCGGCGTCGCCCACACGCCGTCGCCGGTCGTTCATCGCGTCATCGCCCCCAATGCAGAGCGCACCGTCTGGAACGAGAGCCGGTGCACGTTGCTGTATCCGAGCCGCCGCAGCGCGTCGCGGTGCGAACGCGTCGCGTACCCCTTGTTCTCCGCGAACCCGTACCCCGGGAACCGCTCGTCGAGCCCGCGCATCAACGCGTCCCGGTGCACCTTCGCGATGATGCTCGCCGCAGCGACCGAGACGCAGAGCGCGTCGCCGTCGACCACCGAGCGCTGCTCCACTGCCAGATCTACGCGCTCGCGGCCGTCAAGGATGAGCGCGTCCGGGCGCACCGGCAGCGCCTCCACCGCCCGCAGCATCGCGAGACGGGTCGCCCGCGCGATGTTGATCTGATCGACGACCTGCGCCGACACCGCGGCGATCCCCCACTCCGTCCGCTCGAGGATGATCGCGGCGAGCTGCTCTCGCTGCTCGGCCGAGAGGACCTTGGAGTCGCGTACGCTGGTGATCCAGCGCGCCCGCGAGGTCCAGCCCGCTCTAGTGTGAGGGATCACGACCGCAGCCGCTACGACGGGGCCCGCCAGCGGCCCCCGTCCGACCTCATCCACCCCGGCGACCCGGTGCGCACCCTCCCGCCTGAGCTGGCGCTCAAACCGCCAGCTCGGGCGCACCGCGGACGTCGGGATCGTGGCTGCCATGGCTGATCCTAGACACCGACATTTCGCGAGGGCAACTGAGCCGTTCGTCGCCGCCACAGCCGCGCACCCGATCGCTCCTATGATCCCACGGCGTGAAAGGACCCCCATGCCGATCGTCCGCATCGAGATGCTTCCCGGCCGCTCGACCGCCCAGAAGCGCGAGCTCGTGCGCGTCATCACCGACGCGATCTGCAACATCGCGCACACCACCCCGGAGGCGACGACCATTCTCTTCTCGGAGTACTCGGTGGAGGACTGGGCCTCGGGAGGCAAGCTCTACGTCGACCAGGAGGACGAGGAGGACGACTAGCTCCTCGTGGCGCCACGAACGGCCCCTGCCCGGCCGGCGCGGTGAGCGGCGCCACCCTTCGGCCGGCCCGTCCGGGCGACGTCGGCGTCCCGGCCCACGGCCTTCACGCGAAGCGCGATTCGCGGCAGGGGTGTCGATCTCGCCGCGGCTGGCCGACGATCGAACGGGGGCGCCCCGGCGGCCGCCACGGGCTCGGATGCTACACTTGACCTCGCGGGCTGAGGCCGGTCGACCTACCGGACGCGTTCGCATCGACTGGCTGGTGAACCACCCCCGATGGCGCCCGTCGCCCCGGCCGTTCCCAGACCCTGCAGAACACGGATGTGTCCATGAGGTCACGCTGGCTGCGTAACTCGTTCATCTACCTGCTCATCCTGGTGGCGGTCGTTCTGGTCGTCGTGATGGTCTTCCGCCCCGCGACCGGCTCCCGCGACGTGGCCCTTTCCTACGTCATCGGGCAGGCGCAGGCAGGTAACGTCGAACGGGTGAAGGTCTCCGACGACAACCTGACCGTCTACCTGAAGGGGCAGCAGGAGCCCGTCCGCTCCCGCAAGGAGAGCGCCTCCTCGTTCGAGGAGATCCTCCGCGACAATAACGTCCCGGTGGGGCGCGGCAACAACGCCGTCGAGATCAACGTCGAGGGGCCGAGCCACTTCGGCAACATCTTCGGCCTGCTCCTCAACTTCCTGCCGCTCATCATCTTCGGGGCCATCCTCGTCTTCATGATGCGGCAGGCAGGTGGCGCCAATAACCAGGCGATGGCCTTCGGCAAGAGCCGCGCGCGCATGTTCGCCGGCCAGAAGCCGACCGTGACCTTCCTGGACGTGGCCGGGCAGGAGGAGGCGAAGCAGGAGCTTCAGGAGGTCGTGGAATTCCTGAAGTACCCGGAGAAGTTCGCTGCCCTCGGCGCGCGCATCCCGCACGGCGTGCTCCTCGTCGGGCCCCCGGGCACCGGCAAGACGATGATGGCGCGGGCCGTCTCCGGCGAGGCGGGGGTGCCCTTCTTCTCGATCTCCGGCTCCGAGTTCGTCGAGATGTTCGTCGGCGTCGGCGCCAGCCGCGTGCGCGACCTCTTCGACCAGGCGAAGCGCAACGCGCCCGCGATCGTCTTCGTGGACGAGATCGACGCGGTCGGCCGCCAGCGCGGCGCCGGCCTCGGTGGCTCGCACGACGAGCGCGAGCAGACGCTCAACCAGATCCTGGTCGAGATGGACGGCTTCGACAGCAACTCGAACGTGATCGTCATCGCGGCCACCAACCGCCCGGACATCCTCGACCCGGCGCTCCTGCGACCCGGCCGCTTCGACCGCCATGTCACGCTCGACCTCCCCGACGTGAAGGGCCGCCGCGCGGTGCTCGACGTCCACGTCAAGGGGAAGCCGCTCGACACCGGCGTCTCGCTTGAGACGATCGCGAAGCAGACCCCGGGCTTCTCAGGCGCCGACCTCGCGAACCTGGTGAACGAGGCCGCGATCCTCGCCGCCCGCCGCAACAAGAAGCGGATCGGGATGAACGAGATGAACGAGGCCGTCGACCGCGTGATCGCCGGCCCCGAGCGCAAGTCGCGCGTGATCACGCCCGAGGAGAAGAAGATCGTCGCGTTCCACGAGGCGGGGCACACGGTCGCCGGCTACTTCACGCCGCAGGCCGACCTGCCGTTCAAGGTGACGATCGTCGCGCGCGGGATGGCCGGCGGCTTCACGCGCATGCTCCCCGAGGAGGAGCGGCGGCTGCAGCAGCGCTCCTACTACATGGCGATGATGGTCTACGCGCTGGGCGGCCATGTCGCGGAGGAGCTCATCTTCGGCGAGATGACCACGGGCTCGCACAACGACATCGGCAAGGTCACCCAGATCGCGCGTGACATGGTGACGCAGTGGGGCATGAGCGATCGGCTCGGCCCGCGCACCTTCGGGAAGCGCGACTCGATGATCTTCCTCGGGCGCGACATCAGCGAGCAGCGTGACTACTCCGAGCGCACCGCCGAGGAGATCGACGACGAGGTGCGCCGGCTGGTCGACGAGGCACACGACCGCTGCCGCCGCGTGCTGGCGGCGCACCGCGACAAGCTCGACGAGCTCGCGGGCGCGCTCGTGGAGGTCGAGACGCTCGAGGGCGACGACCTGCTGCGCATCCTCGGCCCGACCGAGGGCCGCCGGCTCCCCTCCCGCGACGAGACGGTCGCGGTGGACGGCGGTGCGCCGTCCGCCCCGAAGCCGAGCGCGGAGGGGGACGAGGAGGACGCGCCGCGCGGGCGCCCGGGCCTCGCCTGGGGTCGCCAGAACGCGGCGCCACCGGCAGACTAGCAGGGTGCTGAAGAACGAAGCGTGCAAGCGAGGAGAGCTTGCCCTGTTCCAGTCGTCTGCTCGGTGTTGAGCGAGCGCCGGAGCGTGCGGACCAGCCGGCGGAGGGCGCACTACGCCGCGCGCGCGCGGCATCGAGCTTCGTCAGGCGAACGAGGTTGTAGGCTGCGGCGGTGAGCTCGAACCACCAGCGGTTGCGGGCGAGGCCGACGTAGCGCAGCT
>Ga0194128_10006588_pt1 | contig 15615 bp, 10 predicted proteins | sample TA2KigCa65mmetaG_FD_148650 | JGI IMG/M metagenome (GOLD analysis project Ga0194128, IMG submission 148650) | Freshwater microbial communities from Lake Tanganyika, Tanzania - TA2015037 Kigoma Deep Cast 65m | ecosystem: Environmental > Aquatic > Freshwater > Lake | place: Tanzania: Lake...
CTGGCTTCGTCCCCGCGTGGGGGCGCGGGCGCGGTTGCGCGCAGACAGCCGTGCAGTCAGGGCCGGAGACGTCTTCATTGCGCTTTCGGGGCGTCGCCACAACGGGGCGGGCTTCATTGCGCAAGCTCTGCAGCGGGGCGCGTGTGCCGTGCTGTGCGACGCGCAGTGCCTTGCGCGGAGTCCTGCGCACGATCGTTCCGATACCTTGCCTTCCGCCTCACCCGACGCTGCAGACAATGCCGCCCAGGGAAACGCATCCGCGGCGTCCCAGGGTCCCAACGGGTACGTCGGCAGCGACCCGCGTGTGTTCATCCTCCCCTCGCTGCATCGCTTTGTGGGGCATCTCGCGGGAGCGTTCTATGGTCATCCCTCGCACTGCATCCCGCTTGTGGCGGTAACGGGCACGAACGGCAAGACGAGCGTTTCGTATTGGATGGCGGCGCACTGGAGTGCGCCCTCGGCGGTGATCGGGACGCTTGGCGAGCGCTTCTTCGATCCCGAAGCGGTGCCCGATGACCCGCCACGCACCCGCGAGGACGGCTCAGTCGCTGCGCTCACCACCCCCGATGCGGTTGCCTTGCAAACGCAACTTCGCGATGTTGCCGAACGCGGGGCGCAACTGGTGTCGATCGAGGCCTCGTCGATCGGATTACACCAGGGAAGGCTCCAGGGCTCTATGCCCGCAGTCGCGGTCTACACCCAGCTGAGCCGCGATCACCTCGACTACCACGGCAGCATGCAGAACTATGCGCAAGCGAAGTCAACGCTCTTTCGCCTGCTCGGGCGATCACGCTGGGGGGCGCACGCGGTTATCCATCTCGACGACGCCTGGACGCCAACGATGGTGGACGCTTGTCCCTCTGGAGCCGCGCTCCTCTTTTACGGCCTGGGCGAGGATTTCGATCGGTCGCGCACCCGCGCTCGAGAGCTCGCACAACGCAATCCAGCCCTTTCGGCCCTGCTCTGGGCTTTTCCCGAGGCCGAGGTGGAAGACGACCCCTGCGGTATGCGCCTGCGCTGGCGCTACCTTGCACTCGAGGGGGGGGAGCGGCACAAAGTCCAAAGCGGCGTGCAGACACTGTCGCTTCTCGGACGCTTCAATGCGCTGAACGCTCTGGCGGTTGCGGCGAGCTGGATTGCGCTCGGCCGGCCCGTCGAGCAGGCGCTCGGAGCACTTTCGGGGTTGCGCCCGGTGGATGGCCGGATGGAGCGCCTTGGCGGTGGCAGCACACCCCTGGTGGTGGTTGACTATGCGCATACTCCCGACGCACTTGAACAGGTACTGCTCGCCTTGCGGCCACTTGCCCGGCGGCGCAACGGCCGGTTGATCTGCGTGGTGGGAGCGGGCGGCGATCGCGACGCCGGCAAGCGCGCGCTGATCGGCGCAGTCGCGGTTCGCCATGCAGACCAGGTGTGCCTCACCAGCGACAACCCGCGCAGCGAGAATCCGCTGCAGATCATCGGGCAGATCCTGAGCGGTGCACGCGCCGTGCCCGAGGGCTCCTCGCGCGCGTCCGAAGGATGCCCGGCCGTAAACCCCGGGACCAACGATCGCCAGACCGCGACCTTTGGTGCTGCCGCCGTCCGGGCTCGCTGCCTTTCCACCGAGGTTGATCGCGCTGTGGCGATTGACCAGGTACTTGCCGGGGCAGCGCGAGAGGATGTCGTGCTGATTGCAGGCAAAGGGCACGAGCGCGTCCAGGAAATCGGCGGACAGCGCCTGCCCTTCGATGACCGGCAGCATGCGGCGCTGGCGCTCGCGCGGCACTGGAGTCTGGCGGCCAGCACCGGGGCGCGCCGCTGATGTTCACGCTCGCTGATGCACAGTCGTGGATCGAGGGCGCAAGGCTTGTGGGTGATCCCGGCGTGAAGATCGACGCGGTCTGCACCGATTCGCGGCTTGCGCGCCCGGGGGAACTCTTCGTGGCGCTGATCGGGGAGCGCTTCGATGCCCATGCCTTCATCGGGCAGGTGATTGGCGCGGGGGTGCGCGCGCTGATCTCCTCGCGCGAGATCTCGGCTGACGCGCGGATCGACGGCGAGCTCCGGCGCGGCGTCATACACGGGCTTCAGGTGCCCGACACCACCCTCGCGCTGCAACAACTCGCGGCGGGTTGGCGACGCGAGTTCACGCTGCCGGTGATTGCGGTGACCGGCAGCAACGGCAAGACCACAGTGAAGGAAATGATCGCATCGATCCTGCGCGAAGCCTTTGGTACGGCCGCGCTCTGGAGCCAGGGCAACCTCAACAATGGCTACGGTGTTCCGATGTCGGTGCTTCGTTTGCGCGCGACGCATCGCGCTGCGGTGTTCGAGCTCGGGATCAACCAGGTGGGCGAGATGCACCAGCTGGCACCGATTGCGCAGCCAACCGTAGCCCTGGTCAACAATGCGCAACGCGAGCATCAGGAGTTCCTGCACGGGGTCGAGGCCTCGGCGCGCGAAAACGGGGTTGTCATCGGCGCACTTCCTGCCCACGGATGCGCGGTCTTTCCCGGAGACGAGGTTTGCGCACCGATCTGGAAGACGCTTGCCGGGGAGCGCCGCAGCTTGTGTTTCGGTTGGGATGCGCATTGGCCGGTGCATGCCAGTGACATCCACGGCGCATCGTTCCGCCTGCATCTGGCGGGCCACGCCACACCGCTCAAACTTGCCATTGCCGGCCGCCACAACCTGCGCAATGCCATGGCCGCTGCCGCGTGCGCGCACGCCATCGGCATCGGGATCGAGCCCATCGTTGCCGGGCTGGAGCGCTTTCAGCCGGTGGATGGGCGCTTGCGGCAGATTCCGCTGCATCAGCATGCGCTGCTGATCGACGACAGCTACAACGCCAACCCCGATTCGGTCCGGGCGGCCATCGACCTGCTCGCTGGCATGCCAGGGGAGCGGGTGCTGGTGCTCGGCGACATGGGCGAGGTGGGCGCGCATGGGCCGGCTTTCCACGAGGAGATGGGAGTCCACGCGCGCAACTGCGGGATCGATGCGCTGTGGTTGCTCGGGACGGCCACGCGTGCAACCGCAAAAGCGTTCGGGTCGCGCGCACAGCATTTCGGGGACGATGTCAGGTCGCTGAGCGAAGCGCTCTCGGCGATCGTGGCGCCCTCGTCCAGGGAGCCGGCGAAAACGCTCTCGGCGATCGTGGCGCCCCCGGACGCAGCGCCGAGTGCGTTGGCGGGGCAGGGCGAGGCGGCCCAGCGAAGTCTTGCGATCCTGGTGAAAGGCTCCCGCTTCATGGCCATGGAGCGGGTGGTCAAGGCCCTCACCGAGGGCAGCCTTGCAGGAGTCCGAGCCTGATGCTGCTCGAACTCACCCAATGGCTGGCGAAGGATGTGCGGGCGTTTTCGGTGTTCAACTACATCACCTTGCGCGCGGCACTTGCCACGCTCACCGCGCTGGTGTTCGGCCTGATGATCGGGCCCTGGGTGATCCGACGGCTTGCCGAACTCAAGATCGGGCAGGCTGTCCGCGAAGACGGACCGCAGTCGCATCTGGTGAAGAAGGGGACGCCCACCATGGGTGGAGCGCTCATCCTTCTTGTGCTCGGAGCCACCACGCTGCTGTGGGGCGATCTCGACAACCGCTTCATCTGGATCGTGCTCCTCGTCACGCTCGGCTTCGGCTGGATCGGTTGGGTCGACGATTACCGCAAGGTGGTGCACCGCGATCCGCGCGGGATGCCTGCGCGGGAGAAGTACTTCTGGCAATCGGTGATCGGTCTGCTTGCGGCAGTCTGGCTGGCGTTTGCAGTGCCCTCGCAGAGCAACCTCGAGGCGTGGAACCTCTTTCTACGCTGGGTCGAGTCGGGACTCGACCTCGACCTGCCTCCGCGTGCCGATCTGATCGTGCCCTTCTTCAAGAATGTGGCCTACCCGCTGGGCGTCTTCGGATTCATCATCCTGAGCTACTTCGTGATTGTGGGCACGAGCAATGCGGTGAACCTCACCGATGGTGCTGACGGTCTGGCAACGATGCCCACGGTGCTGGTGGGCAGTGCGCTGGGAATCTTTGCCTACGTGGCAGGCCACGCAGTCTTCGCAAAGTACCTGCTGATTCCCCATATACCCGGCGCGGGCGAACTCACGGTCTTCTGCGGTGCGCTCGCGGGTGCCGGCCTCGCCTTCCTCTGGTTCAACGCCTATCCCGCGCAGGTCTTCATGGGCGACGTGGGCGCACTCGCGCTCGGCGGAGCGCTCGGCACGGTGGCGGTGATCGTGCGCCAGGAGATCGTGCTCTTCATCATGGGGGGCGTCTTTGTGGCCGAAACCATCTCGGTGATGCTTCAGGTGGGGTGGTTCAAATATACGAAACGGCGTTACGGCGAAGGCAGAAGGATCTTCCGCATGGCGCCGCTCCATCACCACTTCGAGGTGGGTGGCGTGAGCGAGTCGCAAGTGGTTGTGCGCTTCTGGATCGTGACGATGATGCTTGTGCTCTTTGGCCTCTCAACCCTGAAGCTGCGCTGAGAACCTTCGCGTGACGACCGCAACCCATCTTTCGGGAGAACCACCGTGCACACTCTAGACGCTTCCTCCCTGGCCTCGCTCGGCGGCTGGTTGCACCGCGTCCGCGGCGCCGGACCCGGCCCGCTCCGCCGCAGTGCCCCGTTTACCGCAGGTGCCCTGCCCGCCGCTGCACCAGTCCAGCCGCTCGCCCCGGGGCGGATGTTGCCCGCAGTGCCTGCACCGAACGCGCGTGCCCGGCCGCTTGCGGTGCGCGGTTCGGATCGACCAGCATCGTCGGCGCGACCTTCGGCACGCTCGGCTTCGGGCGCGCGTGCAAGTGCGCATCCGGCGGTCAAACCGCTCCTTGATCCCTTGCAATGGCCAGGGCGGCAGGTGCTTGTGCTCGGTACCGGTGCGTCGGCACACGCCATGATTGCCTGGCTCAAGCGCTGCGGCGCGCAGGTCCGGGTGGCCGATACCCGCGAGACGCCGCCGCAGGCCGGGCAGTTGCGCGCAATCCACCCTGAACTCAACATGCGCTTCGGTGCGCCACAGGAGCAATGGCTCGACGATGTCGATCTCATTGCCTGGTCGCCAGGACTCTCGATTGAGAAAGGGCCGGGCGCACAGATCGCAGCCTGGGCGCTGGAGCGGTCGATCCCGGTGGCTGGCGAGATCGAGTTCTTTGCGCAGGCGCTCGCCGGACTCCGCGCCCGGGGTTACCGCCCGGACCTGATTGCGGTGACCGGAACGAACGGCAAGACCACCACGGTGGGAATGCTCGAGCAAATCTGCCGGCATGCGGGCCGCCGCTGCCGCCTCGCCGGCAACGTGTCGCCAGCGGCGCTCGAGGCGCTGGCCGAGGAACTCGACGCGGCCGGAATCGGGCTTGAGCACGCTGCACAGGGGCCGCTCTCGGACGAGGTGCTGCAGCGCCTGCCCCAGGTGTGGGTGCTGGAACTCTCGAGTTTTCAACTCGCCCTGTGCAGCAGTCTGCAGCCCGACGCAGCCTGCATCCTCAACCTGAGTGAGGATCATCTCGACTGGCACCGCGACATGGCGAGCTATCTGGCAAGCAAACAGCGCATCTATGCGCCGGAGACCTTTGCGGTGTACTCGCGCGACGATCCGGCAACCCAGCCTCGAAGCCGGAGCGTGCGCCGCAGCGTACGTTTCGGCCTCTCCCCGCCAACCGCACCCGGCGATCTGGGCGTGGGCGGAATCCAGGGGCTCAATTGGCTGGTCGAGGCGCTCGTCCCGGATGAGCCCCCGGGGCGGCGCAAGCGTAGCGAGACACCCGCGCAAAGGCTTCGGCCGCTCATGCCAGCCGATGCGCTTCGTGCGCGTGGCACTCACAACCACATCAACGCGCTCGCGGCTGTGGCACTCGGTCGTGCGATCGGGATCCCGATGGCAAGCGTGTTGCACGGCTTGCGCGGGTTTACGCCCGGAGCCCACCGCTGTGAGGTGGTCGCCGTAATCGACGCCGTGAGCTTCATCGACGACAGCAAGGGTACCAACGTGGGCGCAACGATCGCAGCGCTGCGCGGCCTGGACATGCCCTGCCACCTGATTGCGGGCGGACTTGGCAAGGGACAGGATTTCGCGCCACTCGGGCTTGCGATCCTCGAGCGTGCCTCGTCGGTCGCGTTGATCGGCGAGGCGGCCGAAGCCATCGAGGCTGCGGTGCACGCCGCCCAGCGCGAGACCGGCGCTGCCGCCCCCTGCGCCCTGGCCCGCTTTGACTCGCTCGAAGCCGCCCTGCGATGGTCGGCGGGCCTGGCAAGGGCCGGCGAGGCGGTGCTGCTCTCGCCGGCATGCGCAAGTCTCGACATGTTCCGCGATTATCGCCACAGGGCCCAGGTCTTTCGCACGTCTGTTGCCGATTTCGGTCGGGCTCGATCGCAGGCGGTCGCCGACGCATGAGACTTGCCAGCAGCACGGCTGCGAGCCCCGCGCACATGGCCGGCCTCGCTCCGGGACCGGCTCCGGGCCCGGCTCCGGGCCTTGATCCGCGCCCTGATCCGCGCCTTGATCCACGCCTTGATCCGGGCACTCGGGCGGGCGGGGCTGCCGGGAAGTCTCGCCTCACGAAAAGCCTGGGGTGGCGTTTCGCCTGGGGCTGGTGGCGTCGCGCCTCGGCAATGCCCTGGCGCCGCGCGGCGAGTACCCCCGCCGTGGGTGGACGTGCGGCGCGCGGTCCTGCGGTGGCCCTTCCGGCAGCTTCCGAGATCGATCATGCGCTGCTCGCAGTGAGCCTGGGATTGCTGCTCTTCGGTCTGGTGATGGTGTATTCGGCTTCGGTTGCCCTGCCCGATTCGCCGCGTTTTTCCGCCTACAAGTCGTGGCACTTCCTGCTACGGCATGCGCTAGCGGTCGGCGTCGGGCTGATGGCTGCCGCCGTGATGCTGCGCATGCCCACGAAGGTGCTGCAGCGCTGCGCCGGGCTGCTTTTCCTTCTGGGACTGCTCCTGCTGATCCTCGTGCTGATCCCGGGGCTCGGCAAGTCGGTCTATGGCGCAAGGCGCTGGCTGTCGTTGTCGGTGATCAACCTTCAGCCATCGGAGCTGATGAAGATCTTCGTGATCCTGTATGTGGCCGACTACACCGTGCGCAAGCAGGACTACATGCACCATTTCTCCAAGGGCTTTCTGCCGATGGGTACCGCAGTGGCCCTGGTTGGACTGCTGCTCCTGATGGAGCCCGACCTCGGTGCCTTTGTCGTGATCGCCGCGGTGGCGATGGGGATTCTCTTTCTCGGGGGCGTCAACGGCAAACTCTTCAGCGGGCTGATCCTGATTGCGCTGGGCACCTTTGCCCTTCTCATCCAGCTGTCGCCCTGGCGGCGCGAGCGGATCTTTGCCTACCTCGATCCCTTCGAGCCCAACAATGCGCTTGGCAAGGGCTACCAGCTCACCCATTCACTGATCGCCTTTGGCCGTGGCGAATGGCTCGGTGTGGGTCTGGGGGGCTCCGTGGAGAAGCTCCACTACCTTCCGGAGGCGCATACCGACTTCCTGCTTGCGGTGGTGGGCGAGGAACTCGGGCTACTGGGGGTGGCGATCACGATCTTTGCCTTCTTCTGGCTTACCCGCCGCGCCTTTCAGATTGGACGTCAGGCGCTCGCCATGGAGCGCACCTACGCCGGGCTTGTCGCCCAGGGTATTGCCTTGTGGATCGGTACCCAGGCCTTCATCAACATGGGCGTGAACCTCGGGCTGCTGCCCACCAAGGGTCTCACGCTGCCGCTGATGAGCTATGGCGGTACCGGCATTCTGGTGAACTGCACCGCAATCGGCATCCTGCTGTGTATCGATCGCGAGAACCGGCTGGCGATGCGCGGGGGCAAGGTATGAAAACCTCTCGGAGCTGCAGCGTCGCCGGAGGCGGCGGGTGATGCCCTGCCTGATGGTCATGGCCGGCGGCACCGGAGGCCATGTGATCCCGGGTCTGGCCGTCGCCGAGCGACTGCGGCGCGAAGGCTGGAGGGTGGTGTGGCTGGGGAACCCCGCGGGCATGGAAGCCCGACTCACCGGGGAAGTCGGCGTGCCGATGCGACCGCTGCAGTTCTCAGGCCTGCGCGGCAAGGGGATCGGCACTGCGGTGCTCCTGCCGCTTCGCCTGCTGCGCGCCTTTGCGCAGGCGCTGAGTGCGCTGCGCGCCGAGCGGCCCGATGTGGTGCTCGGCATGGGCGGCTATGTGGCGTTTCCGGGGGGGATGATGGCGAGCCTTCTGGGGTGTCCACTGCTGATCCATGAACAGAATTCGGTGGCGGGTCTGTCCAACAAGGTGCTTGCCCGGCTCGCCGACGAGGTCTGCGAAGCCTTTCCCGGCTCGTTTGGAGCTGCGCTGCGACCGGCGCCGCTCTGGGTGGGCAACCCGGTCCGCGAGGCGATTGCGGCGCTCGCGCCGCCTCAGCAGCGCTACCGCGAGCGTGAGGGACCGTTGCGCGTTCTGGTGCTCGGGGGGAGTCTTGGAGCGCAGGCGATCAACACGCTCGTGCCTCGGGCGCTGGCACGGATCTCGCGCGCACACCGCCCGGTGGTTGTGCATCAGTCGGGAGAGGCTCACGCCGAGGGCCTGCGGCAGGCGTACCACGCGGCTGCGGTCGACGCCGAGGTGCGCCCCTTCATCGACGACATGGCACAGGCCTACGGCAATGCCGATCTCGTGATCGCGCGAGCCGGTGCGATGACCGTCTCCGAAGTGGCAGCCGCCGGCGTGGCGGCGCTCTTCATACCGTTTCCGCACGCAGTCGACGACCACCAGACCCACAACGCCGGCTTTCTTGCCGACGCCCACGCGGCATGGTGCTTTCAGCAGGACGCCTTCACCCCCGAGCTGCTTGCGGATCTTCTGCGGGCGCTCGATCGCGAGCGGCTGATGCAGATGGCGGTGGCGGCACGCAGGCAGGCCAAGCTCGATGCGCTCGACACCCTCGCGGCGGCCTGCGGCCGGCTTGCGGGTGCCTCTGTGGGACTGGCTTCGTGAGACACAAGGTGCGGCACATCCACTTCGTGGGCATTGGCGGAGCGGGCATGAGCGGAATCGCTGAAGTGTTCCTCAACCTCGGCTACCGCATTTCGGGGTCGGACCTGAGCGAGTCGGCCGTCACGCGCAGGCTGTCAAGTCTTGGCGCCACGGTGTATCAGGGCCACGCCGCCGCGCAGATCGAAGGTGCCGACTGCATCGTGCTCTCGGCGGCAGTGCGGCCCGACAACCCCGAGCTCGTCGCCGGGCGCTCGCGGCGCATACCGCTCGTTCCTCGCGCCATGATGCTTGCCGAGTTGATGAAGCTCAAGCAGGGCATCGCGGTGGCCGGAACCCATGGCAAGACCACCACCACATCGCTGGTGGCCTCGGTCCTTGCCGCAGGCGGCAAGGATCCGACTTTCGTGATCGGGGGACGGCTCAACAGCGCCGGTGTGAATGGGCGCCTGGGCAGCGGCGAGATGATCGTGGTTGAAGCCGACGAGTCGGATGCCTCCTTCCTCAACCTCTCCCCCAGTCTGGCGATCATCACCAACATCGACGCAGACCACATGGAGACCTATGCGCACGACCCGGCCCGGCTGCGCCAGGCCTTCGTGGAGTTCACCCATCGTCTACCCTTCTACGGCGCGGCGATCGTGTGCGTCGACGACCCCGGGGTGCGCAACATCCTGCCTTTCGTATCGAAGCCGCTGCTCACCTACGGCACACGCGACGATGCACAGATCCGTGCAACCGCGTTGCGCGCCGAAGGTGCGAGCATGCACTTCCGGGTCTTGCGCGAGTCGGGTTCGCCGCTCGAGGTGCGGCTCAACCTGCCCGGGCGGCACAACGTGCTCAATGCGCTGGCCGCCATCGGTGTGGCCGAGGAACTCGGGCTCGCAGACGAGGCGGTGCTCGGTGCGTTGCGCGAGTTCAAGGGCGTGGGCCGGAGGTTTCAGCGCTTTGGCGAGATGCCTGCACGCGGGGGGGGCAGTTTCACGCTGATCGACGACTACGGTCACCACCCGGTGGAAATGGCTGCGGTGCTCGCGGCCGCGCGCGGGGCCTTTCCGGGCAGGCGTCTGCTGCTTGCTTTTCAGCCCCACCGTTACACCCGCACCCGCGACCTCTTCGAGGACTTCGTTGCGGTGATGGGCACAGCCGACCGGGTACTGCTCAGCGAAGTCTACGCCGCAGGCGAAGCGCCGATCGTGGCGGCAGACGGTCGATCGCTTGCCCGCGCCCTGCGCGTGGCAGGCCGCGTGGAGCCGATCTTCTGCGAGACCCTGGCGCAACTCGAGCTGGCGGTGATCGAACAGGCGCAAGCCGACGATGTGGTGATCGCGATGGGGGCCGGGTCGATCGCCACGCTCGCGCCTGCGATCCGCTTGAGCCTCCTCGGGGAGCATGGCGATGACTGAGCGCAAGGGCGAAGTGGCAGTGCTGATGGGCGGGGCTTCGGCCGAGCGCGAGATTTCGCTGCGTTCGGGGCGCGGTGTGTTGGCCGCGCTGCAAAGCCGGGGCGTGCAGGCTTTCGCGTTCGACCCGGCCGTGCAGCCGCTCGACGATCTTCGGCGTCTGGGAGTGGAGCGGGTTTTCATTGCACTACACGGCCGCTACGGCGAGGACGGCACGGTGCAGGGTGCGCTGGAGCTTCTGGGTATTGCCTACACCGGCTCGGGCGTGCAGGCTTCGGCGCTCGCGATCGACAAGATCCGTACCAAGCAGATCTGGAGCTTTCTCGGTTTGCCCACTCCGCAGAGTCTGGCGATCGGGCCCTTGAGCCAGCCGCACGAGATTGTGGCTGCGCTTGGCCTCCCGGTGGTGGTCAAGCCCTGTCGCGAGGGTTCCACGCTGGGCTTGAGCAAAGTGCATCGGGTGGAGGAGCTCGAGGCTGCGATCGCGCTTGCCACCCGCAGCGACGCCCTGAGCCTTGCCGAGCAGCTGATTGCAGGCCGTGAACTCACGGTGGCGGTGCTCGGAGAGGCAAGCCAGGCGCGTGCACTTCCGATCGTGGAGATCCGTGCGCCAGAAGGCAACTACGACTACCAGCACAAGTATTTCACCGAGGACACCGAGTACCTGTGCCCGGCACCGCTCGATGCGGAGCTAGGGGCACGCGTTCAGGCGCTTGCAGTACGGGCCTATGCTGCCCTCGGCTGCTCGGGATGGGGTCGGGTCGACCTGATGCTCGATGCAGGCGGCAATCCCTGGCTTCTCGAGGTGAATACCTCGCCCGGCATGACCGATCACTCGCTTGTGCCGATGGCTGCGCGGGCTCTTGGCATCTCCTATGCCGACCTGGTGTTGCGTCTGCTCGATGCTGCAAGTCTCAAGCTGAGGGCTGCCGCATGAGCCGCAAAGGGGCTCTGGCATGAGCACGCCTGCCCGGGGCAGACGTCGCGGTCAGGCGCAGGTCGCTGCGGCGCAGGTGCGAATCAACCGGATTGCCGCGCAGTTCCTGCGGCGCATGTGGAACGACCCGCGCTGGGCCAATCGCGCAGCGCTTGTGCTCGCGGCGCTTGCGCTGCTTGCGCTTTTCTGGGGTGCCGGCCGCTGGATCGCCGCACGGCCGATCTTCGTGATGCAACAGGTGATCGTGGAGGCGGTTCCGGGGCAGACGCTGCGCCACCTGAGCGAGGAGTCCTTTGCCTTCACCCTGCGCCGCCAGAGCGTGGGCAGCTTCTTTGCCCTCGACCTCGAGGCGGTGCGCGCGCAGACCGAACAGGTCGACTGGGTGCGACGGGCGCAGGTGCGCAGGGTGTGGCCCAACGCGCTGCACCTCACCGTTGAGGAGCACCGGCCGATGGCCACGTGGAACGCAGACCGCCTGATCAATGACCATGGGGAACTCTTCACCGCCAACGTGGCCGAGGCAGAGGCCAGCGGCGCGCTACCGCAACTGCTGGGGCCCGAAGGCAGCCAGGCGCAGGTGCTCGCGCGGTGGCGCGAATTGCAGGCCTGGTTGGCACCGGCGGGCCGTAGCCCGGTGACCTTGTCACTTTCGGCGAGCCACGCGTGGCAGGCGCGCCTCGACGACGGCACCCTGATGCTGCTTGGGCGCGACGAGGGTCTGGGGATGGACCATCGGGTGGCGCGCTGGGTGGAATCGCACCGCAGCGTGGCCGAACGCCTGAACAAGCCGGTGGCGGTGGTGGACTTGCGCTACCCCAACGGCTTTGCCCTGCAACTGGCTGCCGTCGACCCTTCCCAGGCCGGCGCGCGCAAAAGTGCAAAGAGGGACAAATGACGCGCGATGTGAAGGATCTGATCGTTGGACTGGACATCGGCACGACCAAGATCGTGGCGATGGTGGCCGAACTCACCGCCGACGGCAGACTCGAGGTGATCGGGCTCGGTCAGCACGAGTCGCGCGGCCTCAAGAAAGGCGTTGTGGTCAACATCGAGGCCACGGTGGCATCGATCCAGCGGGCACTCGAAGAGGCCGAACTCATGGCCGACTGCAAGATCCGCGCGGTCTACACAGGAATTGCCGGCAGCCACATCCGCAGCTTCAACTCCTCCGGCATGGTGGCGATCAAGGACAAGGAGGTCACCGAGGCCGACGTTGCCCGGGTGATCGAAACCGCCAAGGCAGTCAACATCCCCACCGACCAGCAGATCGTGCATGTGCTGCCCCAGGAATTCGTGGTGGACGGCCAGGACGACATCCGTGAGCCGATCGGCATGAGCGGGGTGCGGCTCGAGACCAAGGTACACATCGTGACCGGTGCGGTCTCTGCGGCGCAAAACATCGTGAAGTGCGTGCGCCGCTGCGGTCTGGAAGTGCTGGACCTGATCCTGCAGCCGCTCGCCTCGAGTTACGCGGTGCTCACACCCGATGAGAAGGAACTCGGCGTTGCGCTGGTCGACATCGGGGGTGGCACAACCGACATCGCCATCTTCACCGAGGGAGCCATCCGGCATACCGCAGTGATTCCGATCGCGGGCGACCAGATCACCAACGACATCGCGATGGCGCTGCGCACCCCCACCCCGGAGGCCGAGGAAATCAAGCTGCGTCACGGAATCGCCAAGCAGGTGCTCGCCGATCCCGCCGAGCGCATCGAGGTTCCCGGGCTCGGCGACCGTGCGCCACGGCACATGTCGCGCCAGGCGCTCTCTGCGGTGATCGAACCCCGGGTGGAGGAACTCTTTTCGCTCGTCAACCAGGTGATTCGCGAGTCCGGCTACGAGGAACTGCTGTCCTCGGGGATCGTGATCACCGGGGGCTCCACCCTGATGCCGGGCATGGTCGAGCTCGCCGAGGATGTGTTCCTCAAGCCGGTGCGGGTGGGCATGCCCGACTACCAGGGTGGACTGGCTGACGTGGTGGCATCGCCGCGCTTTTCGACCGCGCTGGGGTTGCTGCAGGAGGCGCGCATGCAGCGCCTGAGGGGATTAAGGGTGGCGCAGCAGGGGGGCTCCTTCAGGGAGACGATGCGGCGCATGAAGGACTGGTTTCTCGGCAACTTCTAGCCGGGGGCGGTAGGGGTGTCGGCGGCGGCGGCGGCCGGCAGGGTGGCACTGGAAAGGTCAAGCGGAGGGTACATCATGGGTCTCGAAATGCTGGAGGATGAAATCCCGCCCGAGGGCGCGGTCATCAAGGTGGTGGGAGTGGGGGGCGCAGGCGGCAACGCAGTCAATCACATGATCATGCGTGGCGTGCAGGGGGTGGAGTTCATTGCGATGAACACGGACAAGCAGGCGCTGATCCGTTCGGGGGCGTTGAACACGATCCAGCTCGGCGAGGCTGGACTGGGTGCCGGGGCCAACCCCGAGGCTGGACGCGACTCGGCGCGGGCGCGCGAAGCCGAGATCCGGGCAGCTCTGGAAGGCGCCAACATGGTCTTTCTCACTGCGGGCATGGGCAAGGGCACCGGGACCGGGGCTTCGCCGGTGGTGGCCTCGATCGCCAAGCAGATGGGCATCCTCACGGTGGGGGTGGTGACCAAGCCCTTCGACTTCGAGGGGGTGCGCAAGATGCGCGTGGCCGATGCCGGCATTGATGCGCTGGTGGAGCATGTGGACTCGCTGATCGTGGTGCTCAACCAGAAGCTCTTTGAGGTGATGGATGAGGATGCAACGCTGCAGGACGCCTTCAAGCAGGCCGACAATGTGCTGCACAACGCGGTGGCCGGCATCGCAGAGATCATCAATGTTCCCGGCCTGGTGAACGTTGACTTTTCGGATGTGCGCACGGTGATGGCCGAGCAGGGCAAGGCGATGATGGGGATCGGCGAAGCGGCCGGAATGGACCGGGCGCGGATCGCAGCCGAGCAGGCGGTGGCCTCGCCTCTGCTCGACGGAGTGGATCTCAACGGCGCGCGCGGCGTGATCGTGAACATCACCGCAAGCAACAGCCTGAGGCTGCGCGAAACCAACGAAGTGATCAACACCATCCGGCACTTCTGCTCTGACGATGCCACGATCATTCACGGTACCGTCTTCGACGACATCATGGCCGACAGTCTGCGGGTGACGGTGGTGGCAACCGGCATCGGTCGTCCCCGCGTGGTGGCCAAAGCGCCGGTGCTTGCCAAGGCGCCGCTCACCGTGGCCCCGCCGCAGCACGCGAGTCCCAATGGAGCAGTGATTGCATCGCCGGGCGGGACGCATGGCCTGCAGCATGCGGCGCCCGGTTCCCAGCACGCAGCGCACGGCGCGCAGCATGGCGTGCACAGCTTCCAGCATTCCGCTCCGCAAGCGATGCCGCGGACCGGCACCTACGACGCGCCGCTCGCCAGCGGCCTGGGCAGCGGGTCCGCTGCCGGGGTGATGGCGGGCGGCGGGACTGCCGCAGGCCCGTCGGGCGCAGGGCTGATCCCTGCTGGCACCGGGTCGCCGGGGGTTACCCACACGCCCGGCATGAGCCCGGCGTCGGGCGGACTGGTGGCGGTCGGCGCGCAGCCGTCTGCGGCGCAGACCCCCGCTGCGCAGTCGTCTTTGGTGAGTGCCTCCGGCGCGCACCCGCCCGGTTCACGGTCGACCGGTACGCATGCCGGACATGCTTCAACGCCGGTTGCCAACCTCGCTACACCTTCGGCGCCCCGGTTCACCGCTCAGGCTGTTGGGGCAGGAGCAGGCTCGGGCATGGTCGCAGGCGCAGGCCTTGGCTCGGGAATGGGTTCAGGCTCGGGCATGGTCGCAGGCGCAGGCGCAGGCCTTGGCTCGGGCGCAGGGCTCGGCAGCTCAACCGGCGCTTCGATGGCCCCTTCAACCTCCCCGCTCACCCCATCGGCTTCGAGGGTCCTGACCGCAGGGCTCGACACTCCGACCGTCTGGCGCGACCCGCGCGCGGCGGCTTCCGCGAGGGTGGCTGCGCTCGAGGAAAGCGGGGTGGAGAAATTCGACATTCCGGCATTTCTGCGCAGGCAGGCTGACTGATCGAGGGGATGTACGCTGTACCGTCACGGCGGGGTCGCTAAACTCATGGCCTACGGGCTCGGGTGCTGAGAAGCGACCGGGTTACGTAGGGCGTGAGCGGGCTGCTCGGGCGAACCATGCCAATCATGCCAATCGTGCCAATAGTGCCAATCGTGCCACTCTTGTGCATCGAGCTGGCACGGGGCGTTCGGAAGCGACTGAGCCCTTGTCCGGAACCCCGGCGAGGCAACGGTGCCGAGGGCAGCGCTTGTCGTGCCACCGGCTGCTGGGCTGCGGTTTCCGCTGCGATGGTGCCAGGCCGGGCGGGCTTGTT
>Ga0194128_10006600_pt1 | contig 15598 bp, 14 predicted proteins | sample TA2KigCa65mmetaG_FD_148650 | JGI IMG/M metagenome (GOLD analysis project Ga0194128, IMG submission 148650) | Freshwater microbial communities from Lake Tanganyika, Tanzania - TA2015037 Kigoma Deep Cast 65m | ecosystem: Environmental > Aquatic > Freshwater > Lake | place: Tanzania: Lake...
GAGAAACTCCGGATTGGCCGATGCGAAGGCGGCATCGAATTCGGCAAGAGGGACTCGCAGCATGTCACGAGTCAGTTCTTTGCGATCAAGCTTTTTCGTGTAGTCCAACACGACCGGCAGACCACCCTGGCGCACGTCGCCGCAAATGCGTTCGATGACTTGCTGCGGAGTGAGCGGCTCGCCGAAGAGTTCGATGGTTCGTTTGCGGCCGGCCTCGGACACGACGTCTCCGCGCGGCGAGAGCTTCTGGCGCAGGGAATCAAACAGTTTTTCGGCGCTGTCCTTAGTGCAGTCGATGGTCTTCATTTCGCGGATTCTGTGGTGGCAGACTGAGTGTTTTTTTCGGCGAGTCCTCGAAAGATGGCTCGTCGCAGCGGGTTTTCGCGGGTCGTGAACTCTTCGCCCGGGGTGGGGGGAACCATCAGAGTCGCGGCAAGTTCGTGGAACTTGGCATCGAGGTTATCCGCTTCAGCGACCAGCAACGCTTCGGGAGTGCTCGGCGCGATCGGCGACCCCCACTCCGGCAACGACTGATGCGAGATGATGATGTGCTCGAGCCGCAGCAACGTTTCAGGATTGAGGTCAGGGATCGACCGAGCCTTGTCGCGAATCATGTCTCGGCCGATAAAAATGTGACCCACGAGGCGCCCGGCGGCGGTGTACGTCGAGCCCGTTGGGGCGTACTTCAGTTCGTGAATTTTCCCGATGTCATGCAGGATCGCTCCGGCCGCGACTAGCGATTTGCTCAGCGGCGGATGCATGTCGGGATAATAGTCGGCGTACTTGTCGGCAAACTGCATCGCGAGTCGAGTCACCGACAAGACATGTTCCAGGTATCCACCAGTAAAGGCGTGGTGATTCTTGGCGGCAGCCCCGATTTGGCGGATGTCGTGCTGGTGCTCCATCAACAGTTCGATGACCAGTTTTCGGAGCGGGCCTTCGGTGATTTGCTGGGACGAAATCGAAATCAGTTCGGTGAACATCTCTTCGACATTGAACCGCGTGGACGGCACAAGCTCGCCGGTACGAAAGCCGTGGTCTTCATCGCCCGCTTCGACGGGACGGATCTTTTCAAGGTCGAACTGCGGGCCGAAGTCGGTTTCCTGATATCGGCCCCGGACCTTGTAAAACTGCCCCGGTCGCCAGACCGAATCACACTCCGGAAAAAACGTCGAGTCGCTCCAGATCATGCTGGTTGTGGCTCGCTTCGCATCGCGGAGGATGACTCGGTAGTACGGCTTGCCTTCGCGAGTCTTCGACTTCTCTTTGCCGGCCAGCAGCACAAAACAGTCGGCCGACTGCTTCGGTTGCAGGTCGCAGAGTCGGGCGATCTGCGGGTCGCGAGAATCAAACGGGAGTTGCGGTTGCATGGAAATATCTCGTGAGAAGTTGGGTCACTTTATCAACCAGCGAACCGGCACCGAAGCGGGCGGGATCGAGTTTTCACAGATGAACTTGTGAAAAAACCGTTTTCGCCGGAAAATCGCCCGCTATAATCCCCGGCCACTTGAGCCGCACGGATGGTTGGCTCGAACCACTCACCCCCGACCCTCATCCACAAGGAATTTTGACGCCATGTCTACCGCCACGATGTCTCCTCCCGCTTCCTCTTCCTCTTCCGTCGCCTCCGTCGTTGTCATTACCGAGAAGGCTGTCGGTGAGATGAATCGCGTGCTCACCGAGAAAAAACTTCCCGAATCGACCGTGTTGCGAATCGGTGTGGCTGGCGGTGGATGCAGCGGGTTCTCGTACAGCTTGGGCTTCGACGACAAGTGCGATGAGATGAACGACGTCGTCACCCTTCAGCACGGCTTGCGTGTCGCCGTTGATCGCAAGAGCGCCATGTTTCTCGAAGGGACGGTCATCGACTTCTACGACGGCATCGAACGCCGCGGCTTTACCTTCGACAATCCCAACGCCAAGAAGTCCTGCGGCTGCGGCAGCAGTTTCTCGGTGTAGTTGCGAAATTCTGCCAACATCACATCCCAGCCGGTCAACAATCGTTGGCCGGCTGATTTGCTTTTTGCAGCGTCTCCGTGTCCTCTGTGCCTCTGTGTTTCCAAGCATTTCGAAACACAGAGGCACCGAGAACACCGAGAGAACAAGAGGAAGTCGACATGAGGTTTGCAGGTCGAAACGCACTGGTTACCGGAGCTTCGATGGGCATTGGCCGCTCGATTGCGATTGAGTTGGCCAAAGAGGGAGCGAACGTCGCCATCAACTTCCGCTCGCATCGCGAGAAGGCGGAAGAGGTCGCTCGCGAAATCGAGAAGACCGGCCAGAAGGCGCTGCTGCTGCAAGCCGACGTGTCCGAGCAGGCTAACGTTGAAGAGATGGTTGCAAAGACCGCGAGCACTTTGGGAAGTCTCGATTTGTATGTCTCAAATGCCGTCTACAGTGACCGGCAGTTGATGGTTGAAGCCGACATGGCTGGCTTCAAGCGAACGATCGACGTCACAATGTGGGGCGCGTTTTACGGAGTGCGTGCGTCGGCGCAGCAGATGTTGAAACAAGGGACGCGAGGCTCGATCGTCGTGGTCAGCTCACCGCACGCGGTGATCCCGATCCCGACGGCAATGGCCTACAACATGGCGAAGGCGGCGATTGACCACATGGCTCGCACCGCGGCTATTGAGCTCGCCTCGAAGCGGATTCGAGTCAACATCGTTCACCCTGGCTGGATCGACACACCGGGCGAACGCAAATTTTTCAGCGAAGATCAAATCCAAGTCGGCGGGCAGAAACTCCCTTGGGGCCGTATGGGACAGCCCGACGAAATCGCCAAAGCGGTGACCTACGTTTTGTCGGACGACGCCGACTACATGACTGGCAGCACGCTAACGATCGACGGTGGAGTCAGCTTGCCGTGGTGGTCGAACCGAGGCAGCGGGGAGATGTGAGAGCCGGAAGGCCGTCGGCAGAAGACAAAAAGAAACAGGCTGAATGGCCTTGGCTTGTCGCCGGCAACCTTTTGATTGTTAAACTCGGCAAGCTGCGTCACGCCTGTCAATTCGTCAAGGCTTCACAGCTTGCACGAGCTGTTTAAGACGATGTTTGCTGCAGAGTCGATGAACCGAGATGACTGAACTCCGAATGGAACCGGAGTCATCGCGATCATCGAGCCGCAGGAAATACGCCATGAACGGAGTGAAACGCGCGTCGAGACGTCAGGCCGCCGTCGTCGGGTTGTCCGTGCTCATGGGTACTTTGCTGCTCGGTTGCCATGCGGGCCCCCGCTTCTTATCCAAGAACGACCGCGAACGCCGTGCAAACAAGAACGAACTTGCGGGAAAGGACAAAGGAAAGTTCATCGACCGCAAGAAGATTCGCTCTGAATCGGATTACCTCAACGACACCGGCGAGCAAGTCGCCAAAAAAGAGAGCAAGGCCAAGCCGCGACCGACGGACCCGATTCGAAAATCCGACGCTGACGCCAACGAGCGAGTTGTGGCCGCCCGCCAACAGCCCGATGCTGAGTTGGACACAACGACTCGATCTGCAAAATCAAAGACCGCAGGCAATCAGTCCAAGACAACGACGGCCACAGATCATCCGGAAATTGCTCGTCGCAACGCCACCAAACGCCCAGTCACCGATCTGCTGAATGACGGTTCCGGTTTTGAACAGGATCTGCCGGACTCTCGCGCGACGGCGAAGCGAGCGACCACCTCCAAATCTGCTGCGGAAGCGACGGCCTCAAAAACGAGTTCGATGGACGAAGACCCCTTCAAGGACTCGATCATCGGCCCGAAGTCCACTCGACAGACTGAGGAGCGAGTCGAGACCGTCAATTTTTTCTACGACAACGATGAAACCGACGAAATCGCAGAAGAGGCCGATGATCTCGAAAACCTGCACGCTCCGGCGGCAAAGAACAATGTCGCCAAGTCAGCCGTGTCCGCGGCTCTACCCACCCGCCAGGCGTCACCGAGCCAGCGAAAATTTCTTGACGAAACTGATGAACCGGCCGCTGGTTCATTTGGGAACCCGTTACGCGATGAAGTGACCGAGGATACAAACGACAAAGAGATCGCTTCCGCAGACCTGCAATCGGTAAAACGCGCGGATGCTGCACCGAACATTGTGGCCGGGCAAAAAGTGATCGACCGACGCCAACAGGTGCAACAAACTCTCGACGACTGGCGACGGGATATGGACAGCGACGACGAATCGTCGGTGAGTTTGAGGGACGACGTCGAAGCTGCCGCTCCGCCAACCTCAGTCCGCACCAACCATTCGCCAGCGGCAAGGAGACTTCTCAGCCAGACAGACGTTGAAGAGTTTGTTCAACCTCCTAAGTCTCAAGGCGCGGTACTCAATGGCGATTTGATTATCGACACGAATAATTTGCCCTCAAAACTTCAGCGGTCGACATTACGTCCGATCGAATCGAGTCCGCCGAGCGGTGCCTCTGGGCGAATGAATTCGAATTCCGGCGCGAATATCGAAATCACGCCGGGAACAACACAAACCAGACCACGTTCCACCGGACGAATCTCGTTGCAATCGGCAACCGATCTCGACATAGGAACCAGTCTGACCACTGCTGACTACGACCAAACACCCGATTCGAGCGACTTGGACAAGCTCCCTTCGTTGAAATCGGACGCGGACCTGGAAACCGATCCCACACTGGACGACGAGGCTGATATCGCGCCGTCACCTCCGGAAGAACTCACCGACAGCAATGCAGGAATTGGACTCAGCAACTCGTCAACTCGGCATCGCGCTTGGAAGCGGACACTGATTGTCTTGGCGGCGATGGCCTCGGCGGTGCTGATCGGCTTCGGATTGCGACGTCGAATGGAACTGATCCCAGAGTCAATTCGTCTTCCGAAACAACCGAGGTTAAATCCGCAAGATCCCGCCTCGTGGCCGCGTGGTTGACCGTCGCGAGTGCGTCCCGAGGAGCGACTTCAGAAACGGCCCAGCCAAAACCGTTTCTGTGCAATTCGTTCCTGAAATGCGGATGCGCTGGTGGCAGGTGATCCAATTGATGCGTCCGGCATGATCGTCAATCTAGAGAACAATTTCGCGGTGTGAGGGGCGATTGACGCTCAAGAAAATCTCGCAAAGGGTTGCCTCGAGATCCGCAGAGCTGATCTATGACGAGGTGCCTGCCGATCGATGGAGTCGCTCCACTTTGCAGAACTTACACGCCACTTTGGAGAGCATCGAGAAACTCGATCCCTCAATTCAACGCTCGCCGAGTGTTTGGAGCTGTCCATTCCGCCAGAAATCGTCACCACGTTTGACTCAATTGTGCCGGCGATGATTCGCGAGATAAACCTTTACGGCCCTTGGCTGTTACACCGAAGCGGTATCTCTGCAGGAGAAGCCACCGTCAAGATGACCAGCGATACTCGTGAGTCTCGCTATCGAGTCGCAATCGAAAAGTGCCGTCCCGTCGACAATGGTATGTTCATGAGTGGCGGACGATTTCTTGGCAAAGTCGAAGACGATGAGTGATTTCATTCAGTAGCAACCTCGAGTGGAACCCGTCTTGAGAACATTTGCGTTCTCCAACGTTCCCTGACGGCGTTTCCAATCGACCGATTCCGAAAACCTGCGAGACTTTTCCGAAGTTGCTTGGTTCGACTCTGTTTCTCGTAAGGTGGGCGCAAACGGCGGGGATTCGCCTTGGGGCCACGGCAGAAACGGCTCGATAGACAGTATGCAACGCGTCCGTCTTGCGCCTGAGGCAAACCTTGCTGGTCCAGCCTGACTGCTCCGAGCAGTCAAACTTGCCGGTCGCGCTCGCAATCTGGCGATTGCCCTCCTTGACGCCCACTCGCAAAGATTCGATCGCAACATGCTCTCTTCGTTTTACAAGAAATACAGTTCTCAATTGCTGCTGCTGGCGTTGGCAGTCTTTCCACTTTTGCATTACCACGCCGAGACAATCCCCTCGAATAACAACATCGAGGCGTGGCTGCCGGAGAAGTCAGAGGTCCGCCGCCAATACGACGAATTCAAACTTCGGTTCGGTGCTGAGGAAGTGATTCTTGTCGGGCTGGATCGCAGTCTTGGCGACGATCTGATCGAGAGTATCGCCGGTCGAATTGAACGTTCGCCCGGAGTCCGACACTGCTGGACCCCGCAGCGCATGCGTGACGTCATGCACGAACTGACCGTCACCGACGCAGACATCGAACAGCGACTGCGCGGATTGTTCATCTCGCCTTCAGGTGAGCGAGTCGGTGTGGTGGTGACGCTTTCGGATCACGGCATCCAAGATCGTTCCGGGGCGGTGACATCCATTCGCGAAGTTTTGAGTTACTGTCAGCTCGAAGGGCATAACGTCAACATCGCCGGCGCGCCGGTGGTCATCGATGAACTCAATCGCTTGGGGGGCCGCGAGTCCAACAAGAAATTCTTCTTCGTCTCGTTGGGGATCTGCCTCTGCTTACTGTACGCGCAGCTTCGCGACTGGCGGCTGACCGGCATGATCCTCGCTCTGACCGTCTTCGCCACGCAATTGACTGTCGCCATTCTGAAGTGGTGTGGCGGGGAAATGAACTTCGTCATCGACGCACTGCCGGTGATGGTCATGGTCTTCACGCTCGAAGTTTGCGTGCACCTGTTGAGCTATTACACCAACGCCGAAGGTCACGTCGACCGGTTTCAAGTCATGTTTCATCATGCTGTGAAACCGTGCTGCCTGGCCACGTTTACCGCCGCGATCGGTTCCGTCTCCCTGTGCGTCAGCGAGTTCATCCCTGTGCGTCAGTTCGGTTGGGCTGGCACGCTGGGAAGTCTGGTCGCATTGTTGGTTGGATTGGTGCTGACACCAGCAGTCATCAGCGTTTGTCGCCCACAACATCGCGGGGTCGACATCACCGAGAATAGTTGGTTTGTCAAAATCTCGGATTGGTTTCTTGTCCGCAGCAAGTCGGTGGTTGCAGTTGGTGTCGTCGCTTCGATGTTGTGCGGCGTCGGAATGATCCACCTCCATTCGCACATTGATCCCCTGGACTTCTTTCCCAAAAACAGCGTCGTGCTGCGAGATGTTCGTCGCATTCAATCCGATCTGGCGAACACTGACACCATCGAGATCACCGTGGATTTTGGCCGTACCCCTGAACTGGCATCGCTGCCATTCGTCGCCAAGCTGAAATACGTTCGCGAGTTGGAAGCCCAAATCTCGGCACATCCCATCATCGCGCACACAACGTCGCTGGCATCGATGTTTCCCACAGAACTGCCAAGCGGCTTGGCATTGGCCCAGTTGTTAGAACGAGCCACAAAACGACAAAAGGAAAACGACTTCCTCGCCGGTGGTGAGCAGTACTGGCGAATCTCCGCCAACCTCAAGGCCGAGGGCCGAGGAATCGGGCAAAAGACCCTGGAGGAACTTCGTACATCGCTGGGCGACGCGCCAGTTCTTCTGACCGGCATCTCGCCACTGATCGAACAGGCGCAGAAAGATATTTACACCGGCTTCTGGTCCTCGTTCGTGTATGCCTTCTGGTCAATCATGCTGGTGATGATCGTCTCGCTGAAGTGGTTCAATGCCGGATTCATTGGGATGCTTCCGAACCTCGCGCCGATCGTCTACGTCTTTGGATTCTTGGGGTGGATTGGTCATCCCGTAGACATCAGCATGATGATGGCAGGCAGCATCGCCTTGGGCATCGCGGTGGACGGTTCGTTTCACATGCTGGTGCGGTATCAAGAAGAGTTGCAGGCCACTGGCGACAAAGCTCAAGCCACTCGCGTCGCCTTGCAGCAGACCGGCCCGCCCATCCTGCAATCCACAGTCATCATGTCGATTGGCATGTCGGCGCTGACGTTCAGCAGTTTCGGTCCGACGGCTTTGTTTGGGTGGCTGATGGGTGCGACGCTGACGATGTCTTTGATCGGAGACTCGATACTCTTGCCCTGTATGTTGGGGTTCTTCCACACGAAGCGACTTGCTGAACTAGCGGAAGCTCATCCGCATCCGATTACGCCGCTGCAAGGTCCACATTTCTTGCAACGTCTGCGAGATCGGCTCAATCTGCAAATCTTCCGCGCCACCGACGAGGACTCGCTGGTGTAGCCGAGTCCTTGGAGTTCGGTCGATTCCTGACGCAACCACAAATCATTCAGGCTACCCGTACCTGAACGACGGCGTTCGAAATCCCGCCTGGCCGACCTCGATTGCGAACGGCCGTGACTCCCTGATTGCTGACATTCTGCCGATTCTACCTGTCGCTCGGATCACACCGGGGTGAGCCACACATTGCTGACAGCCGCCGCTAAAGAGAGTTCTGTTGAGATTCTACTTTGACCGATTAAAATCTTTCGCCAGCAGGTAGCGGAACCACGTCAAGCCCTCCTCTCGCGGCCACGACATCCCACCGCTTCACCCACCGAATCTACTTCTGGACCTGGATTTTCAACGATGAATTATCACATTCTGTTGACCGGAGCGACCGGCCTGCTGGGACGTTATCTGCTTCGAGACCTGATGCTGGCTGACGTGCCCGTTGCGGCAGTCGTTCGCGGCAGTCGCCGTCAAACGGCCGAAGACCGCATCGAAGCCCTGATGGGAACGTGGGAAGACTTGCTGCAACGCAAGATGCCACGCCCGCACGTGCTCGAAGGGGACATCACCGAGCCGTTCTTCGGTTTGGATGCCACCACACGTCATTGGGTTGATGTGAACTGCGACAGCATCCTGCACAACGCCGCCAGCCTGAGTTTCGTCGCCACCAGCAAAGATAGCGAGCCATATCGCTCCAACATCACCGGTGTGCAGAATGCCCTCGATCTCTGCCAAGAGACCGGGATCAAGGACTTCCATCACGTCTCGACCGCTTACGTCGCTGGCCTCCGCACCGGGCGAATTCTGGAGAGCGAACTCGACCTTGGTCAGCAAATGAGCAACCCGTACGAAGAAAGCAAAGTGGCCGCCGAGAAGCTCGTGCGTTCTGCCGAGTTCCTCAGTCCGCCCACCATTTACCGTCCGTCCATCATCGTCGGGGACTCGAAGACCGGCTTCACCTCCACGTTCCACGGTTTCTATGCCTGCTTGGAGTTGGCGCACACGCTCGTCAACTCGATGGGCATGGTCGGCTCAAACACCGAAAAGCAGAAGAAGACCCGCATTTCGCTCGACGGCACCGAGACGAAAAACTTCATCCCGGTGGATTGGGTCTCTGAAGTCATTACCTCGATCATCACGCACCCGCAATATCACGGGCAGACGTACCACCTGACGCCGCGCGAACGGATCACCTCAGCGATGATTCGCGATGTGCTCGAAAAGTCGTACGGCTTCAACGGAGCCGAGTTCAGCGGCTACGGCAAGCCGATCGAGAACCCGGATGACATTGAGCGTCTCTTCTACGAGCAGATCCGTGTCTACAATTCCTACTGGCGCGACGATCCAGAGTTCGACACGACGAACCTGCAAGCTGCCTGCCCGCATCTTCCCTGCCCCACCATGAACGAAGAGCTGCTGCTGATGCTCTCCAACAAGGCCCTGGAGATGGACTTCCGGTGGAAAGACCAGCCGGTCAAACGAGAAAAAGTTCCAGTCGTTTAGGTACTGGCCCTCGTTGCGCTTCCCAAGACTTCCAGCGGCACCAGTGCGTTGAGATTGCCCGACCGGAATCCCTCCAGGTCGAGCGTCACGCAGCGGAAGCCAAGTGAACGCAACTCGTGGGAGATACGTTCAAAGTTAGTCGCACTCAACAGAGGAGTGACTTCGCTGAGCGAGACTTCGATTCGCGCCAAGTCATTGGCCTCGCAGCGGACTCGAAATTCGCGGAGGCCGAATTCTCGACGCAGGAAGGACTCAGCCGCGTCGATGCGGTGGACTCGTTCCGGCGTGACCGCGACTCCGTAGGCAATGCGGCTCGAAAGACATGGCATCGCGGGCTTGTCCCAACAGGGCAACGACCACCACTTGGCAAGTTCGCGAACGTCAGACTTCGTGAGGCCGGCTTCGATGAGAGGACTGCGGACCGAGTGCTCTTTCGCGGCGGTCATGCCAGGACGATAGTCGCCGACGTCATCGAGGTTCGCGCCGTTGCAAATCACGTCCGCGCCCAATTCACTCAGCCGTGATTCCAGCCGCGAATACAGCTCGGTCTTGCAGAAGTAGCAGCGGTTCGCCGGGTTCGCGAGGTAGCTCTCGTTTGCGAATTCCTCGGTCCGGAGCACGACGTGCCGAATCCCGATCAGCGCCGCAATCTGCTGAGCCTGCTCCAATTCGCCCGATGCCAGGCTGAGGCTGACGGCTGTGACGGCGACCGCTCGGTCTCCGCAGGCCTCTTGCGCCGCGCGAGCCACCACGGCACTGTCCACGCCGCCAGAAAACGCGACGGCGACTCGGGCATAAACCGCCAACCGGGCCAGTAACACATCGCGTTTGGCAAATAGTTCGGACATTCTTGTCGGATTCCCGCAATCTGGACCTTCGCGAAGAACGGCTGACACACCGTTTCCTGCTCCGCACGGTCCATTTATACTTGCTCCCATGGCCTACCGGCCATGATTTTGGTATTCGGTAAGGAACAGCACTATGCAACGACTCTTGGCCATCTTCGGAAGCGTGTTGATTTCAGGCGTGATCCTCGTCGGCACCGCAATTCCAGCGGTGATCACGGCGGAACAACGCAAAGAACTCAACCAGATCCGCGACGGCCTCGGCGACGTCGATAAGCTAATCAAAGACAAAAAGTACGACGAGGCCGGCAAATCGCTCGACGAGGCGACCACAAAGCTCGAAAAGATCATCAAAGACGCGGAGATCAAGCCGGGCGACAAGTTAATTGCTCCGATGCAATTGCTCATCGACAAGAAAAAGCAGACGCTGCAAAAACTGTCCGGCACCACTAAGGGCAAGGAGGACGCGTCGGATGTCAGCTTCATCAAACAAATCGCGCCGCTGCTCAACTCCAAGTGCGCAAACTGCCATGACGACAATGCCGCCGGACGACTCAGGCTAGACTCGTTCGCCGAGATGAAAAAAGGGGGCAAGAGCGGACAGTTGTTGCAGATTGGAAATCCCCAGCGGAGCCTCATCATGGCTCGCGTCACGGCGACCAATCCGGCACAACGAATGCCAAAAGATGCGGCGGCGCTGAATCTCGAAGAAATCACTCTGCTGGCTAATTGGATCAAGCAAGGGGCGAAGTTTGACGGCGAGGACGAAACGGTCAAGCTGGCTGACTTCGGCAAGCCCGCCACCAAAGCGAGACCCAACACGCCCATCAAGATCTCGAAGGCGACGGGCAATGAGAAAGTGAAGTTCATCAAAGATCTGGCGCCCGACTTCGTCACGATCTGTCAACGCTGTCACAGCGGCAACAACCCGCGCGGCGGCTTCCGGACGGTTACGTTTGAAGATCTCATGCGCGGTGGGGACAGCGGCGCAGTGCTCGTGGCCGGAGACTTGGAACACAGCCGCTTGTGGGAGCTGATCAACGGTGGTCCGCCGAAGATGCCGCCGGGCCAGGCTCGCATCTACCGCAAGTGGTACGACAACCTGAAAATCTGGATCGAAGAAGGCTGCAAGTACGACGGCGATGATCCAAAAGTCCCGCTGCAACGCCTCGTTCCGACTGAAGAAGAACTCAAACTTGCCAGACTCGCGCGAATGACGGCCGACGAATTCGTCGCCATGCGAAAAGAACAGACGCACGAACAATGGCGGAAAGTGCTCAGCAAAGAAGAGGCAAGAGAAAATGAGACGCCCGACTTCTATTTCTACGGCAATGTTGACGAAGGCCGACTGAAACAGATCGCCGGCTGGGCTGATGAGCACGCCAAAGCGTTGCGAGCCGGGTTCAAGCTGCCCGATGCGCCAATCTGGCGAGGCAAGCTGGCGGTCATCGTCTACAAGGACCGCTTCGGTTATTCCGAGTTCAGCCAGACGATTGAGAATCGCGAAGCGGATCCTGCGATCGTTGGTCACTCGAAAATCGGCATCGGTCAAGAGGAAGCCTACATCGTTATTCAAGATGTCGGGGACACGGCGAACTCAATGCTTCCCGACACGCGACTCAACCTGATCGACCAGATGACTGGCGCGTACCTCAAACGTGAAGGCAAGAAGCTGCCCGAATGGCTGATCCGTGGCACCGGCCTGGCCATGGCCACCAAAGCCGTCGGTGGCGACAACGAGTACTTGCGAGGCATGCGGGGAGCCGCGGTTGATGCTCTGCGAAGTCTCGACGCGCCCGGCGATCTATTCGGCGAAGGAAAGTTTGCCCCGACCGACATGGCTCCCATCGGCTACACGCTGGTTGGCTTTATGATCAAAGAAGCGGGGCAACCCAATTTCATGAAGTTCGTCGCCGCGTTGCAATCGGGCAGCAACCTGCCAGACGCGGTCGGCAGCGTTTACAAGCCAGCGACTCCACAGTCGTTGGCCAAAGCGTATCTCGCCTCGATCGGCCAATCGGCTGGCCCGGCAGTGAAGAAGAAAGGCAAAAAATAGGAGTGCGGGATGAGAGGCGAGGGGCGAGTGATCGGCCCCGCCCCTCCTCGCACGCCTCTTGCCCCTCGTCCATGCCCGACATTGTGCTCATCGGCGGCGGTGTCATTGGTCTGTCGATCGCCTACGAACTGGCGACTCGCGGAGCGTCCGTGCGAGTCTTGGATCAGGGTCCATTCGGACAAGAGTCGTCGTGGGCCGGAGCGGGAATGATCACCCCCGGCAATCCTCTCGGTGCGAAGTCACCAGAGACTCGGCTGCGAGCCGAGAGCTTTGTGCTGTGGCCCGATTGGGCCGCACGACTGCGCGAGGAATCCGGCATCGATACCGGCTTCTCGCGCTGCGGTGGCATCGAACTCTCTCCCGACCGCTCCGCATCAAACATCGCCGCCATCGCTGCCCAGTTTCAATCTGAAGGAGTTCGAGCCGAATTGATTGATTCGCGCGAATTGCGAACACTCGAACCGAATCTGACCCCCGAACACGGTGCCGGTGTTCATCTGCCGGACTACTGCCAAGTCCGAAATCCGCGTTTGCTGAAAGCCTTGCTCGCCGCGTGCGTTACTCGCGGTGTTGAGTTTTCGGCCGGCTCGCCGGCCATCGGCTTTGAGCACAGTAGTTCGCGAGTGACAGCAGTTCGCAGCCCGACTGAAACAATCTCCGCCGGGCAGTTCGTTGTGTGCAGCGGGGCTTGGAGCCAATCGGTCCTCGCTCAAGTCGGCTGCTCGATTCAAGTCGCACCGGTGCGCGGCCAAATCGTTCTGCTCGAAGCATTGCCGCTGCCAACCCGACGCATCCTCGAAGTCGGTAAGCGGTACATCGTCCCGCGTGCCGATGGTCGGCTGCTCATCGGCTCCACCGAAGAACATGTCGGATTCGAAAAACGGAACACCGCCGAAGCAATCGCCGAGTTGATTGGTTTCGGTGGCGAACTGATTCCGTCGCTTAAGACCGCTCGCTTCGAGCGTTGCTGGTCCGGACTGCGTCCCGGCTCACCAACTGGCCTGCCCTACCTTGGACGAGTCCCCAATTCCGACAACCTCTTCGTTGCCGCCGGCCACTTCCGCGCCGGGTTAATGCTCTCGCCGATCACAGCCGTGCTGTTGCGACGATTGCTGATGGGAGAGACTTCGAATCTCACGCTGAGTGACCTGCTGCTGGTGCCGTGATGAGCAAGTGGATGGATCTCTGGGAGGACTAACGATGGATCGCCGAATGCTTGTGGCAATCGCCTTGATTGCGGGTCTGTGTGCGTGGGGCCAGCAGCGCGGATGATTCTCGACGGTGATCACGACGCCAGACGGAACATTGAACGCCGCGAGTCCGTCGATCGCGAAGCCAACGGAGCGAAAAACGCAAGCGACCGTCTACCTGTTTCTTTCAACGAATTGCCCGATCAGCAACGGGTCGCTGCCGATGCTGAACCGGCTGTGTGAACGGTTCTCCCCCGAAGGAATCAAGTTCGTCGGAGTCGTCCCCGGAGCCATTGCGACGGCGGACGAAGTGGATGCTCATCATCAGGAGTACGCCGTTCAGTTTCCGGTCGTCTGGGATCGGCAGCACCAACTTTGCGAACAGCTCGTTGCGACACACACGCCACAAGCGGTTGTTGTCGGAGTCCACGACGAAGTCCTCTATTCCGGGCGGCTCGATGACCGGCACGTCGACCTCGGAAAACGCCGCGTGAGAACTCGGGACGACCTGCGGCACGCACTTAACGACATCGTTGCCGGACGTGAGGTTCAAATGCCTCGGACGCAGCCCGTCGGTTGCGTGATTGAGTCGCCGCAGCCAGTCGTGTCGGAGGAAGTGACCTACTGTCGTGATGTCGCTCCGACAAAGCGGCGAAACTGACCGACGGTGACTTCGCATTCGCTCATCCAAAACGGTCGAGTCAACCGCACCACGTGCTGCGGTTGCTCGCAGGTCGCGAACTCGCCCAGGGGACTGGCATCCTTCGTCCCCATCTTGAACTCACCGGCCGGAATGAGCCGCAGACCCATCCCCAGTCGATTGGTCATTCGCTCAAGCGAAATCGGCGATGAACTCGCAGACTCGTCATCCGCCTTCAAAGCCGCTTGTTCCGGCAGTTTGTTTTTCGGAGCGACGAATCCGGAACTGCACCCGGCCAGCACTCCAGCAAACAGGGCCGCACCGACTCGCAGCAAGCATCGACTGGATCCACTTCGAGCCATCACCAACTCAGCCTCCTGCTGGACCGTGATCGCGACTTCGCCGTCTTCGTCACGTTCCGCGACGAGCCTCAGATTCGAACGGCGAAGATCGCCAATGGCCACGCGGCACGAAATCCCACGTCTCGCAGACCACCTCGATTGCAAAAGCGTGTCGCCGTGAGTTCACTCTCCCGGCGTTGGATTCGCCAATATCTCAGCCAGAATGTCAGTCAACGGAAGAACCCTCGATTCCACGACCGAATAGGAGCAACCGTGATGCGACATATTCATTGCCTGCCGTTCATCGCAATGATCGCTCTTTTCGCCGCGACCGCGAATGCCGACGGACTTCAAGCCGGTGCTGCGACCAGCAACATCACGCCGGAGATTGGTGGCGAGATCATCGGCGGCTTCGTGCCATATCCGTCCAAGCATATCCACGACGAGTTGCACGCTCGATGCCTGGTGCTCGATGACGGGAAGACCAGATTGGCGATGGTCGTGTGCGACTTGCTCGGCATCCAGCGAGTGGTCAGCTCGGAGGCTCGGCGATTGATTCAGGAGACGATCGCGATTCCGCCCGAGTGCGTGATGATCAGCGCGACCCACACGCACTCAGCCACCAGTGCTCTGGGAAAGGATCGACTCAAGCCCGAGCAGGAATTGGATGAGTATCAGAAGTTCGTGGCTCACCGAATCGCCGACGGCGTGACGCGTGCCTTCAACAATCGGCGTCCGGCGCAAATCGCGTTCGGAACGGCCGACGTTCCGGAGCACGTCTTCAACCGTCGCTGGCACATGCGGCCGGGGACTGTGCCGGAGAATCCATTCGGCGGCAGCGATCTCGTGAAGATGAATCCTCCGGCCGGCAGTCCGAACCTCGTCGAACCGGCCGGGCCGACCGATCCGACGGTCTCGTTCATCGCCGTGCGCGAACCAAGCGGTCCGATGATCTCCGTCTTCGCGGCGTACTCGCTGCACTACGTCGGAGGAG
>Ga0194128_10006602_pt1 | contig 15596 bp, 10 predicted proteins | sample TA2KigCa65mmetaG_FD_148650 | JGI IMG/M metagenome (GOLD analysis project Ga0194128, IMG submission 148650) | Freshwater microbial communities from Lake Tanganyika, Tanzania - TA2015037 Kigoma Deep Cast 65m | ecosystem: Environmental > Aquatic > Freshwater > Lake | place: Tanzania: Lake...
GATTGCCGGCCAGCCGAGCGGCGTGAGCCGCCGGTTGAAGACACGCCGGCAACCGGCGGCTTGCTCGGCTCGCCAGAATTTGTCCGTTAATGCAACTCCGCGATCGGCGTCCCAAACGGCAGGATCGGCATCGGTCGGCCGCTGTGGTCGATGAAGGAAGTGTGGTTGTGGTCGATGCCAAGGTGCTGGAACATCGTCGCCCATAGGTCGTTCGGCGTCATGCGGCGTTCAACCGGATACTCGCCGCGGGCGTTGGTGGCGCCGATCACTTGTCCCATGCGCATGCCGCCGCCGGAGACGATTAACGACATCGCTTGCGGCCAATGGTCGCGGCCCGGTCGGCCTTCGTAATACGTGATGCGCGGCGTGCGGCCGAACTCGCCCGTGACGATCAGCAACACCCGGCGATCCAGCCCACGATCATACAAGTCCTCGATCAATGCCGTCACCGCGCGATCGTAGAACGGGAAGCGGAACAGACTGTCATTGAAAATATGGCAGTTGACTGCGTGGGAATCCCAGTTGTACGTTGCATCTGCCGGGAAACCGCCGCCGAACGGCGATGGGTTCTCCATCACCATCGTCACGAAGCTGGCGCCAGCTTCAACCAGCCGTCGCGCTAGCAATGCACGCTGACCGTAACGATGCATGCCGTAACGTTCGCGCACGCGCCGTGGCTCCTGCGTCAAATCGAACGCTCGCCGGGCTTCGTCCGTCGTCAGCATGTCAAGGGCGCGACGGCGGTAGGTGTCGATCGCGGCCATCGTGCCGGTGTGATCCGTCGCAGAATTCGTGCTGTCGAGGCGCTGCAAAAGACTCAAGCGGTCGTCCAAGCGTTCCTGCGGCGTGACAGCGTTCAAATTGCGGATGTTGAAGTTCGGGTCGGTCGGATCGCCGCCGAAAGTGAACGGGTGGACCGACGGGCCGAGGTAGGCGGAGCCGAAGCTGAAGGTATCGATGTGCTCGCGCCCGCCGTCGGCGCCGCAGATGTAGTTGGGCACGCCGCCGGGACGTTGGCCGCGCACTCGGTAAACCATCGAGCCGACCATCGGATAGTCGTTGACAAACCCAACGGGCGATTGCGGATCGCGTCCGGTGAGAAATCGTTTGTGTCCGCCGCCGTGATCGGCAAAGTTGTGCGCGATCGACCGGATGATCGTGAATTTATCAGCGATGCGAGCATGCATGGGCAAATGTTCGCAGACATCGATGCCGGGCACGTTAGTGCGAATGGGCCGAAACGCGCCGCGGTATTCTTCCGGCGCATTGGGCTTCATGTCGTACATTTCCATGTGCGGCGGTCCGCCGGGCAGCCAAATGAAGATGACGGCGGTGTCGGAGGCGCGATCGCCGCGCTCTTCGGCTTTCAGCTGCCAGGGCACAATGCCGGCCGCGCTCAGGCCGCCCAGCGTAAGGGCGCCGAACTTCAAGAAGTCGCGGCGCGATTGCGGGCCGGGGCAACCGGGAGTCGATTTCATGAGTCTACTCGCACAGATGGGACTCTACACACGATAACGTAGCCGAGACTTTGCCCTGAGTCAATCCAATGCCCAGACCGACTCCCTTTTGTGCCGGCTGACGCCGGCGGGCGGAGAATGCGCCCCGAGAGATTCACGCCAAGCACACCACGGTGTGGGTTTGGGATCGCAAGGCGATGATTGCCCCGCACCATGAACTCGAGGCGTCCGCCCGAAACAGGGCCGGCAAAACCCAGGGCACGAAGGCCGCGAATCAAATCCAGGCAGCTGATCGGCCCGAACAGAGGCATCACACCCTCTCCGTCATGGGAGCGTTTAGATCAATTCCAGCAAGAATCGGCAGATGATGACCGAGTCACAGCCCCAGCACGACCCATTCGTCCAGAACATGACGCAATTCCTCTCGGCAGAGTTCTAGCGTCGCTGCATCGGCCCAGACGCCCGGCAAGATTGCAATTTCGCCGTAATACCCCTGGTCATCCGCTAGCAGTTCATACCGTGCCTCATGCATGGCGGCGGCAATGTACTCGGTCAACATGATCGCACCTCCATCGGCGAGTTCACATCATGGATTGTCGCGCGGATTCCGCCTAATGTCAATCGGCAACTCCTTGCTGCAAAATTTCGACAATCCGATTGAGCACCTCCGCCGGCGGCGGATCACTCGCGTCTCCCTTCGCCCAGCGCTTGGCGCTTGCTTTCAACAAATCGAGCGCTTGCATCTGCGGCGTCATGTCGTTTTCGAGCGGCTCGGGCAAGGGATCGGGGGCGATCGACGGTCGGCTCCGGGCGGCGCTTCGGTTGTCCATCGCTTCGTTGCAAAGTCTGTCGGCCTGTGTGTTTTGCTCGCGGTAGATGTGCTTGATCGTCACGGACTCGAAGTGTTTTCGCAACGCGACGGCTTGCAGATAGAGCGGGCGCAAGCCTTCGTTTTTGACCTTGTACTGGCCGTTGAGCTGCTTGACCATCAACTCGCTATCGCTCTGAACGAGCAACTTCTTGCCGCCGAGTTCCTTTGCGTGCTCGAGGGCTTTGACCAGGCCGGTGTATTCGGCAATGTTGTTCGTGGTTTCGCCGAGAAAGCCATTCTCCTCGATATCGGACAGCCCAGGGCGTTTGATAACATAAGCGTAGGCGGCGGGACCGGGGTTGCCGCGCGACCCGCCGTCGGTGTAGATCGTCCAGATGTCGGTCATGGCAACGATTGTATTCTTCGTGGCATGCCATTCCAATGGTGTGATGCGTCGAATCCACGCCATTGAAAGGGTATGCCACGAAAGCTCCTGATTCTGGAAACGTCGCAGCGGCTCGGCCAGGTTGCGCTCGCCGATAACGACGTCATCGTCCTCGAGCGCTCGCTCGACGAGTCGCGCCGGCATGCGCGCGATCTCGTGCCGGCGATCCAACACCTGCTAACGCAGTTCGGCTGGCGGGCACACGACCTCGAAGGCGTTATCGTGAGCCGTGGACCGGGAAGCTACACGGGTTTGCGGGTCGGCATCATGTCGGCCAAGACGCTGGCCTATGCGATCGGCTGCCCGCTCATCGCGATCAACACGTTCGAAGCCATCGCCGATCATGCCGTCGGCTTTGCTACGCCAGCAGCGGCAAACCTTGATGTCATCGACGACGCGCAGCAGGGCAAGATCTACGCTCAGCGGTTCGGTCTGCATCCAGAGCCACTGATGATTTTGCCAATGGCGATGTGGCTGGAGTCGGCGCTCGCTTGGAACGTTGCGGTGGCGGGGCCAGGATTGGACAAGTTTGGCCCGACACTGCCGGCGGCGTTGCGCCAGCTGTCAAGCGAACTGTGGCGGCCTCGCCCTGAAAGCTTGTTGCGATTGGGATTGGCGCGAATGCTCAGAGGAGAGCGCGATGATCCGTTCGCCGTCGAGCCGTTGTATCTGCGTGCGAGCTCGGCGGAGGAGAAATGGGAGAAGCTGCATCCTGGCGGTTAGCCCCGCATCGTAGATGCAGGCGAACTCCGAGCCCGCGGCGTTCTACGAACGCCGGCTAAGCGATTTGGATTCGCATTGTGGCCAATTTATCCCTTGCTATAATCCCCACATGAATGCCCTGGGCATACGTCCGCGTGTTGCGGAACTGGTGTTCCAACTGTACGGACGACCGCTCCATCCGGAGTTGTTTGACATCTTCGCCATGCGCCGTTTCGAGCGCGAGGGTTATGAGGTCCGTATCTGGATTACGCGGACCGGGCACGTCATCACGTTTGAAAACGACGACGTGCTCCTGACCGAGGTCGCCGACGCCGATCAGTCGTTCTCCGCACAGCGCCGCTTCCTGCGCTACCACATGCGCGGCGAGCACTGCGGCCAATTCGCGGCTTGCAACGACATCATCTACCACACGAGCTTCCAGGTAGAGACGGTCGCCGAAGGCATTTTCGTGACGCTTCACGATGAACTGCTGACCGACGGCGCAAAGCGCGGCATCCTGCACCGGTTCCCGGCCAGCCATCGCTTCGCCCCGCCGCCGCTCGGCTATGTCATCGTCGAAACGCGCATCGACTGCTTGATGTTCTCAACGTTTCACACCTTCCCCGAAGAAAACACCATCATCAAATCGCAAACCGTCATCGAACGGCAGCGACCGTAGGGACAAGCTGCTAGCTTGTCCGGGAACCAGGTACAAGCTGGCAACTTGTACCCACGACAGGAACTATCGCGTGGACGAAGACGCACCGCTGGCTGACGCGTTTCTAGGCGCCCTGCGCGAACGCGAAAAGCGGCACGACGATGCGGAGTCGCGACAACGCTTCGGCCAGGCGTACCAACGCCTGATCGACTTTGCCGGCCAGGCGGATCACGGGACCCAAGATGCTCTGCTACACGCTCTGACCGCCGGCTTCTCCGATCAGCAAACGAACTGGGAGTTCGGCTGTCTCGCCAACACCTGTGGCATCATCGTCGAGCTCGGCGGCGATCCGGCCATCGCGATTGAACCGGTGCTCGATCGGATCACGCTGCTTTTTGCGCGCATCCCGGAGATCGTGCAGGTAATGCGCGAGCGTATGGGCGTCGACAATCCCAATGCCATCGCTCACGACGATTGGCCCCGTTTAGGCCGAGCGTATCCGGATCACGCCTGGGTCATCGGCGATTGGCATGCGATTCAGTTCATGGGCTGTGCGGCAATGGCGATGCTGGTCCGCGACGTCGAATCGCGCAAGCGCGCCCGCGATCGCATCGACCTAGCCCAGAGCGCCGAGGTCGCGGCGAGCGACAACCCGTACGCTTACTACATTTCCGAAGTGTTGAGCATGATCGACGACGAACTACTCGTCGTGCTCGATTTGCCGCGCCGATTGGGATTTCGCGTTCGTTTGACGGCGGTTCGCAACAACTTTCATCTTTTCACGCTGCTGCAGGACGCGTTGCTGGCCCACCCAACGGCGACAGATTGGCGTGGACCCTGCGTCAGGCCGGTGGTCGTCGCCGTCGCCAAAAGCGAGCGGATGCTGCACGAGATTGAATCAGAGCCTGAAGCGTTAGCGAAGGAGAGCGGCGACGCGATTTGGACGTACTATTCCTGGCACGCTTTGAAACCCGACGATACGCTGCGGACGATACAGGAGACGCCAGGCCAGGTGCCGTACTGGATTTGGGGCGAAGGCAAGCCGACCGACATCCCGCTTCTGGATGGCGAACGCGTGATGCTGCTCGGCCCGCTGGAGATTCCGCGTTCCTGGAGCATCGGCTTCTTCGCCCCGCTGCACCCGGCGCTGCGCAGTTCCACCGTCGTCGAGGCGGTCATGAGCGACGGCGAATACCGAGCGTGGCTGGAGCGGATTCGAGCGCGGCGCTAGCCGCTTGCAGCGTAGCACAACCGCGGCGGCGAGCGGGCGCCAAACGGGGACGCGAACCCAACTCGTCGCATCCCGGTCTGAATGATACGATACCTGAAAAACCACGTTTCCAGAAAGGAATCGACCATGTCAATACTGCGACTCCCCGACGGCTCGATCAAGGAAGCTCCCACCGGCTCGACCGCCAGGCAGATCGCCGAAGGCATCGGCAAACGGCTCGCGCAAGCTGCCATCGCGGCCAAGGTCGATGGCGAGATCGTCGATCTCAATCGCGAGTTGCCCGATGGCGAGCATACGTTCCAGATCCTCACTGAGAAAGACCCTGAAGCCCTCGAAGTTCTGCGGCACTCCAGCGCCCACGTGATGGCCCGCGCGGTCATGCGGCTCTATCCGGGGGTGCAACTCGCCTTTGGTCCGACCGTCGAGAATGGATTCTATTACGACATCGATTCGCCGACGCCGATTCGGGAGGAGGATTTTCCGAAGATCGAAGCGGAGATGAAGAAGATCGTGGCGAATGCGGAGCCGTTCGAGCGATTCGAGAAGCCGACGGCGGAGGCGCGCGGGTTGTGTTCCGACCTCAAGCAGAAGCTGAAGGTCGAGCATATCGATGACGACCTCAAGCAATATCCGTCACTGAGTTTCTATCGGCAAGGGGAGTTCATCGATCTGTGCCGCGGGCCGCACATTCCCCACGCCGGAAAGATCGGCGCGTTCAAGGTCATGAACATCGCCGGCGCCTACTGGAAAAACGATTCGACCCGGCCGCAGTTGCAACGGCTCTACGGCACCGCGTTCTTCAACCAGAAGGACCTGGACGCCTACCTGACCCGGCTCGAAGAAGCCAAGAAACGCGATCACCGCGTGCTCGGCAAGCAGCTCAAGCTGTTCACCATCAGCCAGCAGGTCGGCAGCGGCTTGATCCTGTGGATGCCGAAGGGGGCGACCGTGCGCGGCATCCTTGAGAACTTCATCAAGGACGAGTTGCTCAAGCGCGGTTACTCGCCGGTCTACACTCCGCACATCGGCCGGCTCGAACTCTATCGCACCAGCGGGCACTTCCCGTACTACCGCGACGCCCAGTTCCCGCCGATGTATCATCGTCCTTCGGCCGGCACGCTCGACCTGTGTCAGTATCGCCTCGCGATGGGCGAGCTCGACGAGAAGCGCGAGCACGATTACCAGGAGTACATGAAGCAAGCCCACATGCTGCCGCCGGAATATTTGAATGAGCCGTCGCAGGCGAAGAAGCTAGAGATGATGCACCAGTTCGTGGTGGTGTTGTTGAAGGAACTGCACGTTGACTTGCCGGAGTATCATCGGGCGACCAATTACAAGGACCGGGCCGACGCGCTCTTGAAGTGGCTGATGGACCAGGAAGGCTTCTTGCTGAAGCCGATGAACTGCCCGCATCACATCCACATCTACAAGGCGGAACCGAGGAGCTATCGCGATCTGCCGGTTCGGCTCGCGGAGTTCGGGACCGTTTATCGCTATGAACAAACGGGCGAACTGAACGGCATGACGCGCGTGCGCGGCTTCACGCAGGATGATGCTCATTTGTTCTGCACTTCGGAGCAGGTGGAGTCGGAGTTCCGCGCCAACCTCGAGTTCGTGCTGTTCTTCTTCAAGACGCTCGGCCTGAACGACTACCGCGTCCGTCTCGGCTTCCGCGATCCGGGCAGCACCAAGTACGTGGGCGACGCCGCGGACTGGGACACCGCGCAGGCGGGCCTCGAGAAGATCGTCAAGTCGCTCGGCATGGCCTACACCGTCGAGCCCGGCGAGGCGGCGTTCTATGGACCAAAGGCGGACTTCGTCGTCAAGGATTGCATCGGCCGTGAGTGGCAGCTCGGCACCGTGCAGCTCGATTACAACTTGCCGAAGCGGTTCGATCTGGAATACGTTGGGGCGGACAACAAGCCGCATCGACCCATCATGATTCACCGAGCCCCGTTCGGTTCGATGGAACGCTTCATGGGCATCCTGATCGAGCACTTCGCGGGGGCCTTCCCGCTGTGGCTCGCGCCGGAGCAAGTGCGCATCATCACCGTCAGCGACAAGTTCCGCGACTATGGCGCCCAGGTCGAACGGCAGCTGGGAGAACGCGGCTTCCGCGTCCACGGCGATTACCGCCCCGACAAGATCGGCGCCAAGATTCGCGAGGCCCAGCTCGACAAAATTCCCTACATGCTCGTCATCGGCGAAAAGGAGCAGTCGGCAGGCACCGTCGCTGTTCGTGCTCGGGCCGAGGGGGATCGCGGCGCCAAACCGGTGGCCGAGTTTATCGATTGTATCGAGCGGGAGGCGCAAACGCGGTCGCTGACGTCGACGACATGAACGAGCGCCAAGCCGCAAGCGGTGAAAAAATCCCCCAGATTCCCCTTTGCATTTACCTCCCCCCTTCGTTTATGATATCCTAAGTGAATTAGGCCTTTGCACCCGCACGTCCGGAGTTTTCCCGATGGCTGTCTCCACCACGTTCAAGCAACAATGCCCCTCCTGCGAAGCGTTGATCACCATCCGGAAAGGCATGGTCGGCAAGAAGGTCGAATGCAACAAGTGCAAAGACACCTTCCTCGCCAAGCGGCCCGTCGACGACGTCGATGAAGTGGACGACGTGGATGACGTCGATGACGATGAAGTTGTCCAAAAGAAGGACACCAGGCTCAACGGCAAGAAAAAGACCTCCGTTTCCACCGAGGTAACCGCCAAGACTCCGCCACCCAAAAGCAAAAGGCCCAAGCTCGACGTGCCCGACGAGGACGAAGTCGACGAGGTGGACGAGCAGCCCAAGAGCAAATCGAGCAAAGCCGCAAGCAACGGCAAAGCGGACAAGCATGACGATGGCGATCAGGACGACGAGCCGAAGAAGAAGAAAGACAAGGCCGGCAATCAAAACAAACTCGTGATCGGCCTGGCCCTGGCGGTGGTCGGCGTGGCGATTCTCGGCGTGGCGGCCTACTTCTACTTCGCCAATTCCAACAACCCAGCGCCGCAAGCGAACAACAATCCCGGCAAACTCGATATGCCCCCTATGCCGCCGGGCGCGCCAGGTGGCGGGAATGAGGACCCCAACAAGGGGAAGACCGATGGCAAAGATCCTAATCCGGGTGTCAAGGATCAGGGCAACATCAATAAGAAGCCGATCGTCGATAAGCAACCGCAACTGCCCGGCCGCGCCCAGGAGTTCTCTGAGGCCCTGCAGGCTCAGCTCTCCAACCTCTTGCCCAATGACACCGAGCATGTCACGCATTACGCCATGCGGCACCTCTTCGAGACCAATGGGGCGCTCCTCCAGGCCGCATTTGAAACCCAGGGCGGCCTGAATGACAAGGACCTCCAACGCAAGCTCGGTTTCTCTCTCTTGGCGATCGAGGACGTTATTGTCGCCGAGAAGTATACCGCGCCGGGATGGCGGTACAGCGTGCTGCATTTCCGGGATGTCATCAACGAAACCACGCTTCAGTCCGCGCTGCGGCTCGATCCGGTCTCGATCGAAGGAAAGCCCTGCTACCGCACCGTCAAGCCGCACCCGTGGCTCGATCAGCTGGCTCGATTCTCCTTCGGCGTTCCGAACTATTTGCGTTCCCTCGACAATCGGCCGCGCGACCGAAGCTCGTATCTGTGCTTGCATACGCCGCAGACGTTGATTATCGGCGACGAAGCGCCGGTGAAAGCGCTGATAAAGGCAAAGGGAAAATTCCCGATGCTGTCGACGCCGAAAGCCCCGGTGAATCCGAATCCGGGCGGGGTCGGTGGCGGCAACCCGGTCCCTGGCGGCATTACCGGAATCCCGGGCGGAATGATGGGCGGGACGATTCCGGGCGGCATGGGCGGCATCACGCCGCCTCCGATGCCGGGAGGCATGGGCGGCATCTCAACTCCACCGCCGCCGCCACCGGGGGGTGGGATCTCGACGCCGCCACCGCCGCCGATCAAGGGAATGTCCGACGCGGGATCGTCCACGCTGCCGTCGTGGGCGCCGACCGGCTATTACAGTCCCTCGGCCATCGCTGCCGCGTCATCGGGAGGCAATCGCGAAATCACTCGATTTGCCTTCCAGGTCGCGCCTCCGCCGCCGCCGCCGGGCGGGATGGGGGGGATCGCGCCGCCACCTCCTCCGCCGGGCGGGATGGGCGGTATGACGCTGCCGGGTGGAATGGGCGGAACCTTGCCGCCGCCGGGCGCTGTCGGCGCGGCAGGTGCCGCAGGTGCGGCAGGCACGCCGCCCGGCACGCCAGCCGGAGCGGTGGGAGCCGGCGGTGCTGCAGGCATCGGCGGTGGAGTACCCACACAACCGCAGGCCACCATCGAACGATGGATGACCATCAAGCCAAGCCTCAAGTCCATTATCGATCGCATGGAAACGGGAGGCAGCGACAAGGAAAAACTTCTGTTCGCTTCCGTCACCGACATGGACGCGAACCGAATTCAACATCCCGACTTCAGCATCGTCGTTCGCCGGCCACGCCAGTTCTGGGATGTCACGATCCTGCTCACCGAGCAAAAGCCTCGCATCCGTAGCCTCGGCGTTTCGCTCATGCAGCGTGAGACGCTCAAGTTTCAGTACCGCAACGAGATCAACTGTATTCAGTCCATGGACGCCGAGGAAATACGCCGCGATCTGACCGAACAGATCGCGTCCCAGGTTGCGACTTTCATCAAGACGATCACGCGCCACGACGTGCGTCTGCCGACGGCTGAGGTCAAACCCGATCCGGGCGGCGGCGGCGTGGTCCCGGGCGGAGGGTTCCTAGGCCAACCCGGCGACGACAAGAAACCGCAAGAAGCGAACGTGTCGCAAATCACCGTCAAAAAAGAATTGAACACCGTCGACTTCGTTCTCGATCTGGTGCTCGACAACCCGGCCCTTGTGCAGGCACAAGCTCTCGCCCATCTTGCCGCGGGGACAATGCGCGCCGAGATGGAGGCGGCGGCACACGTTTCCTTGCGCCATGCGCTCGGCCTGGCGGCGATCAAGATGGGCAACGAAGGGGTCATCCCGCGCGAAGTGCCGCCCGGCCGGCTTCCTCCCGGCGCCTTCAAGCGCGACGGCGCCGCCCTGATCGTCGATCGCGAGCCGCGCAATCGCATCAGCTTCATGGCCGGCCTTTTGCCCTACATGGGCCACGAAGCGCTCTTCAGCAAGATTCAGTTCCAGAGCTCGTGGCGCGACCCAGCCAACTGGGCCGCCGGCAGCACCGTCGTCCCGCAGTTCCTTGATCCGATGTATCCGGAATACGCGCGTTTCGTCAGCGTCGATGGCATCCCGCTCGACTACGCCTCCACACACTTCGTCGGCGTCGCCGGCGTAGGCCTCGATGCCGCCATGTATCGCAAGGGCGACCCAGCCACAGCTCACAAGCGCGGCGCCTTCAGCTACGACGACTCGGCCTCGCTCGAAGAAATCCGCAACGGCCGCGGCGCCGCCAACACCATCCTCATGCTGCAAATACCGCCCGATAGCCCGACCGGCGTCAGCCCCTGGATCGCCGGCGGCGGCAGCACCGTGCGCGGCGTCCCCGAAGTCAACCCCATCGGCCCCTTCCTGCGCACCTATGGCAACAAGACCGGAACCTATGCCATCATGGCCGACGGCTCCGTCCGCTTCATCGACCAGAGTGTCAGCCCCGAGGTCTTCAAGGCCATGTGCACGATCGGCGGCCCCGCCCCCGCCGGCTTCGACCCCGCCAAGGACCCGAAGACCCCGCTCATCCCGATGCCGGAGCCCCCGAAGGAACCGGACCCGCCGAAGAAGAAACCCGCAGACAAGACGCCGCCGAAAGGCGATCCAGGCAAAACGCCGGCGGGACCGACCGTTGACCAGGTGAAAGCGTCATTGCAAGGAACCTGGGCCCCCACAGCAATGGAGCTCGACGGAAAGATCGCGCCTCCCGAGTTCCTTAAGGGGCTCACGATAACCTTCAGAGGCGATCGTGTTCTCACGCCGAATCCCAAAGGCGGAGTTGACGACGATGGTTTTACGATCAACGTAACGACAACGCCATTTCAGATGGACGTGCTCGACACAAAGAGAAAAGAGACGATTCTCAATATTTTCGAGATCAAGGGCGATGAGTTGCGCATCTGCATGCGTGATTCAAAAGACAGCGCGATGGGCCGGCCGAAGACGTTCTCGAGTTCCAAAGCCATGCTCATCGTCCTACGCCGAAGCGGGACGCCGCCGGTGGACTCCAAGAAGCCGGATCCAGATAAAGGGACAAACCCTGGTGTGCGTCATCAGGGAGTAGCCCGGATACATAACAAAACAGTGGGATTCTCCATCGTCCTGCCCGAAGGATGGCAAGTCAGCAATCCTGTGGGCGGGGTGGCATTCTTGGCCCTTGGTCCAGGGAAAAAAGAAAACATCAATGTCGCAACGACTCCGAACCTCGGAGGCATTGATTCCGCACCGCAGGAGTTGAAGCAGGGTTATCCAAAGATTTTCAAGAATTGGGCCTTCGTTGACGAGAAATTCACAACCGTCGACGGCAAGAAAGCCTACATGATTGCAGGGAAGCACAATGTCAACGGCGTCGATGTCATGGCCATGCAGTATTTCTTGGTGTGCAATAACAACAAGAACGTTTTTGTAATCACCTGCAGCGTAGAAACTTCGCAGTTCGCTGCACTTCGCCCGGCCTTTGAAAAATGCGCCCAATCTCTGCAGGTTGACTGAGTGTCTTCCTGTTGCCACGCCATGGAGCTGTGCGTGAAGTAATCGCTAGACTGAGGCTTGCTTCACTCACGGCTCTTTGTTCAACTCCATGTTTCCCCATTTCACCTACCCCTGGGCACTTCTCCTCTTGCTCCTGCTCCCGTTGCCCGCTTGGCACTACATCCGCCGATCGCGTGGGGCGTGGCTGTTCTCCGACACGCGGCTGCTACCCGAGTTACCGAGCTTGCGTGCCGCGTTCGCCTGGTGGGGCGGGCTGGTGCTGCGGCTCGCCGGCTTGACCCTGGCGATTGTGGTGCTGGCTGGGCCTCGCTGGGTTGATCCGAGCCGGATCGAGACCGAGGGGATCGCCGTCGCCATGGTCGTCGATATCTCCGTCAGCATGAACGAGACCGATTTCAAATGGGAAGGCGAGGACCACACGCGCCTCGTTGGCGTCAAGAAGGTGTTTCGTCTATTTGTTGCCGGCGGCAAAGGCCCCGACGGCGTCGAACTCAAGGGCCGTAAGAACGATCTCATGGCCCTGATCGCGTTCGGCACCCATCCGGAGACGACGTGCCCGTTGACGCTCGAGCACGATTCGCTCTTGAAGCTGATGGAAGCGCTCGAAGCGCGTCAAGGCGCCAACGAAGGCACGACCAACCCCGGCGACGCCATCACCTGGGCGCTGCATGTGCTTCAGCAAGCGCCCACCAAACGCAAGGTGCTCGTCTTCCTCACCGACGGTGAGAGCAACGTGGAAAAGGTGCTGAAGCCGCGCCAGGCCGCCCAGCTCGCGGCGAATCTGTCGATCCCGATTTACGCGATCGACGCCTCGCCGGCCAACCCGAAGAACAAGGAGGAATCGCTCGAAGCCGAGCGGGCCAAGGCGACGTTGCAAACGATCGCCGCCATGACCGACGGAACGTACTTCCGCGCCCAGGACGGCAAGGGCCTGCTCGCCGCCTATGAGAGCATCGATCGTCTCGAACGCGAGCGCATCCTGAGTTTTCAGTATCGCCGTTACTACGAAGGCTTCCACTGGTTCGCCCTTGCCGCCCTCGCGTGTGGATTGACGATCGTCGCGCTCGAAGCGACGGCATGGCGCAAAGTGCCGTAACGCCGCTTGCGGCTTCGCGCTCGCAGAAAAACATCGGTTGTAACGAAACTACTCCGCGAGCGCGAAGCCGCAAGCGGCAAAATGAAAATGCTCTCGACTTACTTCGCACACCCTGCTCTCCTCGCAGCGCTCGCCGCGATCCCGGTCGCAATGGCGCTGTTGCTGTACGCCTATTGGCGAAAACTCGAGTTGATCGAACAACTCGGCAGCGCTTCACATTTGCGCAAGAGCATCCTTGTGGACTGGACGTTGCGGCGCTGGCGTGCGCTATGCGTACTCGTTGCGCTCACATTGGTTGCAATCGCCGGTGCCGGGCCGCAATGGGGGATCGACAAGAGCGCGCAGTTTCGCAAGGGGCGCGATGTGATCCTCGTCTTGGATCTGAGCCGCAGCATGAGCGCCGAGCAGCCGAGCCGTCGCGAGTTGGCGGTGCGGTCGCTGCGCCGATTGGCCGACACGTTTGAAGAACAGGGAGGCAATCGCGTTGCTCTTGTTCTGTTCGCGGCCGTGCCTCATCTGGCGTTTCCGCTGACCCAGGATTACGACCATTTGCGCCACGTGCTCTCGCGGATCGAGGCGGGCGATATCCCGAGGCTGACCGTGGACGATCCGGTGTCCGGTACGCGCACCGGCGCCGGCATCAAGCTCGCAGTCGACGCCTGTGATCCGCGCCGAACGAATCGGCCCATGATTGTCCTGCTCTCCGATGGCGACGATCCAGCCGGCGACGACGAATGGCGTCTAGGCATCGCTGCTGCCAAGGAAAAGAAGATTCGCGTGCACACCGTCGGCCTCGGCGATCCGAACAAGGACGAGAAGATTCCCCATGGCCGGGAGTTTCTTTCTTTTGAAGAAAAGGCCGTGCTGACGCGGCTGCGCGAGGAGCCGTTGCGTGAGATCGCCCGGGCGACCGACGGCGTGTACATCCCGGCCCGCACCGACGTGTTGCCTCTTGGCACGCTGATCCAGCATTTGCTCGACGTCGATGAGATGCGCGACGAGGCGGCGATCGGCGAAGAACTGCCGACGTACCATCTGCGTTTCGCGTGGTTTTTGTTGCCGGCGGTGATGCTGCTGATGGTGGCGATGGGGCTGAACGAAGGCCCGAGCTCGAAGGAAGCAGAAACGCCGATTGCCGGGCCGCGCAGCTCGGTTGTTCGAAGTCGAGCCGCGGTCGTGGCGCTGGCATTCGTGGCCGTTGTGTGTGTGAGCGCCACCGGGCCGCCCGATCCGGAGGAACTGGTGCGGCAGGGCAACGAAGCGTACGCGAAAAAGGACTACGCCGGCGCGATCAAGCTCTACGAGCAATCCGAGGCCGAGTCACCTGATCCGGGTTTGATTTCGTTCAACAAGGCCGCAGCGCACTATCGGCTCGGCCAGCACAAGGACGCGATCGATTGCTACCGCCGCAGCCTTGAAGACGACGCCGCTCCGCCGGAGCGCCGTGCGCGGGCCAACTTCGATTTAGGCAATGCGCTGGTGCAGTTCGGCGACGACGTCAACACGCTCGCCGACGCCGTCGCCGCCTATCGTGCTTGCCTCAAGCAGCCTGGCAACCTACGCGCCGACGCCCGGCACAACCTCGACCTGGCACAGCAGCTTTGGTACAAGGCGTGGCAGAAATTGCCCGAGGCATTGAAACAGCCCAGAAACGCCGACAAACCGAACTATCCCGATCCGGAAAAGAAGGACGACGGCGAGTTCGTCGAAGTGAAGAAAGAGAAGGGGATGAAGCCGCAGGAATCCGCGGACGTTCCGAAGGGCAAGAAGAGCAAGACACTTTCGAGCGAGACGCTGCAGCATCTGCCTGACAAAGACAAGGTCTCGCCCGCGGCGCTCGATGTGACGCTGGCGGCCTTGGAGCGCGAGGCTCGCCGCATCGCGGCCGCCCGCCGGGAGCAACGATCGCCGAGCGGCCCCGCGAATTTGTCGAAGAAAGATTGGTGATCTGCGATGGCGCGATTTTGGCTCAACTCACAGCAGGTTGTCCGCTTTACTCCCACTCTCCCCCTGAGTACAGGGGGAGAGTGGAGAAAGCGGCTTGTCCTCCCATTCCTGAGCCTTTTTCTTGCTTTGGTTTTCACCTTCCCGGCGCTCGCCCAGGCGCCGAAGATCGATCCACGCACGGATCCCAACCGGCCCACCGATTACAGCAACATCGTCGGCCGCTATGACATCAAGGTCAGCGCGGAGCCGACGGACGTCGAGGTCGAACGGCACATCGTGGTTCGCGTCGAAATCTTCGGCGAAGGCCCGAAGACCGACGAACCGCGCGGCAAGGACCTGCGGCTGTTTCCCGAAGCCTGGGACAAAGGCGAGTCGCCCGATTTCTATCCGCCCGTTCTTCTGGAAGAATCGGTCGATCGCCCCAAGAAAACCTGGACGTTCCTCTATCGGCTCACACCCAAGCACGTCGGCGTCGAATCGATCCACGGTATTCGGCTCGTCTATTACGATCCGAGCGTGCCGGACGATAACAAATTCTTGCGCGAGCCGGTCGATCAGATCAAGATC
>Ga0194128_10006604_pt1 | contig 15596 bp, 15 predicted proteins | sample TA2KigCa65mmetaG_FD_148650 | JGI IMG/M metagenome (GOLD analysis project Ga0194128, IMG submission 148650) | Freshwater microbial communities from Lake Tanganyika, Tanzania - TA2015037 Kigoma Deep Cast 65m | ecosystem: Environmental > Aquatic > Freshwater > Lake | place: Tanzania: Lake...
ATTGACGGTGGTGACATAACCAGGAGCAATGGCGTTCACATTCACTCCATAGGGAGCCAGCTCCAGGGCCAGCGCCCGGGTCAACTGGATAATCCCGGCCTTGGCCGTCGCATAGGGCGCGAGGACAGGCATTAAAGGGCGCAATCCGGCGACTGAAGCCACATTGATAATTTTGCCACGGCGGTGGTCGCGCATATGCGAGGCTACCGCCCGACAACACAGGAAGGTGGAGCGCAGGTTCTTATTCAGGACGTTATCCCAGGCCTCTAGCGAGCACTCCGTGACACTTTTGCCACCTCGCCCACCACCCGCGTTGTTAATGAGAATGTGCACCTGCGGGAAGGTGGCGAATACGGCGGCGAAGAGGCGTTGCACCTCGCTTTCGGACGTGACATCGGCAGCAACACCGAGGGCTTGCCGCCCCAATTGACGAATTTCGTCCATGACGGTATCTGCAGAGAGCTCTTCATTGACATCGGCCGCAGACGCCAGATTGATGTCGTTCACCACGATGTCTGCCCCCAGCCTGGCCAGGCGTAGAGCGTAGGCCCGCCCAAGACCGCGTGCCGCCCCAGTAATGACGGCTACCTGGCCCTGCAGGCGTGGGGGAAAATACTCCGATGCTGTCGTCATACAGCCCAGACCTCCTTCCGGGAACTGGCGCGCCGTGGCATCCTGGCACGGCGCGTCTCGTATGCAGGACTATACTGCGGGAAAATCAGATTCAATCGGCACATCAATGAGGGTCGGCCCCTGGCGTTGCAAGGCCTCCTGCAGGGCCTGCTGCAGATCCGCCGGGCGTTCAACGCGTTCGGCATGCACGCCCATGGAGCGCGCCAAGCCCGCGAACTGGATCGCTGGGGCATGCAGGTCAATGCCTATATAACGCTGCGTTTTCGAGGCCGGGCCGTTATACGCATGCAGGCGTCGTTTCAGGATCAGATACTGACTGTTGTTGTAAATGACAAAAATACACCGTAGGCCATAGCGGGCTGCCGTCCACAGTCCCTGAATACTGTACATGGCACTGCCATCGCCAATCAGTCCAAGCACCGGCTGGTCTGGGCGCGCCAGGGCTGCACCCATGGTGGCTGGCAGGCCCCAGCCAATACCGCCGCCCTTGAGGCCAAAGTAATCCCGCGGATGGCGGCGTGGCAGGAATTCACGCAGGCCATCACCGGAGGTGATCGATTCATCGATCACCACGATATCATGGGGGACAGTGTCCGCAATAATTTTGTTCATGGCCAGAGCCGACAACGGTAAGCGCTGCGCCTCGTCCGTGGCACGCTCGGCCAGCCGCTGGATGGCATCAGTTTTGGCGCGTCCCAGGAGGGCAGTACGTTGCCGGGCTGCTGCACGCCCGGCAGGGGTCAAGCGTGCTTGCAGTAAGGGCAGCAGCTCGGCCAGGGTGGCTTTTGGATCTCCCAGGATACCGACATCGACCGGGCGGTTCTTGGCAATTTCCCAGGGATCTACGTGTAGAGATACCCAGGTAATGCCTGGAGGAAACGGATCAACCTCCGTGTACAGCGACATGGTAAACATGTCCGCTCCGACACTAAAGACCACATCGGCATCTTGCAAAACGGTGCGCACGCCCTGTTGCGTACGCGCTATAAAGCCCTGGTAGAGGGGATGATCATTCGGGAAACTGGTGGTATTGGGTACGGTTTCCGCAAACACCGGCGCCCCGAGGGCTTCTGCCACAGCCACCATCTCGGCCAGCGCTTCGGTTTTCGCTACTTCATCTCCCACGAGAATGAGCGGGTGCTTGGCACCGACGAGGAGGTCTGCAGCCTGCTGCATCGCCGCCATATCACCGCGAATGCGCGGCCCAATATAGGACGGCGCGGTAATATCGAGATCGGCTTCTGCCATCATGATATCCATAGGCAGCCCGAGGAAGACCGGCCCGGTGGGAGGCGTGGTGGCCACTTTGATAGCCCGACGCAGGGCCTGCGGCAGATCGGCCACCCGCTCAATCTGGTATGCCCATTTGGTCATGGATTCGACCATGCGCACCATATCACCCCAGAGCAGCGGCTCGCTCAGGGCATAGCGTCCATCCTGTTGTCCGGCCGTGACCAGCAAGGGTGCCGCGGTTTTCATAGCGTCATGCAGCATACCCATGGCATTGCCGAGCCCCGGGGCGACGTGCACGTTGAGGACTCCCAGCTTGCCCGAGGTGAGGGCATAGCCATCGGCCATGGCCATGGCGACCCCTTCTTGCAGGGTGAGAATGTACTTAAAGTCTGGATAATCCGGCAGTACATCCATGAGAGGCAATTCGGTGGTACCCGGATTCCCAATAATATATTCCACCCCTGCGGCATGCAGGATCTCCAAGAAGGCTTGACGCCCGGCCATCACTGGCATATCCATCTCTCCTTGTGTAATGAAGTCAGCTGCCCATTCTGCGAGACAGTGTTGATGATTCCTCGTCCGCTGTCAATGCCGGCGTACACCGAGGCCAGGCTCAACGCCACCATTCTGCTGGAGCGCCGGCCTGGCGCGCCTCCTGTTGCATGGTTTGTAGAGCCCCTTCGGCGCTATCGATATCCTGGGCATTCTGCTGCAGCGCCTGGGCGCGCAGGAGAATACGCTCGCCACCACGTGGTTCGTCACCAAGAGAGGTCGAGAGCTGGCTCAAGAGGTCGCGACGGCGGGCATACGCCTGTTGCACCTGCTCGCGGAGGGTGCTGGCACGCCGTTGCCAGTAGAGGGCATCGTGACCGTCCTGATCAAAGACGATAGACGTCGAGTTTGCCTGCGTCTCCTGCTGGGTGTCCAGCCGTTGTTGTACCTCATCACGGGCCGTAAACAGTGTGTCAAGCTGCTGTTCAATGGCCAACAAGGAGCGCCCGAAGTCCGCCAGTTGCCGACGCTGTCGCACGAATTCAGGGGTAGTCTGGACCCCGCGTGTCCCCCCGAGCTGGTCGAAGTACGTCTGACGCTCCTGGCGTGCCAGGGTGATCTTCTGGTTGATCTCCGCCAGCTGCAGTCGCTGCGACGGAGCGGATGAGGAGAAGGATGCCCCTGGTGGGGCGACACGGTCTGGAGGGCGCGTTGGGGGAGACGGGCGGACGGTGGGTGCCGGAGCGGTTGTTGGCGGGGAGGAGACGGCTGGGGCTGGGGCCGAAGTACCTGGGTCGACGATCGTGCTGCGTGGGCGATACGCCGGAGGAATAGCCTCCGGGTTATCCGTAAAATGGACCTTGCCCGTGGCATCCGTCCAGCGGTAAATTTCTGCCAGGGCTGGTGTGATACTGACGCCCACGAGCCAGAGACAGACGAGCCATTGTCCTTTCATCCTGTAACTCCTTGTCATGACGACCACCGGCACGATTGCCAGGGTGCGGAGAAATACGCTATTATCCCCCGCACTTATTGCGGCCCGTCATACAAGGCTGCAGTCCTGGATGATGCCCGGACGTGTGTGGAAACCAGTCGCCATGATGAAGACCTGCCCGCTGTGCAATTCTGAAATGCCCGAGCGCTATAACTACTGCTACCAGTGCGGAGAATATGTGGGTGACACCGTGGCGCTCAAGCCGGTGGTGTCCCCGGAAGTTGAAGCCCAACAACACCAGCAAGAACGGGTTATCCATTACGGTTGCTTGACGCTTATTGTCGTCTGGATTGTGTTCGGCCTATGGTTTTTCTTTAATATGAATCGGTAGCCAGGCGTGCACTACCCCTATGGGCGGCATGCCAGATGCCCCTGTGACAACCCAATGTCTGCATGGAGTATGGTCGGTGAAATTTCCGCTCGACGATGACAACTGGGAAAAGATCCACACGGCCTTTAATGATGCTGAATTGCATCTTATCACAGGCATTCTAGGAGGAGAAGGGGTGGAATGCCGGGTCAGGTCGCGTCGGGTGCCACAACTGCCCTTTTCTCATGGCACCCTGGGAGCAGCGGAGATTTATGTCCCGAAAACGGAGGCACCGCTTGCCCAACGCATTCTGATGATCTACCGGAATCGCTCTACGCCCAGTGACACCTACGGGAGCAGCAACCATGGAGACCTATGACGTCATTGTCGTCGGCGTGGGTGGTATGGGCAGTGCCGCCGTCTACCATCTGGCGCGACGTGGTGTCCGGGTTTTGGGGCTGGAGCAGTACGACATCCCGCATAACCAGGGCTCATCGCACGGCCTCTCCCGTATTATTCGTCTGGCCTATTTTGAGCACCCATCGTACGTGCCGCTGTTGCAGCGGGCCTATGCCCTCTGGTGGGCCCTGGAACACGAGGTGCAGGAGCGGCTGTTACTGGTCACCGGTTCGCTCGATATTGGCACGGCGGACAGCCCGATCTTACGCGGTGCAGTGCAAGCCGCGCAGCTCCATCATCTGGTGCACGAAGTCCTGGAGCCCGCCGCCATCCGCCGCCGTTTCCCAGGGTATGGTCTGCACGAGCCGCTCCTGGGGCTGTATCAGCCGCAAGGTGGTTTGCTCGTCGCCGAACGCTGTATTGTGGCGCACGTCCAGGCAGCCCTCAACCATGGGGCGGTGATCCACGGACGCGAAGCCATGACAGGCTGGGAGAGCGACGGCGTCGACCTGGTACTGCACACCTCGCGCGGGGTCTATCGCACCCGACGACTGGTGCTGACCGCTGGTGCCTGGACGCATCGCCTGGTTGCAGCCTATCGCGATATGCTGCAACCGGAACGGCAGGTACTGATCTGGATGCAGCCCCGTGTGCCGGCGCATTTTCAGCCAGCGATGTTTCCCGTCTTCAATATGGCTGTAGAAGAAGGCACGTTCTATGGTTTGCCGATCTATGGTAGCCCTGGCTTCAAATTTGGCCGCTGGCATCATCTGGAGCAAGCTGTCGACGATCCCACCAGTATGGATCGTGCCTGCCACCCTGAGGACGAAGCGGTGTTGCGCGCCTTTGCCCGGCGCTATTTTCCTGACGGTGACGGGCCGACGTTGTCCATGCAGACTTGCCTGTTTACCAACACCCCTGATACACATTTTGTCATTGACGCCCATCCCGCCTATCCCAACGTCTTCATTGCCGGCGGTTTTTCTGGCCATGGCTTTAAGTTTTGTAGCGTCGTAGGTGAAATCCTCGCCGATCTGGCCCAGGAGGGCTCTACCTCGCACGACATCGCCTTATTCCAGGCGGCACGTTTTCACAAGAGGGCATTGGTATGAGTGCTGAGCATCTGGAGCAATTATTTAGCCTGCGTGGAAAAGTGGCGCTGGTGACTGGCGCTTCCAGCGGTCTGGGCGTGGAATTTGCCCAGGGCCTGGCCATGGCCGGGGCCGATGTCGCTCTGGTCGCGCGCCGTCTTGAGCGGCTGGAAGAGGTCGCGAAACGTCTCGAAACCTTCGGGGTACGGGCTCTGCCAGTGCAAGCGGATCTGCAGCATGAAGCTCAGATTGATGCGGCGCTGCAGCAAATTCAGGCGACCCTGGGTCCGGTGGACGTCCTGGTCAATAACGCTGGTATCGCCCCGCTCAGCCGCGCCGAGCGGCATGCCCTGGACAAATGGCAGCACGCGCTTGATGTGAATCTCACTGCCGTATTCCTGTGCTGCCAGAAAGTGGGACAGCAGATGATCACGCGCGGCCAGGGCGGACGTATTATCAATATCTCTTCGGTGATGGGAGAAGGCGCCAATCCCGTACACAAGACGGTCGGCTATGCGGCCACCAAAGGGGCAGTGACCAATATGACTCGCCAGTTAGCCGTGGAGTGGGCCCCCCATGGGATCACCGTGAATGCCATTGCGCCATCCTGGTTTCCTACGGAAATGACGACCGATCCGCGCTTCGGCCGCGTCAATGATGCGCAGCAGGCACGTATGGAATTGTTCACGCCCATGGGACGCCTGGGGCGCGAGGGGGAGTTACTCGGGGCCGTGATCTACCTGGCTTCGCCATGCGCATCATACGTGACGGGCGCCATTCTCCACGTCGATGGGGGCTGGCGAGCCTGGTAAAAGGGGATTGCAGAGGTATTGCAGCCCTCGTGCCTGAACGCCAAGAGATGTGTGCTGGCTTCGCGCCGATATTGCTAGATGTCCATTTCATAAGTTCATCGTCAGTTGAGTCGTAGCCCGCTTGTCGGGGCGAGGGGGATACAAAGCACGTGCAAACCAGTGGGGCCGGGGACGAAACCACGCCCGCCCCTGCCGCTGTTGGCGTCGGGTTTGACTGCAGGGAGTCGCCCGGACGAAGGGTTGCCCCGTAGACGTCCAGCGCTACGGATGGGCGTGATGGGTGTTATAGACGTCAAGATCATCCAGCACACGAGTACGGCTTGACAGTGTCGAGAGGCTGCTGCTATGGTGAGCCCCTACCTGTGCGGGTTACATGTTTTACAAAGGAGCGCTTATGAGAAGACAGCGTCCGTGGCAGCGTAGTATCTGGGGGGCTCTGCTCTTGCTGGCCATCGGAGTGACCACAGGTCACGCCGCGGAATTTCGTATTGCCGTTGGGGTCGATCCGGATACCATGGACCCCGTGCAACTTACCACAACGACCGTGGGGAATATCGTCGATTACGTCGTGGAAACGCTGACGATCCTCGCTCCCGATGGGAGCATCAAACCGCACCTGGCGGAGCGCTGGTCTGTCTCAGACGACGGCCTGCATTACACCTTTACGCTCCGTGCCAATGTCATGTTTCATGACAAAACCCCTTTGAACGCGGACAGCGTGAAGTGGAATTTCGACCGCCTCATCGATCCGGAAGTACGTGTCCCCGGGCGTGCCGCCTATCCGATTGCCCGGACTGACGTGATCGATACCAGCACGGTGCGTGTGACCCTGAAGCGCCCCTATGTCCCGTTTATCAGCGCGCTCTCCGGCAGCACCGCGGGGATGCTTGCTCCGGCATCGGTCGAGAAGCACGGGAATACCTATAAAAATTACACGCACATCGTAGGCACCGGACCGTATGCCTTTCAAGAGCGGAAAAAAGGCGAGAAAATTACCGTCACAAAATATGCCGACTACTGGGGAGTCAAGCCGCACTACGACCAGGCCGTCTTTCGTATTGTCCCGGAAGCTGCCACACGTGAAAGCCTGCTGCTGGCCGGTCAGGTGGATTTGATCATTTTACCACCCATTGCCGATTTACCGGCCCTGCAACGGAATAAAGCCGTGAAAGTCCTGATGGCCCCGAGTAACCGCACCATTTTTATCGCGATCAACACCCAGCGCCCTCCATTTAATACCGTGAAGGCCCGTCAGGCGCTCAATTACGCGGTGGATAAACAGGCGATCATTAGCAATGTGCTCTTTGGGGCGGGCGAGCCTATGGATGCGCCGATGGCGCCTAGCCTCTTTGGCTATTGCAAAATTGGCGTCTACGAGTTTGACCAGGCAAAAGCCAAACAATTGCTGGCGGAAAGCGGTATTGCCCCTGGTACCCAGGTGTCGTTGTTGCATCCCACTGGTCGCTATGTGCAAGATAAAGAAGCCACGCAGGCCCTGGCCGGTTATCTGCGTGAGGTCGGGCTGGAGCCACAGCTCCAGACTATGGACTGGCCTTCGTACATTAGCACCATTACTACGCCTCTTGACAAAGGCAACAACACGCAATTGCATTATCTCGGTTGGGCACCGGCGTTTCTCGATGCCAGCCAGCAGATGTTAGAATTCCTCTCCTCCTATGCCCCACCAAACGGTCTGGCGACGTCGTTCTACGCATCGCCGCAAGTCGATGCCTGGATCAACGCTGCCGAGGGTGAAAACGATGCGGCCAAGCGCCGTGAACTCTACTGCCAGATCGCCAAGCAAGTCTGGCACGATGCGCCGTGGATTTTCCTGTGGGTGCAGCAGTTTCCTATTGTCTATTCCGCCAAAGTCACCGGCATAGGCTCCTTACCTAATGAAAAATTCAGCGCCATCTATGCCCAGCCCGCCCAGTGACCAGTTGCTTCTCCGCTGCAGTTCGGAGACACTGTAGGCATGTGGGAGTACACGAGGTTACCCCTGTCGAGAGGGAAAGTATCACTATGGCTATTGACAAATTTCCAATTGAGGCAGGACATATTCTGCTCTTTGCGCGTGCCATTGGCGACGACAACCGGGTCTATGAGGACGCTGACTACGCCAGGCGCACAGAGCCCGGTTCGATTATTGCCCCGCCAACATTTGTGCAAGCGAGTGCCCAATTTGATCCGGAATATCGCCTCCGACCCAAAATTGGCGAACCCTGGTTTGGCTCAGGTAAAGAACCCTCCGGAGTGCAGGCAGGGAGCGGTGGCGGCACCGGGCTGCATGCCGAGCAGCATTACGAATACCACCGTCATCCCCGGCCAGGCGATGTCCTGACCGCGACCGTCAAGCCTGGAAACACCTGGGAAAAACAAGGACGGCGCTCGGGGAAATTGATTTTTTCGGAAACGATTACCGAATATCGCAATCAACACGGTGAACTGCTCGTCACCGCCCGCGGTGTTGGGGTGCGGACCGAGCGTCCAGTCGAGCAGAGTTAGGAGAACCAGCATGGCCTTGTCAGCACGACAGCTCAAAGTCGGGGAGACCCACGCGGAACAGGTCGTGGACAATTTGACGAGAACCCAGATTGTGCAATATGCCGGAGCGTCTGGGGACTATAATCCCATTCATACGGACGAAGTGTACACCACCCAGGTCGCTGGCTACCCCTCGGTTTTCGCCCATGGCATGCTCACCATGGGCATGACTGGCAAGATGCTCACGAACTATGTGGGCGATGGACGCCTGACCAAGTTTGGGGTGCGTTTTACCAAACAGGTATGGCCCGGTGATTCGCTCACGGCCAAAGCTACCGTGGAGGCTATCCGGGAAGAAGGCGGTGCGCATTTTGTCGATCTGAATCTCGTCACGGTGAACCAGAAAGGTGAGGAAGTCCTCAGCGGCTACGCGTCTGCACGGGTGGATCCCTAGGTGTGTTCTCCCTCCCCTCTCACTGCAGGAGAGGGGGAGAGGGCTGCTGGCGCAGGGCGTTACGAGAACACTACCACTGAGCGGAGTACTTCGCCGCGCTCCATCTTGTGGAAAGCCTCTTCCACCTGGTCGAGTGCGATGGTTTCTGACACGAACTTTTCCAGATCCAGACGGCCTTGCAGATACAAGTCAATGAACATAGGAAAATCCCGTGTCGGGAGGCAATCGCCATACCACGAGGATTTCAGGGAGCCACCGCGCCCAAACACTTCCAGCAGGGGTAATTCGAGCTTCATGTCAGGATTGGGCACGCCCACGAGCACCACCGTCCCGGCATGATCGCGGGCGTAAAACGCCTGCTGATACGTCTCGGGTTTCCCCACGGCCTCAATGGCCACGTTGACTCCGTGCCCCCCGGTGAGGTCGCGGATGGCCTGTACGGCATCGGTGTGACGGGCATTGATCGTATGCGTCGCACCAAACTGCGTGGCCCAGTTGAGTTTCCGGTCATCGATATCGACGGCGATGATGGTGTGGGCTCCTGCCAGTTTCGCCCCGGCAATCGCCGCATTGCCTACCCCACCGCAGCCAATCACCGCGACAGAATCTCCCCGACTGACCCCAGCCGTGTTCACTGCAGCCCCCAGGCCAGCCATAATGCCACAGCCCACCAGGCCGGCTGCGGCTGGACGTGCCGCGGGGTTTACTTTAACGGCTTGCCCGGCAGCTACCAGACTCAATTCCGCAAAGGCGCCAATCCCCAGAGCAGGCGAGAGCGGTGTGCCATCCTGGCGGGTCATCTTTTGCTGAGCGTTGCGACTGGCAAAACAGTACCATGGCCGTCCACGCAAGCAGGAGCGGCAGGTGCCACAGGGAGCGCGCCAGGCGAGAATGACAAAATCGCCAGGTGCCACATTGGTGACGTCCGGGCCAACTTTTTCAACCATGCCAGCGGCTTCATGCCCGAGCAGGAACGGAAAATCGTTGTTAATCGCCCCTTCACGGTAGTGCAGGTCCGTATGGCACACCCCGCATGCCTGGATGCGTACGAGCACCTCCCCAGCTCCCGGATCGGGCACGAGAATGGTTTCGATCGCGACTGGAGCCCCCTTGGCACCAGCAATCACCCCCTTGACGGCATTCGCCATGACTCTTCCCCCTGCAAAGGTCTGTATCATATCCTGCATGAGGGCAGCATAGGCAAGCCGCTCCGAGGTGTCAAGCGGCGACGGCCAGGACGTGCTGTACCGCCTGCTGAAACTCCTGCAGGAGAAAGGGTTTTTGCAACACAACACAGCCACACTCGCGTAAAAATCGTTGGTTGTCTTCCGTGGTCGTCCACAACCAGAACCCGCACCTCGCGCATTTGCTCGGCGACCGCTGGCGGTGGGAAGCTCTCCGTCTGGGTTGGCCTCTCCATCTGCGCGGTGACGCGAAATGTGCTGCCCTGACCGGGGGTGCTCTCTACCCCAATGCTCCCGTGCATCAAACGGACTAACTGCGTACAGATCGTCAAGCCCAGGCCCGTGCCGCCGTATTCCCGTGTGGTGGAGCCATCGGCCTGGGTGAACGGCTCAAAGATCAGCGCCTGTTTGTCGGCGGGTATGCCAATGCCTGTGTCGCGCACGAGCAGAGCAAGGCTGATACACTCCGTCCCAGACTCTCCAGGCGGGCTGGTATAACCGAGAGGCGACGGTGAGCAGGTGAGTTCGACCGCGATTTCGCCCTGGATGGTAAATTTGATGGCATTGCCGACCAGGTTGACGAGAATCTGGCGGAGGCGCGCCGGATCGCCTATGAGCAGGTCGGGCACCTCTGCGCCACACGATAGGTCAGCTCGATGCCCTTCTCAAAGGCGCGCATCCCCAGGGTCTTGAGCGTGCTACCCAGGGGCTCGCGCAGGCGAAATGGCACGGTCTCAAGCGTCAGTTTGCCCGCCTCAATCTTCGAGAAGTCGAGAATATCGTTGAGGAGGCCCAGCAGGGTCTCCCCTGAGCTTTTCACAAGCGTGAGATATTCGCACTGTTCCGCACTTAATTCGGTATCGAGTGCCAGATCGGTCATACCGAGAATGCCGTTCATCGGGGTGCGCAGCTCGTGGCTCATATTGGCTAAAAATTCGCTTTTCGCTCGTGTGGCGGCCTCCGCGGCATCCCGGGCCGCGGCAGTGGTGTCGTACAGGGATGCATTACGAAGCGCCACGGCGGCCTGGGCTACCAGGCTATGCGACAGGGCCTGGTCCTCCGCTGCCTGCTGAAAGGGCTGACGTCCGACCAGCACCAGGACCGCCAGCAAAGTCTCCTCCAGGCAGACAGGCACGGCATATAAGCTGGTGAAGAGCTGCCCCTGGAAGCCATCATGCACGAGGAAGCGCGTATCAGTGCTGCCATCCGGGATATGCAGTGCCTGGCCATGCAGGGCCACCCAGCCAATCGCGGTTGTCTCATCAAGGCGACAGTACTGCGGGGGCAGCTCTTTCCACAGCGTCACATCGGAGGAGGCGCGCAGCTCCAGGGTCTCGGTGGCCTCATTCCGGAGCCAGAAATTGACCAATGGGACGGCCATGAGCGTCGCTGCGGCTTTGGCAATTTCATGCAGCACCGCTTCGAGATGGAGTGACGCCGAGATGAGATGATTCAGACGGCTGAGCGTCTGCAAGCGCGTAGCACGCGCCTCAACGGCTTCGTAGAGACGGGCGTTCTGAATGGCAATACCGGCGTGATTGGCAAGCTGTCCCAGAATGCTTTTGTCTTGCGGGGTGAAGGTGCGTCCACTCTGATGTCGGTTGCGCCGTAGTGGGACATGAGCCCAGGGCGCAGCGAAGGCCATGCTGGCCGCAGGGAAGGTGCCCCTGTGCCGTCTCGCCTGGTATGCTGACAGCCCCAACAGACCTCAACAGCGCGAACGCTAGGGGGAGAGACGCCTAACTTGACGTCATTCGTCTGCTCTTGTACAGTTGCAAGGCTTGGTATTCAGCCCCCGTCCCTAGATACGTGGAGAGAGGGCACAGCACTGCACTGCTACTTGAAAGGCGTATGACGTGCCTGAAACGTCGCGGCACCCAGGTGAGGCGCTGCCTTTTCTTCATGACCAGCCCGCGCTGTATGATGCCCCGCTCATGCGCGCCTGTCGCCGTGAGCCTACGTCGTATACCCCTGTATGGCTGATGCGGCAGGCCGGGCGTTATATGCCCGAGTATCGTGAGATTCGGGCAAAAGTACCGTTTCTACAACTCTGTAAAACACCGGACCTGGCCGCGGAAGTCACCGTCACTGCAGCGGAACGCCTCGGGGTGGATGCCGCGATTATTTTTGCGGATATTCTGCTGATTCTGGAACCCATGGGCATGCAGCTTGAGTTCAGTGCCGGCGAAGGGCCTGTCCTGCATAACCCCATCCGCACCCCGGCCGATGTGCAGTGCTTGCGCGATGTCGACCCGGCCACGTCACTGGCGTTTGTGCTGCAGGCCGTGCAGACCACGCGTGCCCAGCTCAAGCCCGATATGCCGCTCATTGGTTTTGCCGGCGCTCCCTTCACGCTGGCCTCCTATATGATTGAAGGCGGTAGCTCGCGTGATTACCTGCGGACCAAGACCTTCATGTATACCCAGCCAGACGCCTGGCATAGCCTGATGAGCTGTCTGAGCCGCAATCTGGGGAAGTATCTCAATGCCCAGATCGCTGCAGGGGCGCAGGTCGTGCAGCTGTTCGATAGCTGGGTGGGCACGCTGTCCCCCAGTGATTACCGTACCTTTGTGCTCCCCTATGCGCAGGCGGTGCTCTCGCAGGTCACCCCCGGAGTTCCTCGCATCCATTTCGGCACCGGCACCAGTGCCCTGTTAGAACTCATGCGAGAAGCCGGGGGGGACGTCATTGGCGTGGATTTCCGCGTCGAATTGGATCAGGCCTGGCAGCGACTCGGGGACGTCAGTATCCAGGGGAATCTCGATCCGGCGGTGCTCTACGCCGAGCGGCCATACCTCCAGCAGCGGGTGCAGCAGATTTTACGCCAGGCGGGAGGTCGGCCTGGGCATATTTTTAATTTGGGACATGGGATCTTGCCGACCACGCCAGTCGATAATGTGCTGGCTCTGATCGACGCCGTCCATACCTATCGTTCGTAGTACGCGAGACGAGCATGACAGCACCACAGTTTGATGGCGTCCTGTTTGTGGGCTTTGGTGGCCCTACCCCTGGCTGCTGTGAGCGTTATACGCCCTGTCCAGGGAACGAGGCGGTCTGTTTTGTCAAAGCCATCATTGGCGAACGGCCAGGGGCGCAGGCGCGCTTAGCCGAGGTGGCAGCGCACTATGGCCATCTGGGAGGCTTTTCGCCATTTAATGCCTTAACGTTCCAGCAAGCGCACGGGGTTGCCGCGTTGCTCAAGGCGCAGGGCTGGGATGTGCCTGTGCGGGTGGGGATGCGCTACTGGCCGCCGTATGTCCACGATGTCCTGCACGAGATGGTCGAGGCCGGAGCCCGGAACCTGCTCGCCGTGATTCTCTCCCCCTTCCAGTGCACAGCCAGCTGGGAAGCCTACCAACAGGTGGTCACGGAGGCTGTAACATCGTGCGGCACCCGTGCCCCACGGATGACCTATCTGGCCCCCTGGCCAACGCATGCGGATTTTATCGAGGCGATTGTGGCCACGGTCCGTGCGGCGGCGACAGCGCTCAGTCCGGCCTGGCAGCAAGAAGCGGTTATGCTGTATACGGCACATTCTATTCCGGCATCCATGGCGAGTACCGCGCCGTATACGCAGCAATTTGCCGCAGCGGCCGCTGCGGCCTCGGCCAGACTGGGCGTGGCCCATTACCGTCTGGCCTACCAAAGCCAGGCAACGGGGACGCCATTCCCCTGGCTGCAGCCGGACATTAATGATGCCATCCAGCACGTGCGAGCAGAAGGCTATCGCGAAGCCATCGTCGCGCCCATTGGATTCCTGTGTGACCATGTGGAAGTGCTCTACGACCTGGACATCCAAGCCCGCGAAACCGCCCAGGCCTGCGGCCTCACGTTGCAGCGTGCCGCGACCGTAGGTATGCAACCGGCGTTTCTCGGGATGCTGAGCACCCTGCTCGGGGCACGGCTGCGCGAAGGGTGAAAAGGCGTCCTATGGAGCAGCCTCGCAAACGCGTGGTGGTGGTCGGCGGGGGCATTACGGGCCTCACGACCGCATATCGCCTGACGCAGATCGCCAACAGGCAGGCGCAGCCTTTTGACGTGCTCTTGCTGGAAGCGAGTGGGCGTCTGGGGGGAGTGATTGGCACCATGCAGCAGGACGGCCTGCTGCTTGAGCAGGGACCTGATTGCTTTCTGGCCGCCAAGCCCTGGGGTGTCCGCCTCTGTGAAGAGCTCGGACTGCAGGACGAACTCATCAGTACCACGACGCAACATCGCCAGAGTTTTATTGTCCGGGCTGGCAGACTGCTGCCCGTGCCACAAGGGTTTTATCTGATGGCACCCGGTTCGTGGCGTTCGTTCTTGACGACCCCGATCTTCAGCTGGCCTGGGAAGCTGCGCATGGCACTCGACCTGGTGCTGCCACGCCGTACTGATCCTCGCGATGAATCGCTCGCACAGTTCGTGACGCGTCGACTCGGGCGCGAAGCGCTCGAACGTATGGCCCAACCCATGGTGGGCGGCATTTACACGGCCGACCCTCAGTATCTGAGCATGCGGGCCACGATGCCGCAATTTCTTGACATGGAGCAACAGCACGGCAGTGTCATTCGTGCCCTGCTACGTCGTCAGCCGCAGACCCACCCGACAGCCCAGGGGACTAGCGGGGCGCGCTATGGGCTGTTTGTGTCCTTGCGTCGTGGCATCCAAACCCTGGTAGACACCCTGCTGGAGCGTCTTCCTCCCGAGACAGTGCGCCTGCATACGCCGGTACAGCACGTGCAACGGCTCCCTGAGACAGGGCGTTGGGTCGTGCACCTGGCCGAGCAACCTGGGCTCGAAGCGGATGCGGTATGCCTCTGTCTGCCAGCTCCACAGGCCGGTCAGATGTTGCACGCGGTGGATGCGACGCTCGCTGCGGGCTTACAGGCGATGCGTTATGCTTCATCGGCCACCGTGAACATCGTGTGCCGGCGAGACCAGATCGCCCATCCGTTAGATGGCATCGGGTTTGTCGTGCCAGCGATTGAACAGCGTTCTCTGATCGCCTGCTCCTTTAGTAGCGTGAAATTTGCCGGACGGGCGCCCCAGGGGCAGGTGTTGTTGCGGGCTTTTGTGGGCGGTGCCTTACATCCACAGCAGCTTGCCTGCTCTGATGCGGCTATGCAGCAGGCCGTCCTGCAGGATCTGCGCACTCTCCTTGGGATGACAGGCGAGCCGCTCTCGATGCGCACGGCGCGCCATCTGGAAGCCATGCCTCAATATCACGTGGGCCATCTGGAGCGCGTGGCGCACCTGCAGACCCTGCTGGCTGCCTGGCCTGGTCTGGTGCTGGCTGGGAATGCGTATCATGGCGTAGGGATCCCGGATTGTATCCACGATGCAGAGCGTGCGGCGGAGACCGTCTTGAGCACACTTGCCTCCTCACTGTAGGAGGATGACCTGGCTGTGTAAATACCGTATACTTTCCTGAGAGGATTCTTGTATAGGCGCATGCAAACACGGCCTTTTGCCACGAGCGTGACCCAGCATCATGAGCCAGGAAGTACGACAACGTCTCTACCAGCGTCTGC
>Ga0194128_10006607_pt1 | contig 15589 bp, 15 predicted proteins | sample TA2KigCa65mmetaG_FD_148650 | JGI IMG/M metagenome (GOLD analysis project Ga0194128, IMG submission 148650) | Freshwater microbial communities from Lake Tanganyika, Tanzania - TA2015037 Kigoma Deep Cast 65m | ecosystem: Environmental > Aquatic > Freshwater > Lake | place: Tanzania: Lake...
CGAGGGAGGGGCTGGCACGCCGCCAAGGGGCAGAGGCATGCGGGCGGTGGCAAAGGCCGTGTGTTTTTCCTCTACTCCCCTTTGTCGGGCTGAAGCCCGACCTACAGATACCCGACCCTCTTTGTAGGTCGGGCTTCAGCCCGACACCAGGTCGTATCACTGGTGAGGTGTCTGTGCAACAGACTTCCAGCATAACATATCCTGGCAACGCCTGTGCAGCTCTGGCATCTACGTGAAGTATCCAGCATACTACATCTATCTCCATGCCGTTGTTGACCACCATGGTGCCCTGGAGGCGCTGCCGCAAATTTGCCACAACCTGTGGCAAATTTGGCAATGTGGGGAGAGGCGTAATGTCCTACAGCGAGTTCGCGCTACCGACCATCGTCAAGGCATTTCAGCTTATCCTCAATGAGCGGACTGACCTCTTCGCGCAGGTTCCAGAGCTGGCTTTGAGCGAATACTTTGCCATGACGCTCAAGGAACATGTACCGCTGGCGCTGGCCATTAACACCGAGAAAGCCCGGTCAGAGCTGATCATTGCCGTAATGCTCGTCGAACTGCGCAAACGACTCGACTATCGCATCAGCGTGTTTTCTGGGGTTGAATTGAATGTTGATGCACAGCAGGGCCTGCATGGGGTCTGCGATTTCATCATTACGCGGTCTGCTGAGCAGTTGTTTGTCAGTGCGCCGGTCCTGATCATCGTAGAAGCTAAAAACGAAAATATCACAGGCGGCTTAGGGCAATGTATCGCCGCCATGCTGGCTGCCCGCCTGTTTAATGCCCGTGAAGGTCAGGACATTCCCACAGTCTATGGAGCGGTGACGTCGGGAAGTGTCTGGAAATTTCTGCAACTCGTCGACAACACGGTCTACATCGACCTTGAAGAATACCATATCAATAATGCCGGGAAGATTTTGGGGATTCTGGTATATATCGCCGAGGGAGCCTGGGCTCTCCTGCCTGTCTGAGCCCTGCAGCCATTGGAGTAGAGACTCCTTGGAGGTGAGCAATGTCCAGATGGCCTGGTCTTATTCTCTTGATGACCTGGATAAGCGTCGTACTCACACCGACGCCAGCCACAGCGCGCGACGAGGCCCAGGAAGCGCTCATTGCTACGGGGGCCCGGCTCTTCTTCACGGCCACGTTTAACGGCAACGGCCGGACCTGTGCAACCTGTCACCGCCGCGAGCGCAGCTTTGCGCTCGATCCCGCCTTCATTGTCACGCTCCCGGCCACGGACCCCCTGTTTGTCACCGACGCACTCCCAGCGCTGCGCGATCCTGCCAATCCCAGTCGCGATCTGGAAGACACCGCGCTGCTCAAAGCGCGAGGTCTGATCCGTGTGCGGGTGGATGGCTTCGACCGCCCGGCAGTGTTACGTGCCCCACCCTCGTTACAGAATCTCGCGCTCACCGCGCCTTTCGGGGGCCAGGGCAGCTTTACGAACCTGCGTGATTTCATCCAGGAAGCGATCCGTCAACATTTTCCGCAAACCTTGCAGCGGGTCGAGGGACGCGACTTTCGCCTGGCCACGGCAGAGGAGCTCACGGCCCTGGAGGCCTTTTTGCGCTCCCTGCGGTTGCCGCCAGAAGGGCAGGAGGTGCTGGAGCACCTCGTCACCACCCCGGCACAGCACCGGGGGCAAGCGCTGTTTTTTGGGGCACAGGCGAAGTGCGCGCAGTGCCATGGCGGACCGAGCCTCAGTGCGGCGAGCCTCGCACTGGGTGGGGGCAATCGTGCTTTCAATACCGGCGTCATCGACCTGGAGAAAAACGCGGCACTCCGAGCTGCCGAAGCCGGGCGGGCCTTCAGTACACCGTCGCTCCTGGGGATACGGCATAGCGCGCCATTTTTCCATAACAACTCGTTTGCCACCCTGCGTGACGCGGTGACTTTTTATAATAGCCCCGAGTTCAACGCCTCACCTGCCGCGGTGCAGGTGGGTACGATCACCCTCGCGTCGGATCAGATTGATGACCTGGTAGCCTTTCTGGAAGTACTGACCTGTCCGCATGACGGGGATGTGAACCAGGATAGGCAACATACCCCGGGTGATGCGTTGCTGGTCCTCCAACACTTTTTCAACCCGGCCGCCGGGCTTTTAACCACGTGCCAGCAGGAGCGCGGCGATGTCCTGGCTCCAGGCAGCGGGCTGACACCAGCCGACGCGCTGTGCATCTTCCAGCAGGCGTTGGGACTCCCGTCCTGCTTCGCAGCGCTGGCCGACACGGTGCCCACCCAGCTCACGGCGCAGGTCTGCGGCTCAGGGCGCTGCACCAGCCCGGTGGGGACACCGCTGACCCTGGAAGCGCAGCTCCGCAACGACACGGGTGACGGGGTCGGCCAGGTGGCGGTGGCGTTCCAGCTTGGGCCGGACACGCTTGGCACTGTGACGACAGATCGCACCGGGCGGGCAACGCGCGCGTTTACGCCGATGACCCCGGGGGTGTTTGTCGTCCGTGTGCAGGCCCAGGGGCTCGAAGCCGTACTGACGATCAACGCGGAAGGCAACGCCGACGGCAACACCAAGGTGATCCCACAACCGTGCGATTGTGACGTCGAAGTAGGGGAGACCGTGGATATCGGCATCAGCCTGACCAATGCGGCGGGAGGCAGCGTGGCGGGCATCGAGGTGGTGTATCGCTTACGGCTGGCGAACGGCACGTTGCAGGAACTGGCACGCGGGCGTACGAACAGCCAGGGGGAATTTACCTTTATCTTCATACCGCCAGGCCCCGGGGTGTTTGTCGTGATCGCCACGGTGCTGGGGGTCGAGGTGCCCTTCTATGTCGTGGTCCGTGAACGTCCGAACCAGCCACCGACCGTGCTGACGCCGCTGGCAGATATCACAGTCGCCGAGGATGCCGCGCCGCGAGTGCTCGATCTCCGCGAGGTCTTCACGGACCCGGATAGCGCCACGCGCAGCGAACAGCTCACCTTCACGCTCGTCAGCAATACGAACCCAACGCTGGTCACAGCGACACTTACCGGGACGCAGCTCGTCCTGGTCTTTGGTGCCAATCAGCATGGGAAAGCGACCTTGACGCTCCGCGCCACGGACGCTGCCGAGGCGAGTGTGGAAACCAGCGTGGGGCTGACGGTGACCCCGGTGAACGATCCGCCCAGAGTGTTGCAGACCATCCGACCGGTGACCGTGTTGGCCAATAGCGAGACAGTACCTCTGGACCTGAGCGAGATCTTTCTCGATCCCGATGCGTTCACGGATGGGGATCGCCTGCGCCTGACGGTCGAGAATACCACACCAGAGCTGCTCTCGGCCATCCCGGTGGGCAGTGGGGCCCTCTTGCTGGAGTTGCATGAACACGAATTTGGGAGCGCGCATATTACGATCCACGCCACCGATAGGCAGGGCGCACGGACGCAGACAACCGTTGCCGTCGCCGTGCGCGCGGGGTTTAGCAGGCAGCGCTTCCCCGCCGGGGCCGGCCCTGGAGCGGTGGCGGTGGCGGACGTGGATGGCGATGGCCACCTCTCGACCTCGTCACCGCCAATAGGAGCTCCGCCGACGTGGCGGTGCTACGGGGCCGCGGCAACGGCACGTTTGTCAGACAACAGCCGACGCTCCGCCTCCCTGACTCTGACTTAATCGGCCTTGCCGTGGCGGATGTGAATAACGATGGGAAACTCGATATCGTGTTCATTGATTCTAGGACTGATGCCGTAGGGATCATACTCCAACGTTAGGCGTCAGCCGCTAGACATACTGTTGGCTCCTTGTCGTTTCCGCTCTGTCCAGACGGTTGCGCGCCTTGCCTCGGCGTGGGATACGGTTGCGTCGCAGTTCCCCAAGGTCTATGACACCAGCACTAGATGTCTGTTTCATAAATCCTACGCCAGTTACCTGGGTACGCGGGCCTCTGGCCCGCTCTGGAAGCGGCCCGGAGGGCCGCGCACCCAGGCACCGCAGACTGGTGATGCACTTACGAAACGGACATCTAGAATGGAGTATAGTTATGCCATGTGTGAGCTTGGCAATCTGTTCGCTTAGGCGTTGCGCAAGCATGGGAAAGCCTAGCGAAAGGAACCGAGATGGCCTCGACAAAAACCGTCTTCAGGATCATGGGGGAGGATCTCGATCCATGCGAGATCACCCAGCGTCTTCGCATGCAACCGGACCAGGCGCACTGTGGTGGTGATCCCCATATAGGCAAGTTGGGGCAAAGATATGCAGGCTATACTGCAGGAATATGGGCCTTACAGTCGTCACTAGACGAACAGCATACGCTTGCTGAACACCTTGAAGAGCTCATTGCCAAGCTGGGGGAACATGGCGATGCCTTGCAAGCATGGCGCAATCGTGGCTACACGATGGATATATTCGTCGGCATCTTTGGTTGCGATGACAACATGGGATGGGTGCTGAAGCACACTCTGCTACAACACCTCGTGCAACTGGGGGTCGATCTGGATCTGGACCTCTATCCAGCATAGAGGAAGCCCAGAGGACAGAGGCATTCTCACCGGCAGGAGGGTGCCGTATTCGTCTCGCTGGGGGAAGACCGGCCAGCAGTTCGCCACTGCCTCGGGAGGGCAAGCCAATGCATGGGCCGTATTGCTTCATCGTGCTTATTGGCTGTATTGTACGGTCCCATGATACGTGCCCTTAATCGCAGCGATGCCAAGCTGCAAAGTCGCCTGATACGTATCGGGAGTGACTTCTTGAAGCGTGTCGCACCCCGGAATCACTTGCGCCATCGCCTGGGGAGCCATCAGAAAGGCCCAGGTCTTCTCCACGGGAGCGTCGAGCGTATAGGTGCCCTGCATGTTCACGGTGTGTGCCCTCCTAAAGTTCCCTGCCCTCGGTGTGACAGACAGCAATCCCGGTATGGACTACCTGGAGAGGCAGGAGGGCGCACTTGACGCGGCTCGGCCGAAGCGTCGTGTGCAGCAGGCCCAAGAAGGTCTCCTGGGAAAGCCTGGCCACTTGCTGCAGGGTCCAGTGCTGGATCACTTCTGTCAACAGAGACGCCGCCGCCCGACTAATAATACAGGCATCGCCACGAAACCGTACCGCAGTGATGCGCTGCTTGGCATTGACCTGCAGCTCTCTTCTGATCCGGTCGCCACACAGGGGATTCACGTCTTCGTAGGCCACATCAGGGGCCGGCAGGACGCCATGATTGCGCGGATGCCGAAAATGCTCCAACAGGGTCTCACCATCCGCGCTGGCGGCTGCCCAGCATGCCAATGTAGCCAGCTGGGCTGGCCAGGACATGGCGCAACACGGGGACGTCGAATTTGGCGTCGTGGGCGACCAGAATCACGGCTGCTGCCAGCCGCGGGGCGCGAGCGCGAGGGAGGGGCTGGCACGCCGCCAAGGGGCAGAGGCATGCGGGCGGTGGCAAAGGCCGTGTGTTTTTCCTCTACTCTCACCCAGGCGGAACAGCAGGATGGCGTCTGGATGCGCCGCCTTGACCTGCGCATACTGCCGCAACATAGGCGTAAGAGTGAGCGGTGCCTGCTCTGGCGCTGCCGCCATGCCGGGGACCCCCGTGCAAAAACGTTGTTGGGTCACGTGGTGGCGACATTATAGGCCTGCGCTGGCCTGGTGCATAAGCCGCGCGCTCTTGAGCGTCACATCGACCTGGTTGCAGACAAGCGCACAGGCGACAACGCCCGTTTGGGTGCTTGCATTGCCATTCTATCAGCTCCTATCCTTGTCTGGGCTGTCCGTTAGTCCGCGAGGTGTGCGTGGTCGTTGTATATCCACAGGCGCCAACACGGCTCTTCGGCAAAACCAGCTTGATAGCGCAGGACGGTCAGTCCGGTATTTTCCATGGCAGCCACGGTGTGGAAATGCTGAAACGCCTCCCCTGACAAGGCGTTCCCCAGAAGGACTCGGGCCACCAGCGTGCGTAAGAAGTAGCCATGCGTCACCACGACGATGGAGGATTCCGCACGGTCACGGAGGAACGCGAGCGCGGCATCCGCGCGCCTGAGGAGGTCATCGTAGTTTTCGCCATCCTCGACGCGCATCCCTGGCGTCGAGAGACTTTGGGTCCATACCCGCCCCACCTGCTCCGCTTGGGGATCTGTGAAGGGTTTGCCGTTGATGCTGCTGGGCTTGACACGCTCGATAAAGAGTGCACAACCTTCTGGGGCTTTGCCCGTGATGTGGCCAATGATGGCCGCGGTTTCTTGGGCGCGTCGGTAGGGGCTGGCCAGCAGGGCGTCAAACGTGAGATGGGACACGCGTTCCGCAATACGTGCCGCCTGGACTCGACCGATGACACTCAGGGGAGAATCTGGCGCCTGAAAGACCGGTGCGACATTGTCTTCGCTCTGTCCATGGCGTACGAAATAGACCACTTTAGTTCTTGGGGTATCGGCCATTATTGACGCTCCATGTGCACGGACGGTCCGTCCTCCCGCCTGGTGGGCTCGGTGGCGCCGTTACGCGGCGCCACCCCATCAAACGTCGTGAGCGACCGGCACTGGTTGATGCGCCCGGAGGAACGTGCGGATGTGGCGCACCGCCAGCGGGATCTTGTCCGGGGTGTCCTTCCACGGGTACAGGCTCACCTGCGCATGCGGCGCGAGATACACGGTCTCCATCGCGACGGCGTAGGGATGTCCTGGCACGTCGTAGGGTGCCAGTGCTATAAGCAGGACGCCAAGGCCCACTGGCGGCCTCTGCTTCCCCCTACATCAGGCGCGGGCTGGTATGCTTTCGGGGCGGTCGCAAGGCACGGTACCCATGTCTGCGGGGATAGAGACCTCAAGAATTTCCAAATCATCCGAGGTGCGCAGCTCGTTGTGGCGCATGCCGCCTGGGATAAAGAGTGACTCCCCAGCCTTGAGATGGAGCAGCTCACCGGTCTCAAATTCTAGATCAACCCAGCCCTTCAGGGTATAGACAAACTGGCCTTCGCAGACATGATAATGCCACCCCGTCGGCTCGGTCATGCCCGTGATAGCCGACATCACTTGCGCCCGCATCTGGCCCTGGGTGGCGTCCGTCACCCCAAGATCACGATAGGTAAAAAAGGTCCTTCGGCCTGGCACAAAGGGGGCATTTTCCTGGGTTGCATGGTGCAGCTTCATCGTGGATTGCTCAGTGACTGTCGCGGTACCAGACATGCGAAACCTCCCTGGTAAAGTATGGGATAGCCGAGCAGAATTATGGCTTGGACTGTAGTAATACCGTATTTTCTTTGCGATGTCCACTGTTGTGCAAAACAGCGCCGGCACCGTCGGGATCATAGGGCACCAGAGGACGCCTCGCCATGCCTCTGGTGACTTTTCCCATTGCCAGGCTCCACTTTTTGTGATGTGATAGATACTCACAGATTGCCATACGCCGGGAGCGGTGTAGCGTGCAAGCAACGGGACACAGCGTATTGCCATAGCCCCTAGAAAGATCCAGCGTAACACGATGGACGATACAGCCCAGGCCATTCTTCGGGGAGCACTGCGTGCCTGGGGCACGCTCAACGACTCGATGTTTCTCACGCTCGACGACACGCGTGAGGCCACGGCGATTCGTGATGCCGCCGGCCACGTCATCGCGTCAGTGCGACGCCAGACCTCACCCCTGGGGTGGGTCTGGTCTGTCAGGCTGGGTGACCGTCGCGAGCGGCTCTTGCCGTCTGTGGTCACGGCGTTGCGCTACCTACGGAGTCATCTCTGTCCGGAGCGCGCCGTGGGGCAGGTGCTCTTTGGGCCAGGTGAGCATCCATGAACACGCGCCTGCCGCTCACGGTCCTCACGGGCTTTCTGGGAAGTGGCAAAACCACGCTGGTCCGCGCGCTGCTACGCCAGCCAGGCTTTCAGCGCACGGCGGTCATTATCAATGAGTTCGGCGAGATTGGTTTGGATCACGACCTGATCGCTTCCAGTCGTGAGGACCTGATGGCGCTGCGCACTGGCTGCCTGTGTTGTGCCATGCATGGGGAGCTGGCAGAGACAGTGCAACGGCTTATGGCCGTGGGTGGTTTTGATCGTCTGCTGCTTGAAACGTCTGGTCTGGCCGACCCGACGCCCATTCTCCAGACGGCCATTGTGGATCCCTATCTGGCCGCTACCGTGGATCTCACCACCGTGGTGGTGACCGTGGATGCGCTCCACGGGCCTCCCGTGCTCCAGGAGCACGACGCCGCGCGCCGTCAGGTGGCTCTGGCGGACCGCGTGCTGCTTACCAAAACTGATCTCGTCACGGACAGTGGTGCGCAGGCCACGCAGGCCGTGCGTGCCCTGCGGCCAGATGTGCTGCTCAGCCCAAGTATCCACGGCAATGTCGCCCCGCACCTGCTCTTTACGCCCGCCATGCCCAGCACAGACTGGCTCGCGCTGCTCCACGCGCTCCCCACAGCCCGGCATACGCATGACGCCACCATCACCACAGTGTCCCTACGTCTGGACACGCCCCTGCACGCCGTGACCCTGACGTTGTTTCTCCAGGCCCTGGCAGAAAATTGTGGTCCGGACTTGCTGCGTGTGAAAGGCCTCGTCGCGCTCCGCGAAAGTCCAGAGACGCCAGCGGTGGTGCACGGTGTGCAACATGTTTTTTACCCGGTGACCTGGCTGGACGGCTGGCCATCAGAGGACCATACCACGCGGCTGGTGCTGATCGGTCGCCGCTTCGATGTCGAGTGGCTCGCCTTGCTGCTACACACCATTGAGGCTGAAGTCGCGCAAGCTACTTCACTACCCTGAGGAGGGGTCTATGTTTGATATCGTCATTCGTGGGGGCACGGTCGTGGCGTCCCAGGGCGCTGGACACTACGACGTCGCGATTACCGGGGAGACCATTACCGCGGTCACCGCGCCGGGGGCTATTCTTGATGAGCAGGCACGGCGCGTCATTAACGCCACCAATCACCTGGTCATGCCAGGGGGCATTGATCCGCACGTGCATTGCAAGTGGCATCTCCCATTGCCCGACGGTACCGCCAGCTTGACCGAGGGCCCAGAGGTCGTGAGCCGAGCCGCCCTGTTCGGCGGCACAACGACGATGATTGACTTTGCCGCCCGCATGCAGCCCAAACCGCTGCGTCAGATCATTGCCGAGCGGGAGCAAGACTGGGCCGGCAATTGCTATTGTGACTATGCGTATCACGTGATGCTGCTGGGCGACATCGAGCCGGACGTCTTAGAAGAGCTGGAAGGGCTGCTCACCGACGGCTATCCCACCGTGAAAATTTTTACCACCAACATCACCCCGAGTCGCGCTGGCCGCATGGTGCATTTTGGCGATATCTGGGAAGTCTTTAAGATCCTCAGCCGGACGGGCGGCCTGGGGGTCATTCATGCCGAAGACAACGACCTCGTCATGCATATGTACGAAAAGCTCATCCGGGAAAACCGGGTCAGCTTTCATAATCTCGCTGAAGTCCACAGTGCCCTGTCGGAAGATCTCTCCTTCCGCCGGGTGCTGCGCCTGGCTGCGGCCGAGCACACGCCGCTGTACATGATGCACGTCAGCGCCGGAACGGGCGTGCAGGCCATTCGCGAAGCACGTGCCGCAGGGCAGCCGATCTACGGCGAAACGCTCCATCAGTATATGCTGTACACCTCCGCAGATTACCAACGCCCGCATGGGCAAATCTATCACACCTATCCGTCGCTCAAAACTCGCGATGACCAGGCGGCGCTGTGGGCTGGGACCCTGGACGGCTGCATCAACACCGTGGCCACAGACGAAATTTGCTGCAGCTTGCGCACGAAAGTGGGTGGCAACCGTATTGACGACACCACCGGGGGCAATGCGGGCGTCGAGCCACGCGTGGGCGTGATGTATCACGAAATGGTGACCGTACGCGGCTATTCCCTGGAGCGCTTTGTGAACCTGGTCTCAACCAATGCCGCGCGTATTATGGGCCTGTATCCCCGTAAGGGCGTCATCGCCGCGGGCAGCGACGCCGATATCACCATTCTGGATCCCACCATCAACAAAACAGTCCGCGTTGAGGATTTACACGAGACAGATTACAGCCCCTGGGAAGGCCATCCGATTACCGCCTGGCCCGTGGTGACGCTCCTGCGCGGCAAGGTGATGACTGAGTACGGCGTGTTCCACGGGGAGCTCAAGGACGGGCGCTACCTGAAGCGGGCGATTGCCGACGACATCCGCCGGGGCCCGACGCTGTAACGCTGTGAGTGGCTCTAGGCGCGCGAAGACGAGCACCACTGGCAAGCCTTGCCGGATCCTGGTTGCATCCGTCCCTATGGACAGCGGACCACATCTTGTCTCTCTCTGATGCTTTTGCATGAGGCATGGCCACAACCCAGAGCAATGCTTGACACGTCATAGCCCTCACGGAAGCATACCATGCTCTGGCTTCGCTCCCTCGGGTGCTGGCTGCCCGGCGGATATGGCAACCGAGCGCGGCTTGACTTGACCACACCACTGGAGACACGCTACGATAAGCTACCCATAAGCAACCAGCGCTCATGTGAGCATTCTCATATGCTGTCTGTTCACTATGCTCAGAGGGATAACATGAAAGCGATTCGTTTACATACCTTCGGCGAGCCAGAAGTCATGCAACTGGAAGAGGCTCCGGATCCGCAGCCGGGTCCTGGCCAGGTGGTGGTGCGCGTGCATGCGGTCGGGGTGAATCCGGTTGAAACGTATATTCGTTCAGGGATTTACCCGAAACCTCCGACGCCCTACACCCCAGGCAATGATGGCGCCGGTGTGATCGCTGCAGTTGGTCCGGACGTGACACAATGGACAGTAGGTCAACGGGTGTATATTGCCGGGGCCTTGAGCGGCACCTACGCCGAACGCTGTCTGTGCGCGGCGAACCGTGTGCATTCTCTGCCGGAATGTGCCTCCTTTGCCCAGGGCGCAGCGATAAATGTCCCCTACGGCACAGCGTATCATGCTCTGTTTCAACGTGCCCATGGCACGGCCGGGGAGAGCGTGCTGGTGCATGGGGCGAGTGGTGGCGTGGGGATTGCTGCAGTGCAACTGGCATGGGCTGCTGGCATGACGGTCATTGGCACGGCCGGGACAGAGCGTGGCAAGCAACTGGTTCGGGAACAGGGCGCGCAGCATGTGCTCGATCATACCGCCGCAGGTTATCTGGATGAAGTCATGCGCCTCACGGGTGGGCGTGGCGTGGACGTTATTCTGGAAATGCTGGCCAACGTGAATCTTGGCAATGACCTTGCAGTGCTGGCACGCGGGGGGCGCGTCGCGGCGATTGGTAATCGTGGCCCTGGCAATCAGGGGACAGTGACGGTGAATCCACGGGCTGCGATGAGCCGGGATGCGTCTATCCTGGGCATCAGCCTGGGTAATGCCTCGGAACGTGAACTGGTCAGTATGCATGCGGCTCTGGTTGCGGGTCTTGCCACGGGCGCCCTGAAGCCCGTGATTGGTCAGACCTTCCCGCTCGCAGAGGCTGCGAAAGCGCATCACGCCGTCATTGAATCACGCGCCTATGGCAAAATCGTTTTGACCCCGTGAGGGAGGCTTACTGATGCGTGCAGCCTATTATGAAAAGTTAGGAGCCGCCCGCGACGTGCTCAGGCTCGGTGAGGTCAACGTGCCAGAAGTCGGGCCTGGGGAGGTGCGCGTGCGAGTGCACACCTCGGGGATTAATCCCTCGGATGTCAAACGCCGTGGGGGCCAGAGCATGCCCAGCATGCCGTTTCCCAGGGTCATCCCGCATCAGGACGGAGCCGGCGTTATTGAGGCCGTGGGCGAGGGGGTTTCCCCGGCGCGCGTGGGCGAAGCCGTCTGGCTCTATCGCGCCCAACTAGGCCGCCCGTTTGGCACTGCCGCCGAATGGGTCGTAGTGCCCAGTGCGCAAGCCGTACGCCTCCCGGCAGCCACCGATTTTGCTGTGGGGGCGTGTCTGGGTGTGCCGGCGATGACCGCGCATCGCTGTGTGTTTGCTGATGGCCCGGTGAGTGGGCAAACCATTCTGGTCGCTGGTGGCGCTGGCGCTGTGAGCCATTATGCTATACAACTGGCCAAATGGGGTGGTGCGCAGGTGATCACCACGGTCAGTTCAGCAGCCAAAGGGGAGGTCGCCCTTGCCGCGGGAGCGGATCACCTGATTAACTATCGCACCGAGGACGTGGTGGCGCGTGTGCATGAGCTGACGCAGGGGCGGGGCGTAGATCGTGTCGTGGAAGTAGCCTTTAGCGCGAATCTGGGCTTAAACGCGCGTATGGTGAAAACCAATGGAGTCATCGCGTCATACTCGGCTGGTCCTGACAATGAGCCGCATCTGCCCTACGGGGCTTTTTCGACAAAAAACATCACGATCCATTTCGTGCTGGTGTATGTGATGTCTGAGGCTGCCCACCAGGCGGCTATCGAGGATATTACGGCGTGCCTCGAAAACAAGAGCTTCCGGCATCCGACGATCCATCGCTTTGGGCTGGACGATATTGTCACGGCGCATGAAGGGGTGGAGAGTGGACAGATCGTGGGCAAGGCGATGCTGACACTGGCGTGAACAGCGTGTGCAAGCTCCCTCGCCCTCTGGGAGAGCATTGGGGTGAGGGACGCTGTGGTCCTGTCAAGAGCGCATCCGCCCTCACCTTGGCCCTCTCCCGCAGGGAGAGGGCCGCGAGTCTATGCCTGCGCTGTGCGCTTTTGCCGGACGGCCTCTCGCACCCGCTCGGGCGTCAGCGGCAAGGCCGTCACGGGCGCCCCAATGGCATCTGCGACAGCATTGGCAATGGCCGCAGCCGTGGCGACAATCGGCGGTTCGCCAACGCCACGAGCACCGTAGAGCGTGTCTTTGGCAGGCACCTCGACAATAACGCTCTTAATGTTCGGGACATCGAGGGCGCTAGGAATTTTATAATCGAGAAATCCGGCATTGACGTTCCGCCCCGTCTTGGGGTCAAACATCATTTGCTCGGCCAGGCCATAGCCCAGGGCCTGCGTCGCCCCGCCCTCCAGCTGGCCTTCAACGGACATGGGATTCAGCGCAAAGCCAACGTCCTGCACCACGGTCAGATCCACCACCTTGACTTCGCCGGTCTCTGGATCCACTTCGACTTCCGCCACCTGCAGGGCATACTGTAACGTCGTGCCTTGCATCGGTGACGAGGCGGACGCTGCGGGTGGACCGCCCAGGGACATAGACGCGACTTTATAGACATCGCTAAACGTCATGCCCCGATCCGGGGTGCCTTTCACCTGCACCCGGCCATCTTTGACTTCCAGGTCGTCGATATTGGCTTCCAATTGCCCAGCGGTCACTTCCAGAATCTGTTGCCGGAGCTTTTCCGCAGCCAGCTTCACCGTCATACCCATACTCCGGACAATGTTGCTGCCCGCACTGAGCGGTGCGACCGGGGCGATATCGGTGTCCCCCGTGAGCACCCCGACTTTTTCCAGGCTCACCCCCAGCTCCTCACCGGCAATTTGCTGCAAGGTCACATGGGTTCCACTCAAATCGACCGACCCGGTCGTCAGCGCCACGGTGCCATCGGGATTGAGTTTCAAGCTATTACTCCCGGGCATGCCACGCGAACCCCAAAAACCGACCGCAATGCCACGGCCACGATTTGTGGCTTTGGGCGTATGCCAGCCGGAGGCCTGCTCAGCCCGTTCGAGCATCTCGCGCAGGTCCGCAGCGTCATCCAGGGCGCCAATGATAGAGCGATCACCGACTTTCTGGGCGTTGTGTTTGCGCAACGCCAGCGGATCCATACCCAGACGTGCTGCCAGCATATCCATGTGGGTTTCAATCGCAAAAATGATCTGCGGACTGCCAGGGGCCCGATAGGCCCCGCATGGTGGCTGATTCGTATAGACTGTGCAGGCCCACAGATCGATGTGCGGCACATTGTAAGGGCCTACCAGTCGACTCGCCATGCCTTCACCAAAGTTATAACCAGTGGCGATGTGATAGGCCCCATTCCCAAAATAGGCCTGCGCCTGACGGGCCACCAGCGTGCCGTTGCGCATGATGCCCGTTTTGAGCTCAATCACTGCAGGCCGTCGTGGCGTCGTGCTGAGAAAATCTTCGTCTCGCTTATACGTAATTTTGACAGGTCGGCCACTTTTCTGCGCCAGGAGGATCGCTGCCGGCTCCGTTACCGCGGCAATCTTCCCCCCAAAGCCACCGCCAACCTCCGTCGGGACAACGCGAATCTTGGTCTGCGGCACACCAAAAATCCCAGCGAGACTATCGCGCAACGGAAAAATCCCCTGTGTTGCCGACCACACAGAGATGCGCCCGGTGGGTTCAACCTGGGCCATAGAGGCGCGTGGCTCAATATACGTCTGATGCGCCATCGGTACCTCATAGCGACCTTCGAAGACATAATCCGCCTGCGCAAAACCTTGCTGCACATCCCCCCACTGCACCCGCCCGCTGGAGGTGATATTACCCTGGCGCCCCAGATTCGGCAGCGAGGTATAGCCTTCCCAGGCCTCGTGCACGAGTAGGGAGCTATGGGCCGCCTCTTTCGGGTCGATGAGCACCCCGAGCGGCTCAATCTCTAGCTCAATCAAGTGTAAGGCTTCTTCAGCGATGTCAACATTATCGGCCGCGACAGCGGCGATAGGATCGCCGTGATAGCGCACCGTATCGGTGGCAAACACGAGCTTGTCGCGAACAATCCCCCCGTATCGCGCGGTTGGGGCATCCTGTGCGGTCACGATGGCCCGCACGCCCGCTAAGCGTGCGGCTTTGCTGACGTCCAGGCGGCGAATGCGCCCATGCGCCACGGGGCTCCCCAGAATTTTGCCAGCCAGGACACCGGGCAGACTCATATCATCGGCATAGACCATGCGCCCGGTGACACGATTGACCGCATCCGGTTTCGGAATGCGCTTCCCCAGGAGGGCATATTCCGCCATACTGCATCTCCCATTGTCTCATTGCTTAGACGACTTGCTGTGGCTACGCTGTCTGTCGCGGGGTACCGTAGCATGGCCAGACCAGGGCTGTCAACGCGTGTGGCTCTCAAGCTCCCGTACAGCGTATGGTATCCTGAGAGCAACGAATCTACACAAGTCCTAGAGAGGATTGGTACCACTTTGCGTCATGTCTACCTCGCCGTCGCACGCGGTCTCACCCTGGCACGGTGCGGCAGTATTCCGCTCTTTCTGTGGCTCATGATCGATACCGCCCAGTCTGGCAGTGTCCAGGCACGAGTCAGCCTGCTCCTGGTCTATGTGGGCGCCATCCTGTCGGATTTCTTCGATGGTCGCCTGGCGCGCAAAGCCGGAGCCGCAAGCTATGGCTGGGGACAGATGGATGCCGCCGCCGATATTGCCTTTACCAGCCTGAGTCTGGCCGCCGCCGCCTGGCTTGGTCTGGTAGGGCCCTGGGTATCGGCTGGAGTGGCCTGCCTGGGAGGGCGTTTTCTCTTGCGTAACCTCAGAGGTCAGCTGCTACCAACGGGGCGTCTCGTTGAGGATCGGGCAGGGAAGGCTGCGGGTGTGATCTATTATCTGCTGGTGGGGGCTATCACACTCGAACTGGCGATACAGAGCACGTCTGGCCGATGGATGCTGGCACGTGCCGGTGACGCCGTGTTTCTTTATACGCTGTACCTGCTCCTGCGTCGGCGGTCGCGACCTCAGGGCAGGTACAGCCAGGGTAGCCGTGCCACATCTCTGCGGCACATGGGCGCTCAC
>Ga0194128_10006609_pt1 | contig 15586 bp, 16 predicted proteins | sample TA2KigCa65mmetaG_FD_148650 | JGI IMG/M metagenome (GOLD analysis project Ga0194128, IMG submission 148650) | Freshwater microbial communities from Lake Tanganyika, Tanzania - TA2015037 Kigoma Deep Cast 65m | ecosystem: Environmental > Aquatic > Freshwater > Lake | place: Tanzania: Lake...
TACCTCACTTCGTGGTCTTCCCTGAAGAACACCAAGATCAACTTTGCCTGTGTTTACATCTACTCCTGCATCACGCAACATGCTTTCAATTAGAAATATTGCTCGTTCTGCATCTTCTGCTTCTACTAGATCTTTCATAAGCAGTCTTGCTCTGGCTGTAGCAAGTCTTATGAGGCCTTCAAGTTGTCTTGGAGTAACTGTAATCATTTCTTCTGACTCGACATTTCTCATTTTCATGTAATATTCTAGAATCTTTTCTTCTGCATCTTTTGTTAGAACTGGTTCAATCCTTTTTGCATATGCTAGGTATTTTGTAAGTATGTCAACATCAATCAGTGAACGCGTTTCAATTCCTGATGGTGAATGCAAGTTAATGATGTGTTTTGCAATTTTTGTGTCTCTTTCCTTTGATGGGATATCTCTTACAACAAAGATTAAATCAAATCTTGTTAGAAGTGGAATTGGTAGGTTTACATTTTCTGTGATATTTTTGAATGGATCATACTTGCCATACATTGGGTTTGCGGCGGCAAGAATCGAGGTTCTTGCGTTTAGCGTTGCAACAATTCCTCCTTTTGCAATGCTTGCAGATTGTTGTTCCATTACTTCGTGAAGTGCACTTCGATCTTCTGGTTTCATCTTATCAAATTCATCGATGCATACTAGTCCTTGATCACCTAAAACAACTGCACCTGCTTCAAGCATCATGATTCCTGTTTTGTCTCGAACTACTGCTGCAGTAAGACCAGCAGCTGTTGAGCCTCTACCTGATGTGTATAATCCTCTTGGTGCAATCCTTGCACAAAACTTTAGCATTTCACTTTTTGCAGTACCAGGATCTCCTACAAGAAAGATGTTGATGTCGCCCCTGATCTTTGCTCCATCTTGAAGCAGTCTTTGTGTGGATCCTACAACTAGCAAAAGAATGGCTTCTTTGATAATAGAGTGTCCTTGTATGTGAGGTGCAAAAGAGTCAACCAGTCTGTCGTAAATGTCAGGATTTGTTGAAAGGGATTTGATTATTTTTTCTTCTTCGGGGGAAATTTCTTCTCTTTCTGTTTTTCTTGAGCTCTTTATGCCGCGTCCACCTAGAAATTCAATGTTGTTTCCATCTATTCTTAGTCTATAGAGACCACTTGTTGTTCTTGCACCTGCAATCTGATCCTGTTCTATTCTGACAATACCTGTTAGTATGATACGATCACCAGGTCTTGCATTATCGACAAGATCCTGCTTTATGCTTACATCGACGTAATGAGGAAGCTGACCAGGAGGTAGATCTTCTGGAAGTTCCTGAAGTCTGAGTATTTGAAAATCAATGAACCTACTTGATTCGGGGTCAATTCTAAATTCCTTTTGTACACACTTTGGATCTGAACACTTTGTTGGTGTATTTACGTTCAAACCTTTTAGTAAAATCATATGGGTTTTGTGACCTACAGGACACTTGTAGATTATTTCTTTTGCTAGAGGTTTTACTTCCGAAGAACGAACAACCATTCCAGAAACGCTTGTCATCTTGTTGATGATTTCAGCATTTATTTGACGTAAACTACGCTGAATTGGAAAGTTTATGATTCTAGCTCGAATATCATCTTTGATTTTTTCTGCATATTGTGGGAATCTTTCCTGAAGAATCTCTTTTATTGCTCTTGTAAAGGCGTCTAAGATTTCATCAGGATTTTCATTAAATTTTGACTCTATTCTAGAGTTTAAAACTAAGTCATTATAGTCAACAACGATATAGTTTGATCCTTTTGGATACATATGGTCAATTTGTTCGACATATTTGTAGGAACCATCTTTTTCTTTGAATTGTCTTAGAAATTCCTTTACTTCGTCTGATAATGCCGATGGGGTTGGTATTTCTAATGCGGTCACTTTGTATCACCTAAAATTTGATTTCTAAAGTCTGCTGCGTTCTTGTAAATATTTTCATAGAAGAGTCGCTCCTCAATGGTCAGCTTTTGAGAAAGGTTTGCAGTTAATTTTGATGAATCTGCAAGGTGAACGATCTTTCCTTGTCTTTTTCTAACTAGAGTGTTTAACATGCTTTCTACCTTGTCAAAGTCTTGTTGCGGCAGAGTATTCATGTATGATTTTAATCTGATGTAAAAGTGAGAATCCAAAGTAGCCAGTTCAAATTCACCTTGAACATTTTCTTTTACCAAAGCCTGTTTTAGTTCTACTACCATGTCGACATCTTCGATTTTTGCATGTTTTTCTGACTCGAGTACTTGGGCTATCCACCTTGGAACATTAAGAATTTCTCCTTGCTTCCCTTCGATTTCTATTCCACTAATGTTTAGCTTGATATCATGATTTAGAATAATCTTGACTTCTTCCAGACTATACCCTGTGGTGTGTACCTTTACCATATCTTGTGCTTCAATCATAAGATCACAGATCCTGAAGAGGATCTTGATGTACGGGATCGATCAATTATCTTCACTAAATTGTCTGATCATTTGATCCTTTTTGAGGTTTATTAGGAAGAAACGGAGCGATCAGCTGTGTCCGTACATAATTTGATGTGGGTTGAAAAATATCGACCCACAAAACTTGCAGAGCTGGTAAATCAGAAAGATATTGTTGGAAGCCTAAGCGTCCTATTAAAAAATCCACAAGAGATGCCACATCTTTTGTTTTCTGGCTCTGCCGGGGTTGGAAAGACAACTGCTGCTCTATGCATAGCTTATGAAGTATTGGGAGAAGGATGGAGAGGAGACACACTTGAGCTTAATGCATCAGATGAACGAGGAATCAATATGGTACGAGAAAAAGTCAAGAGGTTTTCTGCTAGAGGGATCTATCAAGTTCCATTTAGACTAATAATACTTGACGAAGCTGATGAAATGACACCTGATGCACAAACTGCCCTGCGACGAATAATTGAGGACACATCAAAGTACTGTAGATTTATTCTAATCGCGAATAACATTTCAAACATTATAGATCCAATTCAAAGCAGATGTGCCGTTTTCAAGTTTACAAGAATTGCAGAAAAAGATGTTGTGGTGCATCTAAAAAATATTGCAAAAAAGGAAAAAGTAAAGGTTGATGATAAAGGTCTAAGTGCCATTTATGATTATTCAGAAGGCGACTTGCGTCATGCAATAAACGTAATGCAAGCAGCTGCAAGTTTGGGAAGTGTAACTGAGGAAAATGTCAAAAAGTCTGCTGGACTAACGAAAACAAATGATGTTGATATTGTGTTAAAGCTTGCGCTTGGTGGAAAACTTGCAGATGCAAGAAACAAAATGATTGAGCTCATCAAGGTTTACGGAATGTCAGAATCAGACTTTCTAAAATATATCAATCAAAGTATGTTTAAGCAAAAAAATGATCATTTAGAGGAAATTTTGCAGGTAATTGCAAAGTATGACTATAGAATTTTGTCAGGTGCAAATCCCGAGATTCAGCTTACAGCGCTTTTAGCTGAACTTGGAAGGTTTGGAAAATAGCGCAGAGAGAGGGATTTGAACCCTCGCGTGCTTGCGCACACAGGCTCTCAAGGCCCGCGCCCTGCCGAGCTAGGCGACCTCTGCGAAAATCGATGCTAACAACTGATTAAAATTTGTTTTAATCTTGATTTTATGATAACATATACCAAATCTACGAAAAATAAAGAAAGAGAGAGAAGTGTCTAGTGATGTGCGTGTGGATTTGCTTGTCCAGAACCTAATTTCTGATAAGTTCCTGCTGCCTTTTCATGGTATTCCAAGTTTGATTGATCAACCTTGACAGCCAGAGGAGGACATACTGAAACGCATGCCATACACCATATACAATCATGCTCTCGAATTGGATCGGCTTTGTCGCTAAAGTCCTTTCGCTCTTCTTTAACAGATGAACCAGTTCCTGCAAAGGTTTCATTTATTGCCTTTATAGCAGGAATGTCTTTTTCGGTTCTATACCATTGAAATACTTGGACAGGACATGCCTCGATGCATGCACCGTCTGCAACACAAGAATCCCAATCAACTGCAACCATTGTACCACTACCACCTAGTGGAACCTGTTTTTCGCCGTGAGCCTTGTATGCAGCCTTTACTGCCTCGCTTTCAAAAGCTTCAGCCTTTGATCTACCAGGGCCCCAAACCCAATGGTAGTGTTCGCCGTCAGCATGCATTATTTTTCCAATAGGTTTCAGACCTTTTGGATAGTCTTCTGCGATTGGCATGTAGGTTTTTCGGATAAATGTTATTTAAATCTAGACCAAATTAGTCAAAACTAAATGGATGATCGGTGAAACAAGTAAATTATAACACTGTTTTCACTATCTTACTTCCTTACGTTCATATCTTTTGTAAATAAAATTTTGATGTTGGATATTATCAAGTACGATGTATACCGAGGTCCAAACATCGGTGTTTATACTAAGGTCAATGACAGCTTTGTCTTTCTACCAAACGGATTTGCAAAGACAAAAGCAAAGAATCTAGCAGATTATCTGAAAACTGATTTTATTTTTACATCAGTTGCGAACACGAGATTGGTTGGCACTCTTATGGCTGTAAACAACAATGGCATACTATTGCCAAACATCAGCTTTGAACATGAACTAGAACATCTGAAAAAGGCGACCAACCTAAATGTCGAGATTTTGGATACAAAGTTTACCGCCCTTGGCAATCTTATTTGTGCAAATGACAAAGGAGGCATAATTTCACCTATGATTCCAAAGGAGAACCTCAAAAAAATCCAAGATGTTTTAGGTGTCGAGGTTATTCAAAAAAAGGTTGCAGGGTACCATCAGGTTGGAGCAATGGTTGTTGCAACGTCTCATGGAGGAATAATTCATCCCGAAACCGATGATGAGGATATTAAAGCAATATCTAGTGTTTTGGGTGTAAATGTAGAGCCTGCTACAATAAATGGTGGAATTCCATTTGTATCATCTGGAATTTTGGCAAATAACAAGTCAATTGTGGTGGGCACTTTAACAAACGGCCCTGAGATAATGATGCTTACTCGAGCCTTTACAAATTAAGAATAGATTTTGGATTTTTTAAAAGATCATCAACTGTGATTTGTTTTTCCTTTCCATCTAGCATATTACGTAAGATAAGTGATTTTGATGAGAATTCTTTTGGTGCTATAATTACTGCAAATTTTGATTCAGAGGCAGACTCCATTTGTTTTTTTAATGGCTTTCCTGAAAGATCAATTTCAACTGGAACTCCTTTTTGTCGAAGTTTTGACGCAATATTTGTTGCATGTTTTTGCATCTCTTCATTTACATACAAAACATAAACTGATTTTGGTTGTTCTAGCTTTACAATTTTTTGTTCTTCCATTGTTAATATGATTCGCTCAACTCCACCAGCAACTCCTGTTGCGCCAAGATCTTCTCTGCCAAATGCTTTTGCTAAACTATCATATCTGCCACCACCAGCCAAAGCACCAAGATCAGACTTTTCATCAAAAACCTCAAAAACCATTCCAGAATAGTAGTCTAGCCCTCTTACTATTCCAAAGTTTATTCTAATGTTTTTTACATCACGGTTTTGAAGTGAATTCCATAGATTTTTGAGATCTGACCAAGATTCTAGCCTTGAGGCATCAAGTTTCTTTTCAATTTCGATTAGGCTTCCTTTTATCTTTGAAAATTCTAGTATTTTTTCTAAATTTTCCTTAGAATGACCCTTTTTTTGATATTCTAAAAGAATTTCATTTTTTGATTTCTTTGAAAGCTTGTCAACTGCTCTTAAAATGTCTGAGATCTTTACTTTGTCTTCGGTTCCTAGTACAGATTTGATATAAGACTCTATGAGGCTTCTATGATTTATGTCAACTATGATGTGTTTTAGTCCCAATCCATCAAAGAGTCTTGATGTAAACTCGATTACTTCAGCTTCGGATTCTATGCTTGGCTTTCCATAAATTTCGATATTCCATTGATGGAAGAATCTGTATCGTCCTTTTTGTGGTTCATCATATCTCCACACTCCACCAAATGATGACATTTTTGCTGGCAGCTTGAGTGACTTTTGCGATACTACATACCGTGTTAGACCTACAGTAAAATCAAATCGTAGTGCAATATCTCGTTCGCCTTTGTCTTTGAAATAATAGATTTCATCTCGGATCGCAGCTCCACTTTTTGCCTCAAGAGTAGATAGCAGCTCAATTGGGGATGGTTCTATTTGTTTGAATCCAAAAAGTTCTGATGTTTCAAGAAATTTTTTTCTAACAAATTCGATTTTTCCAAGCTCGGCTTGTTCAAAATCCTTCATTCCACGTGGTAGTTCCAAATTACTGAATCGTTACCAAATAATGATTTAAGACTTTACGAATGAAACTATAACGTTGTTACTTTTAGGTTCATGCATTCCCTATTAATATCTCGTAATTGTTTCAAAGAACAAAATGAGCTACAAGCTATTAGAACACGCAACAGATGCTGTCATTGAAATAACTGCGTCTAGTCTAAAAGAAGCATTTGTTGTTGCTGGTCAATCTGTTGTAGATATTACGTTAGATTCAGAAAAAGTAGAAGAAAGAGAACAAAGAATGCTTAGAGTTACAGGAAAAGATCTGCGATATCTTTTGTTTAACTGGCTTGAAGAGGTAAATTATCAGCTAATCACAGAGGGTTTTGCAATTCATAGATTTTCAGTGGATGTTTCGAAGAATTCAGAATACAAGTTAAACGCAACAGCATATGGTGAGCCACTTGATTTACAAAAACATCGCTTTAGAGTTGAGATAAAAGCGCCAACGTTTCATGAAATGGAAATAAATGAAAGTAAAGAAGTAATGATGCGATTTCTTTTAGATCTGTAATGATTCATAAATAATTAGATCATTCTTTTGTGTTATGGAAAACCCAGAGCTCGAAAAAATCAAAGAAAAAAAGCTAGCTGATCTTCTAAAAAGACAGACGGAGTTTAAGGCTCAACAAGAACTCGATGTAATTGATCTAAACGAATCAAACTTTGATCAAGTAATTGCGAGTGATACTCCGACGCTTGTTGATTTTTGGGCAGAGTGGTGCGGTCCGTGTAGAATGATGCATCCAGTTTTTACAAGGCTTGCAAAAAAATATCCCAAAGTGCACTTTGCCAGATTAAACGTTGATCATTCACAAAGCATTGCAATGAGGTTTGGTGTGCAGGCAATTCCAACCTTTATCATGTTCAAGTCTGGTATGCCTGTAGATAGAATGATGGGTGCTGTTGGCGAGCCAGGAATGCATATGATATGCCAAAAGTATTCGTGAAATGATAATTTAAAAAATTAATATCATCACTGGCTTTGTTGTAGAGCAGATGTCTGATACAGGACCTAGAGGAAATAATGAACAGGTTTCGATTATAGTTCCAACATATAACGAATCGCAAAACATACTTGCCATCTTAAAATCAATTGAGCAAAATTTACCAAAAAATAAACCTGTTGAGACTATCGTAGTAGATGATAATTCGCCAGATGGGACTGGCAGTATTGTTGAAGAATACATTAACACTGTGAAAAAAGCCGCAGGATACACTATTGGAGTTATTCGCAGAAAAGCAAAGGAAGGACTTAGTTCTGCAATCCTGAAAGGAATTGAGAGTTCAAAAGGTCAAACAATTGTAGTTATGGATAGCGATCGTTCTCATCCACCAGACATTATTCCAAAAATGGTAGACACATTAGATAATTCCGAGTGCGATATTGTTGTAGCATCAAGATATGTAAAAGGAGGCGCGGTTTCAGGATGGTCAGTAAAACGAAAACTAATCAGCAAAGTAGCAACAAAAATTGCACAACATGGTCTTGGGGTTGGACAAAAGGATCCCTTGTCTGGGTTTTTTGCATTCAAGCGAAACATACTTGATGGTTTAAAGCTTGACGCTATTGGATACAAAATGCTACTTGAGATTCTTGTAAAAACAAAAGGGGTTCGCGTAAAGGAGATTCCATATACATTTACAAACAGAATGCAAGGTGAAAGCAAGCTTGGAACACCTGTAGTTTTTGATTACATCAGATCTGTTTGGAAATTATACAGATATGGTACATTGCAAAGGAGGCAAGAAAAACGTGCCTCAGTACGTTTCCTGTCAAAGGCTGCCAGATTTTATACTGTTGGCGCGTCTGGTTTAGCTGTAAACTATCTAATGTCGCTTTTGTTTGCAACTGAAATTGCAAGCCTTTGGTATCTTCATGCAAATGTAGTTGGGATCATATCCTCTATGACTACAAATTTTGTACTCAACAAAATATGGACGTTTGAAGACAGAGATTTTGTGCCTAGAAGAACGCTGACACAATATGGAAAATTTGTTGGATTTAGTTCAATTGGGGCACTAATACAGTTAGGATTTGTCTTTTATCTTGTCGAAAATTATAGTTTAATGTATCCACAAGCATTGATATTGGCTGTGCTTGTTGCAGCGTTTGGAAACTTTATTTTAAACAAGAAACTGACCTTCAAGGAAAATCTTTTGGATTAACCTACACATTATAGAACCTGACAAAACTATCTCAAAGCTTTAATTCCGATAAAACACGGCATTGTTATAATGGGCACAAAACCTATTCCAAAAGGATTTCATACGCTCACAGCTAATCTTGTAGTAAAAGATGCTGCTAATGCAATCGAGTTTTACAAAAAGGCATTTGGTGCTCAAGAAATTTACAAAGATTATGCACCACATGGCAAAAACATAATGCATGCAGAGCTCAAAATTGGTGACTCGATCATAATGCTAAATGATGAATTTCCTTCTTGGAATGTACTTTCACCAAAATCAATAGGTGGTAGTGCAGTTACAATCCACATGTATGTGGGCGATGTAGACAAAATATTCAATCAGGCAGTAGCTGCAGGAGCTAAAGTGACAATGCCACTCATGGACACATTTTGGGGAGATAGATATGGACATCTAGAAGATCCTTTTGGCCACAAGTGGTCCATTGCAACACATAAAAAAGATCTGTCTCGTGAAGAAATTCGCATGGCCGCAGAAGAATTCTTTGCAAATATGGTCAAACAATAGGATTTGTAGTTTAAGAAGAAAATAATTTTGTAAAATAGATTTTCTTTAAACAGTTTTGACACATGCAGTCTTTTAGTTCATCGATTTTATCTCTACTTAATTTTGGATACGAACTGCACCAGCATGTGTCTTTATCCTCATCACATTCAAATGAATTTCTACATTTTGAGCAAATTTTTTCCAATAGGACATATAAGAAAATGACTGTCTTTTATGATTTTAGTATGCGTATGCAGGATCTATCTTGCGTTGAATTGCCACTATATCGTTTAGTACAGCAATCTCTTCAGAAGAAAGTTTGTGTGCAAATTTCTTTAGTAGTTGTTTTGTCTCATGTGACGGAGGAAGAGTATAAAAAATGTCTTCTTCGTGTATTTGTCTTCCAATTGTAATGCCTTGTACTGAGCATGCAACTTCTGCGCCAGCCTTTACAGAATCTACGGTTTTTTTATCCTCTTGAAGCTGGTGTATAACTCCAATTCTTTTTCCATTTTTGTTCATAAAAGGTATTTTTTGTCGTAATGTTCCAACATCTACTTTAATTCCAAATACTGCAGGATCGTTGTTGTGAAAAACATATCCTTTTAGAAATGTGAACTTGGCAACGGGTGTAAGCTCGGAAAATATTGCGTCTTCTTCATGTAGTTTGTCTTCATCAACCCATGCAGTATAGTTGTCAATTAGACTGTAGATTACTTTATCAGTGAATATTTTGATGTGGTGATCATCGGCTTCTTGTTGTGCCTCTTGCATTATTTTAACATTAAACGCCAAAACAACGCCCAAATGTCTGTCGTTTTCTTTTATTGCCTTTGTCTCTATAACATCACGTCGGTTTACAGGTCCAATGTCACCTTTTGCTATTGGCACCTGTACACGTTTTAGCATCTCAGTTACTGCTTCAAGTGAACCAATTGTATCGCATTTTAAGATTACACCGTTTGATTGTGTGTTGATAAAAACTGATTTCATCTCAGCCTCAATTAGTTTTTTAAATTCTGATGCTTCATCTTCTGTTTTTGCAACATAAACTGTGCTTCCAGGCAGTACGCCTTCTAGTTCAGGTGATGCAATTTTGATTCCAGCAGCTGCTTGCACCTCATTTACTGGTTTGAATTTGTCTCGTGGATCACGCATCTCGTCAAGTGGTTTTGGGAGAAGTATGGCCTTTGGTTTTGTTGTGATAACAGAGTCTCTTTTTGCAACTACAACAAGATTCTCTTTTGTCATATAACCATCGATTAGTATCATGTTTGCAGTTGCGCCAAGACCTACATCGTCATTTACTTCAAGAATTATTCCACGACTGGTTTTTTCTTCCTGCTCTAGTTTTTTCTTTAGATATTGTTGTGTCAGACCAACTAAAACTGCTAAGAGTTCTGGAATTCCAACGCCAGTTCTTGCACTGACTGGGACAATTGCTACTTCCTGTTTAAAGTCTTTAACACGATAAAATGCTTCAGATTGATATCCTAAAACTGAAAGTGTTCCAACTACGTTATAGAGCTGTTCATCAAGCATTGTTTGGATGGATGGACTTTGTTCCTTGATTGCTTGTGATATGAACTGAGTGTTAGTTTTTTTCCATCCAGAAAGCATGTCGGTTTTGTTTAGCGCTATAACAAATGGAACTTTTCTACTCTCTAGAATCTTTAGACTTTCGTTTGTTTGTGGTTGGAATCCACGGTTAATGTCTACAACAAGGACTGCAATATCTGCTGCAGAACCACCTCTAACACGTAGGTTTGTAAATACCTCATGTCCAGGTGTATCAATTACCAAGATTCCAGGAATTTTTGTTTCTACCTTACTCATCTTTTCATAAAGCGGACCACAGATTTTCTTTATGGTCTCATCTGGAAGAAAGCTTGCACCAATGTGCTGTGTAATGCCACCTGCTTCTCTTTCCTGAACTCCAGTGCCTCTGATTTTATCAAGTAAGGACGTCTTACCAGAATCTACATGGCCTAATACGGCCACTATTGGCTGTCGTACTCGCAATTCTAATCACTCGAATACTACCTTCACTTCCTTTTCAAAACTTTGCTTAGAATCCGAAGCATGAATTATGTTATCTGTGAATCCTAGCCCAAAGTCACCACGAATTGATCCTGGTGCAGCTTCAAAAGATTTTGTTGAACCGATCATCAGTCTTGTTGTCTCAATTGCATTGTTTCCCTCAATTACGGCTGCAACTACCCTACCTGATGTGATAAATGAAACAAGTTCGTTAAAAAATGGTTTTGATTTGTGAACAGCGTAAAACTCTTCTGCTTGTTTTTTTGTAAAATTGAACATTTTTAATTTCATAACTTTGAATCCTTTTTTTTCAAAACGAGAGATTATTTCGCCAATCAGATTACGCTGTACGGCATCAGGCTTTACAATAAAGAGGGTTTGTTCTGCCAACTTACTTCTTTACTTTGATTCCGCCCTTGACATATTTTTTAGTCCACTTTAGTTTTCGCGGATCGCGTTTCAAAACAAGCATGTTTTTTTTGCATTTTGATGAACAGGACCAAAGGACGGTTCCATCGTTTTTGACAAGCATGGTGCCAGATCCCTTTGCCACTGGTCTGTCACAAAAGCTGCATGGTTTTATTAAAAGGCTCAAAATTAATCACCTATCTGATCTTCTTTGCTTCTCGCTCAGTTTCTCTTAGCATCAAAACGTCAGACATTCTTACTGAACCTTTTACGTTTCTTGTAAGAATTCTTCCTTTATCTCTTCCTTCCAAAACTTTCACTCTAACTTGAATTACTTCACCAGCAATTCCTGTTCTTCCTACAATTTGGATTATTTCTGCAGGGGTGACTTCAGTTTCTGTAGTACTCATTTGGCTGACTTGCCACCTTTAATTTTTTTAATTGACTCAATTACTTGGTCAACTATATGTTGTGCATCTCCTGCATCCAATATTGCAGCTGCTGCTGATGTTACATCAATGCCAAGTGCCTTTCCAAGATCCTGTTTGCTTGGAACAAAAGCATACTGAGCACCTTGCTCATCACAGATGATTGGGAGGTGTGCAACAACCTCTGGTGGTTCTACGTCTTCAGCTATTACAATTAATTTGCTTAGCCCACGTTCCACTGCCTTTGTTGCTTCGTTTGTACCTTTTCTTACTTTGCCACTTTGAGCTGCAACTCTCACTGCCTCATAAATTGGATTTACAAGGTCTTGTGGAGTTTCAAATTTTACATAATATGCTTTAGCCATACATGTTCACCCATAGGGATCATTTCCATCCCAACATTGCTTACGATTGGTTTTAAAAGTGTTATCGGAAAAGAATCGAGTTTATCTTCGCTAAATACTCAGACATTAGTACCTCTAGCTTTTCCTGAGAGTCAGCCTCAGCATATATTCGGATTATAGGTTCTGTGCCACTTGGTCTAACCATTATCCAGTTTTTTTTGTCAAATGTGATTTTAATACCATCAGTTGTATCAGAATTTTGGTTTTGGTCAGCTAGTACTTTGATTAGATTGCTTGCATTTTCCTTTGAGCATGCTATCTTATCTTTTGTTGTAAATGATTGAGGCAATAGTTTTGTCTCTTCTGACATAGTTTTTCCTGAAAAAGAAAGTAAATCTAGTACCAAAGCCAAAGTCATTGCTCCATCTCTTACTTGGTTGTGCTTTCCATACATGAATCCCCCATTTTCTTCAAATCCGATCAAAGCACCAGTTTGGACCATCTTTCTTGACACCTCAACGCTACCCACTTTGGTACGAATGACATTAGATTTTGTATTTTGTGCCAATGTCTCAATACCCGAGCCAGAATTAAGACATGTCACAATCGTAGAGTTTGGGTTTTTTGATAAAATAAAGTTTGAGAGTAAAAGTGCAGATTTGTCACCAGTCAGAATTTCTCCTTTTTCATCACAAAAAATGCTTCTATCACCATCGCCATCAAATGCCACCCCTAGATCTGATCCTGTTTTGACTACAGCGTCTGAAAGTTTTTTGAGATTACTTGGTGTTGGCTCTGATCCACGACCCGGAAACGTACCATCTATATTTTCATTAATAGTAATTACTTTACAACCTAATTCATTACACATCAGTGGAGCAGTTATAGATTGAGCTCCATTACCAAGATCAAGTACTACCTTGAATTTTCTGGACCTAATTTTTTTGCTATTTACATGTGAAATTATTGTATCTAGATATGTCTTAATTGTGTTTTTTTCAGATTCCGTTTTCCCTAATTTTATATAGTCTTTTTTCCATTTTTTATTAAAGTAAATATCTTCAATTACCAATTCGTCTTTTCTTGAAATCTCTACGCCGTCAGATGCAATGGGTTTGATTCCGTTGTACTGTGGGGGATTGTGTGACGCTGTAATCATAATACCTCCTGAACATCCAAGCTTTTTTGTTGCAATCTCAAGACACGGTGTTGGTATCAATCCAGCGTCTTTACAATCGATGCCGACAGAGTTTAGTGTTGAACAAACAATTTTTGTTATTATGGGACTCGATGTTCTTCCGTCGTATCCAACAAGTATTGGTCCTTTCTTAAAATACGTTGCAATTGCAAGCGTTATGTCATGAATAAATTCTAGAGATAGATCTTCTGCAAAGACTCCTCTAATTCCATTTGTTCCAAATAATTTTGCCATTTTACTTGAATCAACAATAGATAAATTTGTGTTTAAAGGCATGGGGGTGCGGGAGTTGCCAAGCCTGGCCAAAGGCGCAGGGCTTAGGACCCTGTCTCTTAGGGGTTCGTGGGTTCAAATCCCACCTCCCGCATTAAAATTCTCAGATAAAATTAACAGATTCAAATCACACAAATTTGCCAATGCTTATGCTTTAAGCATTAATAAGGTATGATCCACTCTACGGTCTGTTGAAGAAAACAATAGTTGGGGTAACTGTAGTTGGAAAAGACAAAGAGGGAGTGGTTGCAGCTTTTACTAATTATGTATTTCAAAAGAAAGGAAATATTGAAAAAGTAAACCAAAATGTAATCAAAAATCTCTTTGGAATGTATCTTGAAGCGTCATTTTCTACAAAAATTGACATAAAAAAATTTGATAAAGGACTACAAGAGACCGGAAAAAAACTAAACATGGAGGTAAGTGTACATCATGAAACAAACACTGAAAAAAATATTGCGATCTTTGTAACAAAAGAGTCACACTGTCTTGAGGTTTTACTTGATTCCTATTCAAAAAAAGATGTTAAAGGAAAGATTTGTGCAATTGTTGGCACAGAAAAAACACTTGCATCGCTTGCAAAAAAGGCAAAGATTCCCTTTATTTTGGTAACTAATAGAGATCAGGAAAAAGCAGAGGAAAAACTTCTTGATATTTGTAAAAAATATTGCATTGATCTTATAGTCCTTGCACGTTACATGAAGATCTTAACACCAAATTTTGTTTGGCGATATCCAAATAGAATAATCAATATTCATCCATCACTTCTACCTGCATTTCCTGGTGCTATGGCATATGCTCAAGCTTATGAAAGAGGAACGAAAATTGTCGGGGTAACTGCCCATTATGTTACCGAAAACTTGGATCAGGGACCAATAATTTTCCAAGACTCTTTTACTGTCAATCCAGATGAAACCCTCGAATCTATAAAGAAAAATGGTCAGAGGCTTGAGGCACAGACTTTACTAAGGGCTGTTAAAATGCATCTTGCTGGTAAATTAGATGTGCGTTGGAGAAAGGTTCACGTAAAGTCTAAGTGAATTTAATGGAATTAAAAGATCAGTTTGATCCAGACCTACGAAAAATTATAAAAAAGCAAAAAAAAGCAGCCGTAATTCCGGTAGGTTCAATTGAACAGCACGGAGCACATTTGCCAGTTTCTACGGATTCTGATATTGTGACAGATATTTCAAAAAGAACTGCAGACGAGTGTGGCTTTCTAGTGCTTCCTACAATATTGTATGGTGTCTCCTTTGAACATGCGCCACTTTTCAATCTAAGTGTAAGGGGCTCAACACTTCAGAAAATGGTATCTGAAATCTGTATTTCTCTTTCAAAAAATGACATTAGAACAATTTTTATCATAAATGGACATTATAGTAATCAAAAGTTTCTTCAGCATATTCCCTCGCTAGTAAAGCTACAGACGCAAGGAAAAACTAGGGTATTTGTTTTTTCATACTGGCATTTTATGAGTCAGCAATTTGATCATGCAGGACTTGTTGAGACATCGCTTATGCGTGCAATTTCAAACAAAGTTAACATGAAGAAGGCGAAAAGAGGTCTAGTTACAGATGCATTGCCAAAACACAAAGTTGCGCTTCTTAATAAACTTGCATCAGAGTCATTTACTAGAGCTACAAAAAGCGGTGTATGGGGGGACCCAAGACGTGCAACCATACGTGAGGGCAATAGAATTCGTACTGAAATTGTGAGAAATTTAGTAAAAGTGTGTCAAACTTGCCTTACAGAGAAAAATCGAAAGTTACACCATTGAAATTTTAATATAATCCCTCGTAAGCTGGTCTAATAAGTGGTTTAATGTCAGTAGACATGGCAGTAAAAGTACTGGATGAGAGCATCAACAAAGTTGTCTTGATCAAGCTAAAAGGCGGCAAGACAATTAGAGGAAATCTGTTGGGCTTT
>Ga0194128_10006610_pt1 | contig 15581 bp, 10 predicted proteins | sample TA2KigCa65mmetaG_FD_148650 | JGI IMG/M metagenome (GOLD analysis project Ga0194128, IMG submission 148650) | Freshwater microbial communities from Lake Tanganyika, Tanzania - TA2015037 Kigoma Deep Cast 65m | ecosystem: Environmental > Aquatic > Freshwater > Lake | place: Tanzania: Lake...
ACCCAACACCCCCGCGATCTGCGATCCGTACCGCTCGGTCAGTGATTCAACGCCCATCCCGGCATCGTATCCGATTTCCCTCTTTGGTTCCGGCTATGCCGGGTTAGGTGAACTGACAGCCTCGGTCTGGTAACCCTCGCCTTTCAGCAGAAGGCGAAGCGCTTCGAGAACGTCCGGCTGGTCGTCGGCGATGAGGATGCGGTGCTGGCGGTTGGATTTGGTCACTGGGGGTAAAAATGAAATAGGTGCACGTCGTGAACCATTGTCCATCTTTTTGGAAACAAAAGGGTAATGGCTGATGTTTCGCGCGTGGAGTGTCCGGTTGTGGGACTGGACGGGCGTTTTTGCGTGTAGTGCTTGTGCAATAGCGAAACCCGCACTAAGACAGTTGTTTTATATCAGTATACTGTTACTAAACTACACTTTTTGTGCTAAACTGCTTTCGTGGACATCGATTCCGACAAACTCTACGTCGTTCTGAGTCAGTTCAACCCCTGGTGGCGTGGCGAGGAATTCTTCGAACTGCCCCGCTGGCGGAGATCGGCGTTTGGTGAACTCTCGATCTGGCTGGCTGCGCCGCCGACACGACTCGCGGTGTTGATTTCCGGGGCGCGACAGATCGGGAAGACCACGCTCTTGCTCCAGGCGGTGCGGTTCTTGCTGGATCGAAAAGTACCGGCGGCGAACATTCTGTACGTCACTTTTGACCATCCGATTTTAAAACTGGCCGGGATTGACGCGGTGCTGGATGCGTGGCGGCAACGAACGCCGCGAGCGGAAGGCCCGGAGTACATTCTCGTCGACGAGGCACAGTTCATCCGCGAATGGGGCACATGGATTAAGCATCAGGTCGACTTCTTCCGCGATCGCCGGATCATCTTCACCGGGTCCGCGGTTCCGCTGCTCGAATCCGATCCAGAGTCCGGCGTCGGGCGTTGGCACACGATCCGGCTGACGACGCTCTCCTTCTACGAATACTTGAAGATCACCAACGCGCGAGTGCCGGAGTTGCCGCCGATAGGCGGACTGCACGAGATCCGCGAGCGATCACCGCACGCTCTGCTCGATATCGCCGAATTGGCCAAGCCCTACATCGCGCATTTTCACGAGTACCTGGTTCGCGGCGGCTTCCCGCAAACGGCGATTATCGAAAACGTCACGCAAGCGCAACGGCTGTTGCGCGAGGACATCGTCGATAAAGTTCTGAAACGCGACATGACGGCGCTGTTCGGCGTGCGGCGAATCCTTGAACTCGAACACACGTTTCTATACCTGTGTTTGCATGGCGGCGGACTGCTCGACATGCCCGCGCTATGCAGCAACCTGGAAGTGAAACGTCCGACGGCGCAGAACTTCATCGACCTGCTCGAGGCAACGCATCTGATCTATCGCCTGCTGCCCCACGGCTACGGGAAAGAAGTCTTGCGCGGCCGCTCCAAAGTGTATGTCGCCGATCCGGGTATCGCGCCGGCGGTGATGTTGCGCGGACGGGACGTGATCGATAACCCCGCCGAACTTGGGCTGGCCGTTGAGACGGCGGTGTTCAAACACCTGGTGACGCGGTTCTACGCGCGCCAGGTTCGGTTTAGTTATTGGCGTGGCAGGCAGGATCACGAGGTCGATATCGTCGCCGATCTCGGTACGGAGTTGGTCCCGTTCGAAGTGAAGTATCGCAGCGAACCGACAAAGCCGCGCGAACTAAAAGGGTTGATCGACCTTTGCGAGCAGAAGCGGGTCGAGCGCGCCTATGTCGTAACGCGCCACCTCTCCGACTTCGGCCCGGTGACCACCGATAGGACCACGGCGCAGATCACCTGCATTCCGGCGGCGCTGCTTTGTTATTGGACAGGCGAAGCGGAAACGCGGATCGGCGTTCCCGAAGGCGCGTCCGCTTAAACGGCTACCGTTTCGCGGGCGCCAATCATCTGCAAGCAGCGGTCGATCCAGAGCTTCGTCAGTTTCTCCTGCGTTGAGTTCTGCTGCAGGCGCTGGCGCAGGTTCGTCCAATCGACGTGATCGAGCGGCTGATCCTGGTTGTAGCAAGAAAAGACGACAGTCTCCTTCTGCGTTTCGGGATCGCGATGCACCTGCAAACACTGGGCGCAGATCTCTTTCATCATACACTGCATGGGCGAGTTGATCGACCCGATGCCATGATGTTTCTTCGTCAGATACGGCGCGAGCACGCCATGCCGCGCGCGGGCGACGGCGGCCATCATGCCGTCCGAACCAATCGCGATCACGCGGTCGACATCATGCAATGAAATCGTACCCGTGAGTTCTCCTTTGCCGTAGGCGGTCATCGCTTCGACGATGTTGCCGACGAACTTCATGTCCTGCGGGCGGCTGGGAGTGAAGCCCGGCGCTTCGTCCGAGCACCAAACAATAACGTCGGCCGCACGTTCGATGTCTTCGACTTTGTAACGGTCGATCAACTTCTTGTAGCCGGCGAAGTAGATCACCTTGCTGCCGTTGGCGCGCAGGGCCTGGCCGATCGAGAAGAGCACGGCGTTGCCGAGTCCGCCGCCGACCAGCAGAGCGGTCTCTTGCGCGGGTGTTTCAGTCGGCGTGCCGGTCGGACCCATCAGGACAACGGGCTCGCCCTTCGTAAGCAGCGAGCAGAGATCGGACGAGCCGCCCATTTCGAGCACAATCGTCGAAAGCGTTCCGGCTTCACGGTCCACCGACGCGCCTGTCAACGCTAGGCCTTCCATGCCGAGCACAGTGTCGGCCGTGCGCGGCGCGAGCGTTTCGAAGTTCTGCAGGCGGTAGAACTGGCCGGGGTTGAATGCGCGCGCGGCCAGCGGCGCCTTGACGATGACTTCGATGATCGTCGGCGTGAGGCGGATAACATCGGCGACGGTTGCGCGCAGATCGTTGTTCATCTGGGCGATGAGCGCGGCGCCGTCGACGCCTTCCGGTTTACGGCGATCGGCGAGGATACGGCTGATGACCGGATACCCTTGCTTAGCGCTGCCCATCGCTTTGACGACGTTTCCGCTGAAGGAAGGATGCAGGTCGCCGAAGAAACTGATCGCCTTGCCGTCGGGGCGCAGCGATGTCAACACACGCACCTCGTTCGGCTTGGCAACTCGCTCCGGTTTCACGGGCAAGCCGGATTCGTCGAGCGCCTGGAAGTACTTGCCATCGAGCACGAAATTCGTCGCGTCCTCGCGTTCGAGCACCGTATTCGGCTGCGTGCCCGCCGCGACCAGAATCGATCTTGCCGGGAGCGTGGCCGACTCGCCGTTAGAGACAAGCTTCTGTTTCTCCGCATCCCAGGCCAGCTTGCCCATGACGATGGCTTCGGCGTGGCCGAAGCGGTCAATGTGGACCTCTTCGGGCGACAAGCACTCCGCGAAGTGGATTCCTTCTTCGAGGGCTTTAGCCACTTCTTCGTGATTCAGCGTGTAGGACGGCGAATCGATCATGCGGCGGCGGTAAGCGAGGGTCACGCCGCCCCAGCCTTGCAGTAACTTTAGGTAGATCGGGTTGCGGCCTTCGTCGGCGGCTTTGTCGTCTTCTTCGCGAATCGCTTTCGCATGCGCAATAAACTCATCGGCGATCTCGCGCTCTTCCTCGTTCCACACCAAGCGCACGGCTGCTTCGCCGCGCGACGCGCAGAGTTCTTCGTAGCGGTCGAGGAACTTCTTTACCTGCACGGGATAATAGGCGAGCGACTCGGTCGCGGTGTCGATCGCGGTCAGTCCCCCGCCGATAACAACCACGGGCAAACGCAATTGCAGATTGGCGATCGAGTTGTGGCGCGCCGCGCCGGTCAACTGCAACGCCATCAGGAAATCGGAAGCTTGCCGCACGCCGCGTACCAAACCGTTCTTCATCGGGATGACAGTGGGCCGGCCGGCGCCGGCGCAGAGAGCGACGTGATCGAAACCGAGTTCGAATGCGTTATCGACAGTGAGCGCGCCGCCGAAACGGACGCCGCCAAACATGGCGAACTGGCGGCGGCGTTCGAGCAACAGGCGGATAATCTTGAGGAAGTTCTTATCCCAGCGGACAGTGATGCCGTATTCGGCGACGCCGCCGAAACCCGCCATCACGCGGGCATCGAGCGATTCGTAGATTTCGTGAATATCGCGGATCGGGCGGAAGCCAACGAAATCGCCGTGTGGATTGACGCCGGAGAAGTGCTCCGGAAGCGGCTCGATCTTCAGTCCATCGACCGCGCAGACGGCGTGCCCGTCGTTCATCAAGTGATGCGACAGCGAGTAGCCTGCGGGGCCAAGACCCACGACGAGCACCTTGTAGCCCGAGTTAGCCTTCGGCAGCGGCCGCGCGAAGTTCAGCGGATTCCAGCGGGTCAACAGCGAGTAGATTTCGAAGCCCCACGGCAGATTCAGCACGTCTTTCAGAACGCGCGTTTCCGCTTGCGGAATGTTGACGGGCTCCTGCTTTTGGAACACGCAGGACTTCATGCAGTCGTTGCAAATACGGTGGCCAGTGCCGGCGCACATCGGGTTGTCGATGGTGATGATTCCGAGCGCGCTGAGCGTCATGCCCTTGACCATCGCCGAATGGAACTCGCTGATCTTTTCTTCTAGCGGACAGCCGTTCAGCGTGACGCCAAAAGTGGACTTCTTGAACTCGCCCGTCTTTTCCCGAAGGCCGGTGGAGCAAGAGTCTTTGCCCTGGTTGTGGCAATGAATGCAATAGTTCGCTTCGTCGAGCGCGCCGGTTAGATCGGTGCCGGGATCGGTCAGCGCGAATCCTTCGCGGTTGCGCCATTCGTGCTCGGGGAAGACAAAGCGGTCGGCGTTGTTCTGTGTGAGCGTGTGGACGGGGACAAGGTGATTGAAGTCGAGTTTGTGAGGGCGTTTGAACAATACGCCGGACTTGTGTTTTGCCTTGCCGGGCTTGGAAAAGTACGCCCAAGCGGCGTATTTGGCGGCGGAATCGAGATGGAGCGCGTGGGCTTCCGCGTCGTCGAGCCAACGGGAGACGTGGCGCGCGTACGCTAGTTCCGTGAGGCGCTCCCCCATGAACGTTTCGAGATCGGCCTGCAACTGCTTGCCGTGAAAATGCTGCGCGTCGGTTTCCTTGATCGAGGTCAATGCCTTGCGTTGGACGAAGTTGCGCTTGACGGTGTAAAGCGGCGAGAGTTCGTCGTGCGCGTGGCGCAGTTCCTTAACATCGTTCTGGATCTGGAACAGTTCGCCGAGGAAGTTCTCGAGATGCGGCGCGAGGGCCAGAATTAACTCGGAAGCGGCTTTGCGGTCAAGCGAGGAGGGATCAATGCGCGCCGCCTGTAGGCGAGCGAGCAGATCGGCATCGAGAGCATTTCGAAAAGCAACATCGACCTTGGTCAAACCTTCATTCGAGTACAGATCGTCGCACTGCAGGCCAAAGGAGAGAGAAAGAGTATCGCAGGATTTCATCGCGTGTTTGTCGGTGGGCGGGGGGGAGGGCCTGGGGAAGGCCCCAAACTACTAGTTTGACACGCTTCAGCGGCCTTCCGCCTCAAAACAGGCCACGTGGAACTGCATGCTGCGCGCACCGACGACGTTGTAAACGCCACCCGTATCGTGTTTCACGCCGGGCACTACGATCTTCTCGTACTTGATGCCGAGCGCATCAAGGTGTTTCATCCAATGCAGATTCGGCTCGTAGTTTTGATCGAGCGTTCCGACCGCGATCATCAGCTTTGGCTTACGGCCCTTGCGGGCGGCAAGGTCATAAGTATTAAAGCCTTTTGCAAAGAGATAACCGGAGGGCGGCCCTTCCTGGCCGTTGTGTTCATAGGCGTGGCGCTCGTATTGATGCCCGCCGCCGAAGGGCGCCGCGGAGCAGAAGAACTCCGGATGATCGAAAGCGATACGCGCCGAACCGCGGCCGCCTTGCGAGAATCCTTCAATGCCGCGCGCCCGCCAGTCTGCGATCGTTCGGTAGGTCTTATCGATATGCGGAATCAGCTCTTCAAGCAACGTCTTTTGACCGAACGATTTGTAGGCGGGGTAATCGTAGTGACTCACGGCGCCGCCGTTTGAGAAGACGTAGATCATTGGCCTGGCTTCGCCCGGGGCGATGAATTTGTCGAAGTGCGCGGCCATTCCCACGCTCTTGTTTTCGCCGCCCGGACGGCCGCCGTGCAAGTAGTAGATGACCGGATAACGCGTCGTCGAAGTCTCGTAGCCGGGAGGCAGATAAATTGCGTAGCCAATCGCGGTGTTGTGAATCTTCGAGAAGTACGTCGCGTGTTTGACGCGCGGGTGCGCATTCTTTGGCAGGTCGTTCACCCAGCAGAAATCGGCGGGTGGCGCGGGATGCTCCTGTGCGGCCAGGCAAAAACAAATCACACTGGGAATAACCACGCCAAGTCGCGTCATCTTCACACTGCAAAGGATATCAAGATCATGGAACGCCTGAAAGGCAAAAACGTCCTCGTCACCGGCGCCAGTTCCGGCATCGGGCAGGCCATCGCGATCCGCTTCGCGAAGGAAGGCGCAAACGTCGCCGTCAACTATTTTCGAGGGAAGGACGGCGCGGATGCGACCGTCGCCGAAATGCCCGCGGGCCAAGGGTTCACGGTGCAGGCCGATGTTTCCGATGAGTCGCAAGTGAAAGCGATGTTCGCCGATGTGACGGCGAAGTTGGGCGGGCTCGATGTGCTCGTCAACAACGCGGGCATTCAGAAGCCTTGCCCGTCGCACGAAGTCGAGATGATGGACTTCGACCGCATACTCGGGGTCAATCTGCGCGGCCCCTTCCTGTGTGCGCGCGAAGCGATTCGCGTGTTCCTGAAACAGGGCAAGGGTGGCGTCGTGCTCAACAACTCGTCGGTGCATGAAGTGATTCCGAAACCGAAATACGTCAGCTACTCGATCACAAAAGGCGGCATGGAAAACATGACGCGGTCGTTGGCGCTTGAATACGCCGATCGCGGGATTCGTGTGAACGCCGTCGGGCCGGGCGCGATCGTGACGCCGATCAATCTGGCGTGGATCAACAACGACAAGGCCCGCGGCGAAGTGGAGAGCCATATTCCGATGGGCCGCGCGGGAGGCTCTGATGAGATCGCGTCCGTATTTGCGTTTCTCGCCTCCGACGAAGCGTCCTACATTACCGGCCAGACGATCTTCGCTTGCGGCGGATTGACGCTGTTCCCGGAGTTCCGCGTCGCTTGGGCGTCGGGAGAATAACGCATGACCGCGGAGACGATCGCGCTGCTGCTTGCCGCCTCGTTTGGAATCGGATTGTGTTTCGCGATCGCGTTCGTCTTCGCACTGATGCCGCGTTACGACAGCGCGGCGCGTGGCGCTTCGCTCGGATTTCGACTGCTGGCGCTGCCGGGCGCGTTTCTGTGTTGGCCGCGCACGGCCGCAATCGGAGCGGCGCTGTCGCTCGGCATCATCAGCGGCGCGATCGTGAGCCATATTGCGACGCTGGGCATTACGATTCCAGCCGTCGACGATCAGAGCTTGCAGTCATCGTTGTTCTCGCCTGCGCAGCCGTGCTGTTACTGCATCGCCGCGAGTTGCCGGTTATAGGCGCGCTTTTCTAGGCGCCGGCCATCGGTGACGAATTGGATCAGGCCGCCGTTGTCGGTGCGGAACACCCGCACGCCGCGCTGTTCGAGCCGTTTCAGTACATCCGGATGAGGGTGGCGGTACAGGTTCTCGAACCCCGCCGAGACGATCGCGAACGACGGACGCGCCGCGTCGAGCAAATCCGCTGTCGACGACGTCCGGCTGCCGTGATGTCCCAGTTTTAGGACATCGACGTGGCCCGGTAGTTTACCCTCACCGACGATACGGTATTCGATTTCTTTCTCGGCGTCGCCGGTGAGCAGGAACGAACGCTCACCGAAGGACACCGTCATCACCAGCGAGTCGTTGTTGCGAGGAACATCGGTTGGCGTGTAGTCGCCGAACGGCGCAATCACGCGGATTTGCGCGCCGCCGATTGTGAGTTCTTCGCCGCCGGTTCGCGCGACGACTCGCACGCCGTAGCACTCCGCCGCCGCACGCACGCGCCGCACACTTCGCTATCCCCCATCGCGCCAACCCACAATTCGCTTGGCCGGAAATTCGCTATCAGCGAAACGAGTCCGCCCGCATGATCCTCATGCGCGTGCGTGAGCGCTAGCACGTCCAGCTTCTGAAAAGACCGCGTCCACAGGTACGCCGACACAACGTCTTCACCCAGGTCGAGCCGCGGCTTTGGCCGCCCCTTGAATTGGGGCACACCGCCGCCATCGACTAAGACCGTCTTGCCTTCCGGCGTAACGATCAACACGCTATCGCCTTGACCCACATCGATTGTCGTAACTTCCAGAAAGCCGCGGTCGACCACAGGTGCGAAGGGATGCGCGACCAGCAGCGCGAACAGGCCGATTACGAGCGTAAGCGCGGCCCAGCGCAGCGCACCGGCGCGCCGAGCGAGTAGCGCGAGTATGACCAGCGCCGCGGTAAAGGCGATCGCCAGCCAGACCGGCGGATCGGGGATTCGCCAGTCCGGTTCGATCGCCGCGAAGAATTCGGCTGCGTAGCGCGATGCGCTGAGCATCGCTCCAGCCGCGCTCGCAAGCAGCGGGATGCCGGTCACGACGGCGGCGAATCCGACCAACACGACACCGTTCATCAATGGCACAATCACGACGTTGGCCGCCAATCCGCTGAGCGACGCGCGATGAAAGTACAGCGCCATCGGAAGCGCGAGAGCGACCTGGACGATCGCCGAGAGCATAAAGGTCTCGTAGCCGGAGAGGCCCGCGCGAACGGTGAACTCCAACATCTTCTGGCAGACCGATTCCGGGATGCGGGTCCAAAGTGAAATCGTTTCGGCCAGAAGGCGCGCCTCGACGCGTTTCCTGGCGACGGAGAACGGCACGTCGATGTCCCGGAGTGCGTCGCCGGCGTTACGGAAGCCGCCAACAATAGGCTGTGTGATTGCTTCGAACAACGGCGCCGCCAAAGCGCCGATTGCGAGAACGCTCAGCACGCTCAACTGAAAACTGCCTTCGAAGAGCTGGCCCGGATCGACGAGCAGAAATACGATCACGACGACCGAGAGTGTGTTCAGAATGTGTGTCGCCCGAAACCACCATTGCGCGATCAGAAAAATCGTAAAGCCTCCGGCCGCGCGCGCGACCGGAGCCATCATTCCGGCGGAGAGAGCGAAGGTCCATGCGGCCAGCAGCGCCAGGATTAGCGAGAGGCCGTTCCGGCCCGTCGACCTACGGAACAACCACAGCAGGTTACCCGCGAGCACCGTTAGGTGAATACCGCTGATGACCAGGGCGTGATAGGTGCCGGTGCGTTTGTAGTGATCGATCCATGCTCTTTCCAGACGGGTGTTCTCGCCGGTGAGCACAGCCTGCATCATGATCGTCTTGTATTCGTCTCCCGCGTAGAGCGCCGCGAGGCGATCAAGCGTTAGCGCCCGCAGCGAGAAAAGCGCGGCGTCGAAGCGGTTGCCGCACTCGCCGGACTGGACGGTAATATCGGCGCCGGTGCGGGTCGAGACATTCCAGAAGATTTCGCGGCGAGCGAGGTAGCCCTCGATATCGAACGCGCCCGGATTGCCGTAGTTGTGGGGGGCGCGGATTCGCCCCTCGAACTCGACGCGCTGTCCGTAGCGCAGCGGTGGCGGCGGCTGGCCTTCGCGCAGATTGACGTTCACACGCGCGCGCGCTCCCGGCTCCAGCTCCATCGTGAACTGCTCGCGATTTTCCGAGAAGACGGGCGGTTCGACGATGCAACCGGACACAATGACCGTCTCCTGAGCGGTGGCATCGATGACCGGGCGGGGCTCCGCCGCGTGGTATCGGACCGCCGCGATCCCGAGCGCCGCGGCGGCGAATCCTAGACAGCTCGTTCGACGCCACTTGGCGCCGCGCGGGAGCGCGAACGAACCAAAGAACAACAGCAAGAGCGCCGCCTCGCTAATCGAGAATGGGGCAACACGCGCCACCATCACACCGCACACCACACCCACGGCGGGCACAAGCATGGGCTCGTTCCAAGCGGGCTGGCGATCGATGGTGAATTCCGGCATGGAAGGTACGAGGGCGCGAGGTGTCTCAATCCCGCGCCCTTGTTCAGTCTCCGTGGCTCGCCGGAGGTGTCTATATACAGAGTGCGCGGAGAGAAATATTCCTCTCAGGGAAATTTTCATGGTGGATCGTAAACTAAGAGAGTGAAGTACGCCCTCGTATTCTTCCTGGCCGTAGGTGTGGTCTCGGCGCAGGTCACAACCGGAACGCTTGGCGGCCACGTCACCGATCCGTCCGGCGCGGCGCTGCCGCTGGCGACGGTGGTCGTCCAGGAAGAGACGCGAGGAATGAAACGCGTGACTCGCACGGCGTCCGACGGCTCGTACCGGTTCTTGCAACTGGCGGCATCGACGTACCGGCTGACCGTCGAAGCCACCAACTTCGCGGCGCTAGTTCGCGAGGGCGTGCGCATTGCGCCGAACGAGTCGCGCGCGGAAGATGTGACGCTCGCGGTCGCTGGGACGCGGACGGTGACGGAAGTCGCGGCTGTTTCCGCCGCCGCGCCCACCGGCCTCACACTTGACGCCGAGCGCATCCGGTCGCTCCCGTTGAACCGGCGAGATTTTCTACAGCTCGCGCTGCTTGCGCCCGGCGTCGCCCCGCCGGCGCAGGATTCCGAGCTGTCTAACCGCGGCGCGTTCGCGATGCATGCAGTCGGCGCGCGCGAAGAGTTCAATCAGTTCCTGCTCGACGGCGTCGACAACAACGATCCTTATAACAACCGGTTCATCTCGCAGCCTCCGGTCGAAACGATTCAGGAATTTCGCGTGGAGACGAACTCCTACGGCGCGGAATTCGGGCGCTCGGCGGGCGGGCAGGTCAATGTCATCACGCGCGCGGGCACAAATGAACTGCACGGCGAGATCTACGAATACTTCCGCAACCGTCAACTCGATTCGCGAAATCTCTTCGAAGGCGATACGAAAGCGCGCTATCAACGCAATCAGTTTGGCGGCGCGGCCGGCGGGCCGATCCGCCGCGACCGTGCGTTTTTTTACGCCAACTCCGCTGGTCTCGTCGAACGCCGCGGTTTTCCGCGACTCGGCGTCGTGCCCACTCAAGCCCAGCGGTCGGGCGATCTGACGAGTCTCGGCCGCACGATTATCGACCCGTTCGCGCAGCGTCCGTTTCCTGGCAACGTGATCCCGGCCAGCCGCATCCATTCGCTCTCGTCGCGCGTACTCGCGCTTTTTCCATTCACATCCCAGGCGCAACCCGTACTGACCGACAACGCTCCGCAAGTCAGCGCGCGCGGCGACACAAAACTCGGGCGTCGCGATGAGATCAACGTGCGATACAGCTTCTCAACGCAGGATCTATTCGAGCCCTACGCAGAAGAGGCGCAGTCGATTCCCGGCTTCGGCAACTTCGTCGACAACCGCGGCCACAGCGCGATGATTCATCACACCCGAGCGTTCACGCCCACCGCGCTGCATTCACTCCGCGCCGGATTCACGCGCGGCTTGCGCAATGTCCGTCCGCAGAACCACCTGCGCGATGTTGGCCGCGAGTGGGGTGTGTCATGGCTCAACGTGCGGCCGCGCGATTTCGGTTATCCGCTGATCAACGTACAAGGCTTTTCATCGATCGGCGACGCGACGCCGCTGCCGCTGGGCCGCACCGGCAACACGTATCAACTCACCGAAACCTTGCAAATACAGCGCGGCAAGCATCTCCTGAAGGTCGGCGCCGATGCGCGCCGGCAGGAGGCCAACGGTTTTCTCGATTACTTCTCGCGCGGTCAACTCACCTTCGGCGGCGCTCTTACCGGCGCCGGTCTGGGCGATCTTCTACTCGGCTTCCCGCAGACGGCGATTCAGTCGCAGTTCGACAACCAGCAGACACTGCGAAGCTACTTCAGCGGGCTTTTCTTTCAAAACGATTGGCGCGTGGCGCGGCGATTGACGCTTAATCTCGGGCTGCGGCATGAGTACTTTTCTCCGCCTACCGACCGCTTCGACCGCATGTCGGCGTTCGATCCGGCGACCGGCCTACTCGCGCGCGTGGGGACCAACGGCATCGCTCGCGGCGTTACCAAAGCGGACCGCAACAACTTCGCGCCGAGGCTCGGCGCGGCGTGGCAGATGAACTCGGCAACGACGATTCGCGCGGGCTACGGCGTCTTCTTCGACGCCGGTATGTTCGTCGTCAACTCCTCGCAGTACTTCAACCCGCCGTTCTTCAACATCCGCGTGTGGTTTCCGACGGCGACGGTGTTCCCATCGCTCACCAATCCGTTTCCATCAAATGGCGGCATCGTGCCGCCCGCTGCTCTCAACACGGTCAATCCCGGTACACGGACGGCCTACCTGCAGCACTGGAGTTTCAATGTCGAACGCCTGCTGGACCGTTCGACGACGCTGTCGCTCGGCTACATTGGCACGAAGGGCACGTTGCTGGCGCGCGCGCGCGATCTGAATCAACCGCTGCCGGCGCCCGGCAATGCGCAGGCCAACCGGCCGCAGCCGCGCTTCGGGGGCATCTTTTTTATTGAGAACGGCGCGAACTCGAACTTCCATTCGCTGCAAATCAATCTGAACCGACGCATGACGCGGGGAGTTTCGCTGCTCGCGTCCTATACCTACGGCAAGTCGATCGACGATACGTCTTCGTTTCTAACCAGCGGTCCGGACAAGAATTTCCCGCAGAACAGCCGAGACTGCCGCGCCGAGCGCGCTCTCTCCAGCTTCGACATGCGTCAGCGCGCGACGGGCACGGCGATGTGGCAACTGCCGCGCGGCGTCGAAGTGCGGTCGCTCTTCGCGCTGCAGTCGGGCCAGCCGTTCTCGCCCTATCTCCGCTTCGACAATTCGAACACCGGCAACACGGGCGGCACGTTCGGCTATGACCGGCCGAACGTCAACGGCGCGGCGACGATCGACAATCGGAGCGCGAACCGCTGGTTCCGCACCGAGGCGTTTTCGATTCCCGCCCGCTACTCGTTCGGCAACGCGGGCCGCAATATTCTTACGGGTCCCGCGCTGGCGACCGTCGATGCGTCGATTGCCAAGGTCATTCCGATTGAGCGCTTCCGCTTGACGTTTTCGATCGAGTCGTTCAACCTGTTCAATCGCACGAACCTCGATCTGCCGGAGCGGTTCGTCGATGAGCCGTCGACCTTCGGCCGGGTGCTGTCGGCCAAGCCGCCGCGGCAAACACAGGCCTCGCTGCGGCTACAATTTTAGTTGCATGTCCCGCGGACTCTCTATAACGATTGACGCGTTGAGCGCGCTGTTGATGGTCGCCGCCGTGGCGGTCGTCGCCGTATATTGGACTTCTATCCCGGCGGAGATCCCGACCCATTTCAACCTGCGCGGCGTGCCTGATGGATGGGGCGGCAAAGGGACGCTGTTATTTGTTGCCGGGGCCTGCGTGAGCTTGTTCGCCGCGCTTACGTTCGCCCCACGTTATCCACATCTAATCAACGTTCCGGGCGAGCGAACGGAGCGAAAGCTCCATATTTCGATCGATATGCTGCGTGTGTTGAAGCTGGTTACGATGGCGATGATCGCGTGGATCGTTTGGGGCATGGCGCGCGGCCAAAGTCTCGGCCCCTGGATGCTTTGTTTTGTCGCTGCAATTTTTATTGTCCTCGGCTTCGGCTTCTACCAAATGACTCACGATGCTCGTTGAACTTCACGTCGAAAACTTCGCCGTCGTCGAACGGCAGCGGCTGCGTTTTCACGCGGGCCTCAATTTGCTAACCGGTGAAACCGGTAGCGGCAAGTCGATTCTCGTCGATTCGCTCGGCCTGCTCTTCGGCGGCCGCGCCTCCACCGAGATGATTCGTACCGGCGAAAAACTGGCTCGGGTGAGCGCGATTTTCGAAGCGTCGTCAGCCACACGCGCCGTGCTGGCCGAAGCGGGCATCGACACCGAAGACGGTGAGATTCTGATTGAGCGGGAGATTGCGGCCAACGGCAAATCGCGCGCCTTCGCGGCCAGCCGGCCGGTGACCGCGGCGCTTTTGAAAGCGCTAGCGCCGCACCTCGGCGACATCCACGGACAGAACGAGCAGCAGCAACTTCATGACCCAGTCGCCCAGCGCGAGATGTTGGATATTTTCGCCGGCGCGAAAGCCAAGCGCGACGAAATCACGGCTATTTACGAAGGCTGGCGTGCGTGCGATCGTGAACTCGAAGAGATTGCGCAGCGCGAGCAGGAGCAACTGCGGTTGGCCGATTTGTGGACTTTCCAGCGGAGAGAAATTGAAGCGGTCGCACCGCTGGTCGGCGAAGACGCCGAACTGGACAATCAACGGCGCGTGCTGCAGAATGTCGGCCGCTTGTCCGACCACGCCGAAGCCGCGTTCACCGCGCTCTACGATGCCCCGGATTCCGCGTTGGCGCAAGCGCGCACGGCACAGCGGCGGATCGAAGAGCTGGTGCGGATCGACTCGTCGTTGAGCGAACTGGCGGACATGCTTAAGCCCGCCGTGATCGCGCTCGAGGAGGCGGGACGTACGTTGCGCGACTATCTCGCCCATTTGGAGGCCGACCCGGAAAAACTGGAGTCCGTTGAAACGCGCCTGGCGGCGATGGAAAAATTGAAGCGCAAGTACGGCGCATCGATTGAAGACATCCTGCGTTTCCTCGACGAGCTACGGGAAAAGATGCGAACCGTCGAAACCGCCAGCGCGCGCCGCGCCGAGATCGCCGAGCGGCGCGTTAAGCTCGGCAAGCAATTCGAGATCGCCGCGGGGCAGTTGCGTGGGCTTCGCAAGGACGCCGCGCGCAAACTCGAAAAGCGCGTTGAAAAGGAGTTGAGCGCCCTGGCGATGGCGGGTACTTCGTTCGTTGTCGACATCGGCGACGCGCCCTGGAGCGCCAGCGGTTTCGACGCCATCGAATTCCGCGTGAGCGCGAATCGCGGCGAGGAACCGAGGGCATTGTCGAAGGTGGCGAGTGGAGGGGAAGTCTCGAGAATCGCGCTGGCGTTGAAAACGTGCGTCGAGCGCGAACACCCCGCCGGAACCCGGCATTTATTGGTGTTCGACGAGGTCGACGCCGGCATTGGCGGTGAGGCGGCCGATGCGGTCGGCCGACGATTAAAGGAACTAAGCCGCGGCTATCAGGTGTTGTGTGTCACGCATCAAGCGCAGATCGCCAGCTTCGCCGACCATCACTATCGCGTCGAGAAAAAGGTGCTGAAAGACCGCACGGTCACCGAGGTCAGCGAGTTGTCGGCGGAGGAGCGGACGCGTGAAATCGGCCGTATGTTGAGCGGCCAACGCCTCACGCCGGAAGCGCTCAAACACGCCGAACAGCTTATCAAAGCGGGCGCGATTTAGCGTTCCGCGAACGCGTACAAGTTCCCGCGCGCGCGAATGAAGATGCGGTCGCCGCTGATGGCGGGCGTTGCACGGCACTCTTCGCCGAGATCGTTGACAGCCAATACTTCCCACTGCGCTCCGGCCTTCAAGACCGAGACCTTCCCTTCCTCGCTGATTAGTATCTATCCAATAAGATTTTGACATTTTTTGGCAGGAAATCATGAAGTGGCGAAGCCGGAAGCCAGTTGAGGGATGATGACGAGCTCCCGGAGTTTGAGGGCGGTGGCGACAACGTCT
>Ga0194128_10006621_pt1 | contig 15549 bp, 10 predicted proteins | sample TA2KigCa65mmetaG_FD_148650 | JGI IMG/M metagenome (GOLD analysis project Ga0194128, IMG submission 148650) | Freshwater microbial communities from Lake Tanganyika, Tanzania - TA2015037 Kigoma Deep Cast 65m | ecosystem: Environmental > Aquatic > Freshwater > Lake | place: Tanzania: Lake...
GTGCGCGTCCGGGCGGTCCAGGTGCGCCCGGACGTGGTGCTGTCGGTCGTCCCCTCCGACCTCAACATCATCCTGCAGCGGCTCGACCCGGCGGCGTCCACCGCGCGGTTCGACCTCGTCGTCGCGACCAACGTGTTCATCTACTACGACGTGTTCGAGCAGTCGCTCGCCCTCGCCAACGTCGCACGCATGCTCCGCCCGGGAGGCCTCCTGCTCTCGAACACCCAGCTCACCGAGCTGCCGGGAGTCCCGATGACGCGCGTGGCGCACACCGACGTCGTGTACACGGAGACAGCCGTCGGCGACCGCGTCATGGCGTATGAGCGAGGTGGTAGCCGGTAGCCGGTGGGTGGTAGCCGTGGACCGACGTGGCGTCGGGCTTCAGCCGGACCAAAGAACCGGCTAATTCACCGGCTCGAGCGCGTGGCACTCGTAGTCGAGGAGCTGGAAGTTGGGCTCCTTGCGGCGGTAGAGGATCAGGTTCATCTTCCACGGGCGGCTGAAGACCTTCGGGTCTTCGATTGTCGCCTCGTACCGCAGGTGATCGGGATCGATGAACGAGTAGCGCTCGATGACGCGCAGCGCCTCGCTGTGGTGATTGCCGGCCCGATCGAACCACGTCTGATCGTTGAAATGCACGACGTCGACCACCAGCGTGTCGCCGTCCCACTTGCCGCGCGAGTCACCCATCCACCACTCGATCGGCCCCTCGAGGTGCGCGGAGTTCATGTGGATCTCGCGCACCGCGTGGACGAACTCGTAGAGGATGCCGATCTTGGTCGGCGTCTGGAAGATCTGGAACGGGAAGGGCATGTACGTGATCCGCGGCACGCCCGGCAGGAAACACTTCACCACCGGGTCCTCGGTGTGGCGGGTCGCGTAGTTCTGCTTCTTCCGTTCCAGCGCCGCGGGGAGGTACGGGATCTCGTTGCCTTCGACGATGCCCTGTCCGGCGGGAACGCCCTTCTCGGCGGAATGGTCCTGGATGTCGAGCCATGCGCTCGTGTGCATGACCTGCCAGAAGCCGGTCAGGTCGGGCCGGCCGTCCGGCGCGCGGGGAATCGCACCGGCCTGTTGCGCGCCGAGCGGCGTGGCCGCCGCCAGGCACACAACAGCCGTCAGGACGAGAGGGACCCCGCGGGTACCCACGTTCGTTACTGCGGGGCGCCTGGGGTCTCGGACGCGCCGAGGAAGAAGTTGCGTCCGTCCTTGAACGTCACGGTCTGGCCGTTCGCCGTCGGCGTGCCGTTCTTCGCGCGGAAGCCCTTGACGACGACCTCCGATCCGAGCGGGAAGTCGGTCTTCCGCAGCCCGCGGCGCAGGAGCGCGTTCGGCGCGCCCGCCTCGATGGCCCAGTTGACGACCTTGCCGCTCTGATCCTTGACGTCGATGTAGATCCAGCCGTGCGGGTTGACCCACTCCATCTTCGTCAGCGTGCCCGTCAGTTGAATCGGCTGGTTCGCGTCGAATTCGGCCGCGAAAGAGTGGTGCGCCAGCGCGGTCGCCGCAGACAGCGCCAGACCGACTGAGAAAATGGTAGCCGCCAGTATCGCTCGCATCGGACCTCCTCCTTCAGACCGTGATGGCCATCGGGTATCCCAAGCCACGCGGAATTGTAACCCAGAGCGCCCCGGGAGGCGATTTTTTCAATGCCCGCCTCTCCCGGGTCCCCACCCGCCGTTTCCGCCCGGCACGGTGTGCCTACCGGAACCGCCACGGGGCGCCAAAGTAGTCTTTGGTCCCCTGCTCCCGGATGCGGTCCAGGGAGCGTTCCCCCTCCCGGCATGACTCCTCGATCAGCTCGAAACCGGGCTCCTTCTCGCGAATCAGCGCCCAGGCCACCGTCCAGGGGCGGGTGTACGCCGTCGGATCCTCGATGGTTGCCCGATAGTGGATCGTGTCGGGATCGATCATGGTCAGCCGCTCGGTGACGCGGGCCGAATCCGTATAGAAGTTGCCCGCGTCGTCGAGCCACGTGTAGCCGTTGAAATTGGCCGTCTCGATGACCAGCGTGTTGCCCTCCCAGCGGCCGCGCGCCAGCCCATTCCAGGTCTGGACGTTCCGGCCCACCGGCGGCGGCTGGCCCATCGCGATCACCCGGAACTGATGGTGGTCGTCGTGCAGCCAGAGGATGTGGTCCTCGGTCGGCGGCTGCAGGATCTGGCTGGCGTCCTGGAGTGCGAGCCGAGGCACGCCGGCGGTCGAGCAGGTCGTGCGCGGATCGATGTACTCGTCGAAGTTCACGCCCCGACGGCCTATGGCCGCCGCCCATGGCTGGTACGGAATCCGGCGATCCGCCGGGTCCACGATCTCGGCGGGCGAGGGGAACCACGGCATGATCAAATCCTTGGTCAGCGGATCGTCGTCGGCGACGCCTTCGACCGAGAACGCCTGCGTCATCCGGCTGCGCCAGTACCCCTGGAAGTCGGGGCGGCCGCTCGGCGTGCGCGGCGGCGTAAACGTCGTGGCCTTCTGCAGCGCACAGGTGTGGAACGCGAGATTCTCGCCGGGACAGCCGGCGAGCGACTCCACCCGGATGGGAGGCGTCAATTCAGGAGGAGGGGGAGGAGCCTGCGCGGTCGCGGGCGGCGCCGCGCCGATCATCGCCACGGCGAACGCCGCGAGTCTCCCGGTGCCGTGCTGCATCCGGTACCCCCTCAGCGGAATCGCCAGGGCGCCCCGAAGTAGTCCTTGGCGCCCTGCTCTCGGATACGGTCCAGGGAGCGTTCCCCCTCCCGGCACGATTCCTCGATCAGCTCGAATCCGGGCTCTGTGTCGCGAATCAGCGCCCACGCCACCGTCCAGGGCCGCGTATAGACCGTCGGGTCCTCGATCGTCGCCTGGTAGTGGATGGTATTCGGATCGATCAGCGTCAGGCGCTCGGTGATGCGCGCGTTGTCCGTATAGAAATCGCCCGCGTCGTCCATCCACGTGTAGCCGTTGAAATTGGCCGACTCGATGACCAGCGTGTTGCCGTCCCATCGGCCCGTCGACAGCCCGTTCCAGGTCTGGACGTTCCGTCCGACCGGCGGCCGCTGGCCCATCGCAATCACCCGGAACTGATGGTGATCGTCGTGCAGCCACAGCACGTGGTCGTCGGTGGGCGGCTGCAGGATCTGGCTGGCGTCCTGAAGGGCGAGCCGCGGAACACCGCCCGTCGCGCAGGTCGTGCGCGGGTCGATGTACTCCTTGAAGTTGACGCCTCGTCGCCCGATCGCGGCAGCCCACGGCTGATAGGGGATCTTGCGATCCGCCGGATCGACCACCTCCGGCGCCGAGGGCTCCCAGGCCTGGAACACGTCGTTGGCCAGCGGATCGTTGACCGGCACGCCTTCAACCGACCAGGCCTGCGTCATGCGGCTGCGCCAGTATCCCTGCAGGTTCGGCCGGCCGCCCGGCGTGCGCGGGGGCGTGAACGCCTTCGCCTTCTGCAGCGCGCACGTGTGAAACGCCAGATTCTCGGTCGGGCAGCCCGCAATGGTTGCGGGCCGCGGCGGCACGTCGGTCGTCGGGTTGAGGCGCTCGGGCGTTTGCGCGGCCGCATCCGGCGCCGTGGGGATGAGTGCAGCCAGCAATATGACGATCGGCAGCAGACGTCGAGGCATCATGTGTCCTCCACAGAGCGGTCCGCCCAACGCGCGGACTTCGTGGTGCGGTGCTTCTACCGGAATCGCCAGGGTATCCCGTAATAGAGCTTGAAGCCCTGCTCGCGAATCAGGGGCAAATCGCGATCGCCCTCGCGGCAGGCCTCCTCGAACAGTTCGTAGCCGCCCGGCGTCGCGTCGCGGATCAGCGCCCACGCCACCGTCCACGGCCGCGTATACACCGTGGGGTCCTCGATGGTCGCCTGATAATGAATGGTATCAGCATCGACCATCGTCAGCCGCTCGGTGACGCGCGCCGCGTTCGTGTAGAAGTTGCCCGAGTCGTCGATCCAGACGTAGCCGTTGAAATTGGCCGTCTCGATGACGAGCGTAGTCCCGTCCCAGCGGCCCCGCGAGACCCCGTTCCAGGTGGTCACCTCCTGACCCACCGGTGGCCGCTGGCCCATCGCAATCACGCGGAACTGGTGGTGGTCCTCATGGAGCCACAGGACATGGTCGTCGGTGGGCGGCTGGAGGATCTGGCTGGGATCCTGCAGCGCCAGACGCGGGACGCCGCCGGTCGAGCACGTCGCGCGCGGGTCGACGTACTGGTGGAAGTTGACGCCTTCTCTGCCGATACGCGTCGCCCATGGCTGGTAGGGGATCTTCCGGTCTGCCGGCTCGATGATCTCCGGCGCGCCGACATCCCACCGCTCGTTGGGATCCTTGACGAAGGGATGGTTGTCGGCGACGCCTTCGACCGAGAACGACTGCGTGAGCCGGCTGCGCCAGTAGCCCTGGAAGTCGGGCCTGCCGCTCGCGGTGCGCGGCGGCGTGAACGACCGCGCGCGCCGCAACGCGCAGGTATGCCACGCGAGATTTTCGGTCGGGCAGCCGGCGATGATCGGCGGTCGTTCGGGCGTCTGCGCGCCCGCCATCGACGGCGCCGCGGCGAGGCCCAGCGCGAGGATGCGGCAGACCAGTCGCGTGTGCACGTGATCCTCCGTTCCGGTCAGTTCCCCTTCAGGCGCTCCTGCGCGGCCTGTTCTTCTTCCATGAGGAGCGCAGGGACGTAGTCGAGGAGGCGGACGTTCGGCTCCTTCCGGCGGTAGAACACCATGCTCATCTTCCATGGCCGAGTGAAGACCTTGGGGTCCTCGATGGTGACCTCGTAGTTGAGGTGGTCGGGCCCCGCCATCGTGTACCGCTCGACCAGATGCAGCGCCTCGCTGTGGAAGTTGCCCGCGCGATCCAGCCATGTCTGATCGGTGAAGTGCACGACGTCGACGACGAACGTGTCGCCGTCCCAGCGCCCGCGCGAGTCGCCGAGCCACCACTCGATCGGCCCGCGCGGATGCGGCGTGCCGTTGGTGTAGACGATGCGAACCCCCTGCGCGTACTCGAAGGTCATCGCGACGTGCGTCGGCGTCTGGAAGATCTGAAACGGAAACGGCATGTACATGATGCGCGGCACGCCGGGCAGGTACCCCTTCGACTCCGGATCCGCCGTGGCCCGGTTGGTGAAGTTCTCCTGCTTCCGCTTGAGCGCCCAGGGCTGATACGGGATCTCGTTCCCCTCGACGACGCCCTGGCCCGCGGGGACGCCGAGGCGCGGCGCGTGATCCTGGATGTCCCATGCGGCGGGCGCGAGCACCTGCCAGATGCCCTGCAGGTTGGGCCGGCCGTCGGGCATGCGCGGAATGGCCGCGGTCTGCCCGGCTGCACTGTCGGGCGCCAGCGTCAGCAGCGCCGCGCCCACGATCGTGGCAACAAACCCATATCGCATTTGCACGGACCTCCGTGGTGGAGCAGATAGTAACTCTTTTTTGCGCTTGACTCGACGGCAGGGGGTCTCTAGGATCCGGCCACTGTTGATGTGATACGGCGGACTCATAACTGATTCGTCGGCGGCGGCTCTCCTAACGGCGTTTCTCCTGCAACGCAGCCCGAGGAGGTTTCATGCTTCGTCGCATCGTGTCTGTGGTCGTTGTGTCTCTACTCGCGGCCGCCCCTGCGTTCGGACAGGGTGCGGTCGCCGAACTCAACGGGAGCATTGCCGACCAGTCCGGCGGCGTGCTGCCCGGCGTCACCGTCACCATCATGGACGAGGCCACGGGCCTCATGCGGACGGCGGTGACCAACGAGAGCGGTCGCTTCGTGATTCCGGCGGTGACACCGGGCCGGTACACGATCACGGCTGAGCTCACCGGCTTCCAGATGCAGCGTCGTACGGGCGTCCCCGTGCTCGTCGGCCAGGCGGTCACCCTCAGTTTCACGCTCGCGATCGGAGGGCTGACGGACCAGGTGACGGTGACGGGAGAGGCACCGCTCATCGAGGTCACGCAGACGCAGATCGGCTCCAACATCACCGCCCAGCAGATCGAGGACCTGCCGACGCAGGGGCGCCAGCAGTACGCGCTGCTGCAGCTCGTGCCGGGCCTCACGCCGAATCTCGGCCCCGGCGCCTTCGAGGGGTCGCAGTACAGCGCCAACGGGCGTGAGACCGGCGGCAACCTGTTCCTGGTCGACGGCATGTACAACAACGACGACCGCACGCTGACCGGGTCGGGCTCGCAGACGCGCATGACGATCGACACGACCGCCGAGTACCAGGTGCTCGTGCACGAGTACGGCGCCGAGTACGGCGGCGCGACCGGTGTCGTCGTCAACGCCGTGACCAAGAGCGGCACCAACCAGTTCCACGGCCGAGGCGCGTACTACCTGCAGGACGACACGCTGAACGCCACGAACTACTTTCTCAAGAGGGAAGGGCGCAAGAACCCCGATACCGGCGTGCGGACCACGCTCGGCAGCCTCGGCGGGCCGATTCTCCGCAACAAGGCGTTCTTCTTCGTCAACTTCGAGCGGCTGCGGATCGAGGAGGCGGCGAATCTGAACTACCCGGCTGAGGCCGCCCCGCTGGCAGTGTCGTACTCGACCGGGCTGCCCATCAAGTCCACGAACATGTTCCAGCGCGTCGACTACGAGCTGAACGGGTCGCATCGCCTCAACTTCCGCGCGCTGTTCGACCCCAACGCGGTCGACGGTCAGGATCACGTCCGCGACAAGCGCACGATCTCGGCGATGCGCATCGAGCGCGCCCCCAAGCCCGGGGAGTTCTTCTGGAGCGCGCAGTGGACCGGGGTGCTGGGCAGCCGCCTCGTGAACGAGACGCGCGTCTCGCGCGTCACCGAGGAGCTCCACATCGGGGATCAGTCGCTCTTCGACGCCGGCGGCGACAAGGTGTACAGCCTGGAAGGGAAGGGGCGGGGCGCGCTCTCGAGCCTGGGGCAGCGCGACCAGCTCGACTTCGGGTCCGGGCAGCTCCATCCCGACTACCAGGCCGGCCCGCACGAGAGCCCGAGCGGCGCGTCGGTCACGAGCGTCCTGTTCAGCAATCAGACGACCTGGACGCCGAACGACCACACGGTGAAGTTCGGGTTCGGCATCAGCGAGAACGGCGGCACCAACGTCGTCGGCGGCAACTACTTCGGCCTGTTCACGTTCCCCACGAACCGGCCCTTCAGCCCGGCCGACGTCGCCACCTATCCGAACCGCTTCCAGATGCGCCTGGGCAACCTGTTCTACGCGATGAACGACTGGCGCACGAACGTCTTCGTCGCCGACAAGTGGCAGATGACCGACAAGGTGACGGTGAACCTGGGCCTCCGCTACGACTACCAGCACATGATTCCGAACACCAAGGACGCGTTCGCCCCGCGCCTCGGCGTCGCGTACGCGCCGAACGAGAAGACCGTCTTCCGCGCCGGGGTCGGCCGCTTCTACGAGTACCAGGCGACGGCCGTGGCGTCGAACCTGCAGCTCAACGCCGTGGTGTCGCCGACGTTCCAGTTCGACACCGGCGAGGACAATGCGGCGCTGCGCGGCGTGATGCCGGCGCACGCCTGCCTGCGGCCCGATGGGCGTGACGGGCTGGCGGTGATCAGCCCGGCCTGCCGCGCCATGCTCCTCGACACGCGCAACCGCGTCGCGGCGGGCTCCTTCGTCAACAACGAGCCGGTCCTCGACGGCGACCGCCGGATGGGGTACCTCATCGGCTTCAGCGGCGGCGTGCAGCGGGAGCTGCTGCCGGGCATCGCGCTGACGGTCGACTACGTGGGCAACCGCGGGCGCGACCAGACGCTGCGGATCGACATCAACGAGCCGCGGCTGCTGCCCGACGGGCGGATCGGCCGTCCGGGGCCGTCGGTGTTCGACCCGGACGGCGCGCTGATCCCGGCCGCCGCGAGGACCGCGAACTTCCTGCGCGTGCTGCAGTACCAGTCGCGGGCGGAGTTCAACACCGACTACGACGCGCTCGAAATCGCGGTCGTGCGGCGGCTCGCCAACCGCTGGTCCGGGCGCATGGCGTACACGCTCTCCCGCGGCCGCGACGTCAACGGCGGCCTCTCGAGCGGCGGCAACATCGTCGAGAAGCGGGTCAACGACGACCTCAACCCGCGCCTCGACTACGGGCTCGCCAACACCGACAACCGGCACGCACTCGCGAGCGGGGCCAACTGGGAGGCCTGGCGCGGGCTCGGCCTCGGCGCCACGTTCCGGTACTACTCCGGCAACCCCGTGAACGAGTTCATCGGACGCGACGTCAACGGCGACCGCGACAACTCCATGACGGGGCAGAGCGCCGCCGACCGTCCGCTGCGCGGCCGCGACGACGCGACGCTTCCGATCGCCTCGAAGGTCGACGCCAGCGGGCTGGCCGTCCGCAACGGGATCGAGGGCAGCAACAAGATCCTGCTCGACATGCGCGTCCAGTACGTGTACCGGCTGGCCGGCCAGCAGACGATGGGCTTCTACTGGGAGATCTACAACGCGCTGGATCGCGTCAACTTCGGCAATCCGATCGGCGACCGGCGGTCGCCGTTCTTCCTGCAGCCAATCAACGCCGACCTGCCGCGCACGATGCAGCTCGGCTGGCGCTATACGTTCTGATGCCTGGCTGGGAGCCGGCGGCCGCGCGCCGCCGGCTACCCGGCTGGCGCTCCGCAGCTTTCATACCGGCGGTTTCGCGCTTGTTTCCCAAGGAGGCGGACATGCTGCGTCGGTTCACCTGGGTTGTCGTCGTCGGCGTCGTCGGGTCCCTTGCTGCCGCCCCTGTGCACGCACAGGGCGTGGCCAGCATCATTGGTCAGGTGACGGATCAGACCGGGGCAGTCCTTCCTGGAGTGACCGTTACCGCCACGAGTCCGGCCCTGCAGGTGCCGGAGGTCACCGCCGTCACCAACGAGGTCGGCGAGTACCGCCTGGCGCCGCTGCCCATTGGCACCTACACCGTCCAGTACGACCTGTCGGGATTTCAGGGCGTCCGCCGGCAGGAGATCCGGTTGACCGTCGGCTTCACGGCAAGGGTCGACGTCCAGCTCACGGTGGCCGCCGTCGGCGAGTCGGTCACCGTCTCGGGCGCGGCGCCCATCGTGGACGTCGCGACGACGTCCGGCAGCACCCTGCTGACGAACGATCAGCTGCAGCTCTCCGCCACGGCGCGCAACAGCGTGATGAGCGTGCTGACGATGGCGCCCGGCGTGCGCACGTTCGTGGACGTCGGGGGCGGCCAGATGATGCTGGAGAATCCGACGCCGCGGGCGTACGGCATCGGCGGCGCCGGGTCGCAATGGTACACGGTGGACGGGGTCAACAATTTCCGCCTGGGCACGACCTTCTGGGACTACCAGACGTTCGACGAGGTGCGCGTGCAGAGCACGGGCTCGGACGCCGAGCGGCCGACGCGCGGCGTGCAGGTGACGGCCGTGGTGAAGTCCGGCGGCAACGAGTTCCACGGCGGCGGGCTCTGGGCCGGGACCAACAGCGGCTTCCAGGGCAACAACATCGACGACGCGCTGCGGAGGAAGGGGATCGAATCGGGCGACGCGCTCGACTCGCAGTACGACGTGAGCGGCGAGCTGGGCGGGCGCATCATCCGGAACAAGCTGTGGTTCTACAGCGCCGTCCGGAAGCGCCGCGCGGCCTACGACGTGCTGAACAACTTCCAGCATCGCCAACCTCCAGCTGGGCCACAGCCGGCAGAACGGCACGTCGCCGTACCTCAACAGCCCGCAGCTCGTCGGGCGCAGCGACCTCGATACCGAGATCGTCTCGGGCGACAACGTGGTCGCCGGGGAAACGAGCTGGGCGGGCTTTTATCACGCCACCGGGAGCCTGACCTACTACAAGGCCAACTGGGCCGGCGGGAACCACGAGGTCAAGACGGGCTACGACTACGGCTTCGGCGCCACGGAGGTCTGGGGCCTGACGCAGAAGGACTTCAATTACCACCTGCGCTACGAGAGCGGCGTACCCCACTCAGTGGCGTTCTTCAACGCGCCGATCCGGCCGCACCGCAACCTGGATGTCTTTGGCGCATATGTCCGCGACAACTGGACGATGGGGCGGGTCACGTTGAACCTCGGCGTGCGCTACGGCCGTGAAGCCGTGTCGATTCCGGCGGGGTGCCGCGCCGCGGCGGCGCCGCCTGCCGACGTGATCTTCCCGGCGCGGTGCTTCGACGAGGTCAACCTGCCGACGTGGAACTACCTCGTGCCGCGCCTCTCGGCCGCCTACGACATCACGGGCAACGGCCGGACCGTCGTGAAAGGCGGCTTCGGCCGATTCGGCTACATGCGCGAAGAAGCCCTCCCGCGGCGCTACGACCCGAATTCGATCGCGTACGCCGTGTTCAACTGGCGCGATCTGAACCGGAACAACAACTGGGATCCGGGCGAGACGAACCTCAATCCCAACGGTCCGGACTTCATCGAGACGACCGGCCACGAGTTTGCAACCGTGGCGCCGAACTTCGTGCCGAATCCGGACGAGAAGCAGGTGATGTACGACGAGTGGTCGGTGAACCTCGAGCGCGAGCTGATGGCCAACTTCGCGCTGCGGGTGACCGGCATCTACACCCGGACGCTCAACGTCCAGGGCCAGTTGAACCGGTTCCGCCCCTTCGAGGCCTACAGCGTCCCGGTCACCAACCGCGACCCCGGGCCGGACGGCCGGCTGGGAACGGCCGACGACGGCGGCCTCGTGACGTACTGGGAGTATCCGACGTCGCTGCAGGGGGCGCGGTTCGAGGAGTTCACGCCGGTCGTGTGGCCGGACAACGCCGCCAACCAGACCTTCCGGACGATCGAGGTGGCGACGGTCAAGCGGCTCTCGAACCGCTGGCAGATGGTCGCGTCGTATTCGGCGACGAAGAAGAACTGGCCGATCGGCGCGGCGGGACTCGCGCGCGGCACCGGCTTCGGCACGTCGAGCCCGACCTTCTCGGCGGCGGGCGACAACGCGGGGTACCTGACGCCGAACGCGCTCATCAACACGTCCGACCAGACGTGGGACTGGGACGCCAAGCTCGCCGGCACGTACATTCTGCCGGCCGAGATCCTCGTGGCGGCGAACTACCACGCGACGAGCGGCGACGCGTTCGCGCGGCAGGTGCGCTTCTCGGGCGGGCGGACGATTCCCACGATCGTGCTGAACGTCGACCCGATCGGCACGTACCGCCGGCCGAACGTGCATCTGGTGAACGTCCGGTTCGAGAAGCGGTTCACGCTGCCGCGCGCGCAGATCGCGACGGTGACGCTCAACCTGTACAACGCGTTCAACGTGAACACGGTGACGGCGCTGCAGAACCGCTCGGGGGCGTCGTTCCTGGATCCGCTCGCGATCCTGCCGCCGCGCCTCGCGGAAATCGGCCTCTCGTATCGCTTCTGAGCTGCTGGTAGCCGGTAGCGCTCGTAGCTGGTAGCCCGTTGCCATGTCGCCAGGCCATGGCGGCCGCCGGCCACTGGCTCTGAGCGCCACCGGCCGGCCCCTGTCTGTAGCGTCCCGACCCCACACGGTTTGCGCTTGACTCGCTCAGACCCGCTCTCCACGATCCCGGCCATGTAATCGCGGTTTCCTGCACGTGACAACCTTCGGCGGGGCCTGGTTCATTCCGGCGATGTCGCCCTCGTAACCAAGGAGGCGGACATGCAGCGTCGGTTCGGGTCCGTCGGCGTCGTTGTCGTCGTCGTTGCCCTGTCCACAGTGCCCTCGTTCGGTCAGGGCACCACCGCCAGCATCATTGGTCGGGTCACCGATCAGACCGGCGCTGTGCTCCCCGGTGTCGCCGTCACGGCCGTCAGTCCCGCGTTGCAGGTGCCGGAGATCACCGCCGTCACCAACGACGTGGGAGAGTACCGCCTGGCGCCGCTGCCAGTGGGCGTCTTCGAGGTCCGTTTCGAGATTGCCGGCTTTCAGACCGTTCGGCGTCCCGACGTCCGACTGACCGTTGGCTTCACCGCCAGGGTCGATGTGTCGCTGGGTATCGCGGCGGTGGGCGAAACGGTCACCGTCTCCGGGCTGGCGCCGATCGTGGACGTCACGGCGACGTCCAGCACCACGCAGCTCACGAACGAGCTTCTCCAGCTCTCGGCCACCCCGCGCATCAACGTGATGAGCATCCTGACGATGGCGCCCGGCGTGCGCACGTTTGTCGAGGTCGGCGGGGGAAGCATGATGCTGGAGAACCCGAATCCGCGCGCGTACGGCGTGGGCGGCTCGATCTGGTACACGCTCGACGGGATCTCGGCCCGCACGACCAACCAGTCCGTGTCGTGGGATTATCAGACGATCGAGGAGGTGCGCGTCCAGACCCTCGGCCTGGATGCGGAGCAGCCGACGCGTGGCGTCCAGATGACGGCCATCGTGAAGTCCGGGGGCAATGAGTTCCACGGCAGCGGGTTCTATTCGGGGGCAAACAAGAGCCTCGAGAGCACGAACGTCGATGCGGCCCTGGAAGCCATCGGCATCACCTCGGGCGACCGCCTCGACGCGCAGTACGACGTGAGCGGCGACCTCGGGGGCCGCCTCGTTCGAGATCGGCTGTGGTTCTACAGCGCCGCGCGTCAACGCCGTGCGGCCTACGACGTCTTGAACACGTTCAAGCCGGACGGATCGCCCGGCCAGTTGATCAACAAGCAACGGATCTTCACGAACAAGGTCTCGTGGCAGGCGACCCGCTCGAACCGGTTGATCTTCCTGAACATGTGGGAGAACGGGCCGGAGGAGAAGGGGCTCAACGAGTTCATTGCCTATGAGGCGCGGGAGGTCAAGGACAACGGACGGACGAATACGAAGATCGAGTGGGAGGGCGTGCGGGGCAACGCGCTCATCGCCAACCTCCAGCTCGCGCATACGAGGAACAAGAGTGGGTCGCCGTTCATCAACAGCCCCTCGCTCATCGGGCGCAGCGACCTGGAGACCGAGCGGGTGTGGGGCGACAACGTGATCGCCGGGGAATTCAGCTACAACCGCAGTTATCACAGCCGAGGGAGCGTGAGCTGGTACAAGCCGGACTGGGGATACGGGAACCACGAGTTCAAGTCGGGCTTCGACTACAACGCCGACACCAACGAGTTCCCCGGCCTGCTGGCGAAACCGAACAACTACTTCCTGCAGTACGCCGACGGCGTCCCCGACCGGGTGGTCTTCTTCAACGCGCCGGTCATCCCTCACCGGGTCGCGAACATCCTCGGCGTCTACGTCAAGGACAGTTGGACCGTGGGGCGCCGGCTGACGCTGAACCTCGGTGCGCGCTATTCCCACGAGTCGGTGTTCGTCCCTGAGCGCTGCCGCGCGGCCGCCACGTTCCCGTCGGACGTCATGTTCCCCGAACAATGCTTCGACAAGGTGCAGCTGCCCATCCAGAATTCGCTCGTGCCGCGCCTCCATGCGGCCTACGACCTCTCGGGCGACGGCAAGACCGTGCTGAAGGGCGGCTGGGGGCGTTACGGCTTCCGGCGCGAGGTCGCGCTGGCGGCCCGCTACGACCCGAGCGCCATCACGTATGGGATCTTCCGCTGGCGAGACCTGAACAGGAACGACGACTGGGATCTCGGCGAGACGAACCGCGATCCCAACGGCCCCGACTTCATCGAGACGGCCGCCAACGAGTTCGGGGCCCTGCCGCCGCGCTTCGTGCCGAACCCCGACGAGCAGCAGGTGATGTTCGACGAGGTCAACGTGTCGTTCGAGCACGAGCTGATGACGAACTTCTCGGTGCGGGCGACGGGCATCTACTCCCGGACGACGAACGTGCTGCGTCATCTGAATCCGCACCGCCCGTATGAGGCCTACAACATTCCGATCACGAACCGGGATCCGGGCCCCGATGGGCGTCTCGGCACCGCAGACGACGGCGGGCTGGTCACCTACTTCGAATATGCCCCGAGCCTGCGGGGTCTGCAGTTCGAGGAGTACCGGTCCGTCAACGACTCGAGAGCCAATCAGAGCTTCCGCACGATCGAGGTGGCGGCCCTCCGACGGCTCGCGAATCGCTGGCAGCTCCTCGCCTCGTACTCAGCCACGAAGAAGCACTGGCCCATCGGCGCGCAGGGGAGCGCCAGCTCGCTCGGCTTCGGGACGTCGAGTCCGACGTTCTCCGCCGCGGGCGAGCATGTCGGCTTCCTCACGCCCAACGCCGAGATCTTCTCGGTCGACAACACCTGGGACTGGGATGCCAAGGTGATCGGGACCGACATCTTCCCGGCCGCGATCGCGGTGTCGGGGAACTTCCACCACACGAGCGGCGACCCGTTCGCGCGGCAGGTGCGCTTCACGGGTGGACGGACGATTCCGTCGATCGTGCTGAACGTCGAGCCGATCGGCACCCACCGCCGGCCGAACCTGAACATCTGGCAGCTCCGGGCCGAGAAGCGCTTCACGCTGCCCGACGCGCACACCGCGACGATTACGCTCAACGTCTACAACGCGCTGAACGCCAACACGGCCACCGGTCTGCAGAATCGCTCGGGATCGGAGTTCCTGCGGCCGCGGTCGATCCTGCCGCCGCGTCTGGCAGAGCTGTCCGTGTCGTACCGCTTCTGACGGCGGTCGTCCTCGACGCCGGCTGACGCCCTGTCGGCCGGCGTCCCCTCCAACCCTTTGGATTCTGCGATCCAAGCCGACGCACGTCGGATCGCCGACGTGTGGTGTCTCGACCCTACGGCGTGTTCTGGGTGTTTGCGCTTGACCCGCCGAGGGACTCTCTCTAGGATGGCCACGATGTTCTAGCGTTCGTCATTTGCGGTTGGCGCACCCCTCGGTTTCATACCGGCGGTCTCGCTCTCGTAACTCAAGGAGGCGGACATGCTACGTCGGTTCAGTTGGGTCGTCGGCGTCGTCGTTCTCGCAGCGTTGGCGTCGTTCATACCCGCGCCTGCGTTCGCACAAGCATCGGCCAGCATCATCGGCCAGGTTACCGATCAAACCGGGGCGGTGCTTCCCGGAGTGACCGTCACCGCCACGAGTCCGGCCCTACAGGTGCCAGAAGTCACTGTCGTGACCAACGAGGTGGGGGAGTATCGTCTGGCGCCGCTGCCCATTGGCACCTACACCGTCCTGTACGACCTGTCGGGATTTCAGGGCGTTCGCCGGCAGGAGATCCGGCTGACCGTCGGCTTCACGGCGAGGGTCGACGTGCAGCTGTCGGTCGCGGCCGTCGGCGAGTCGGTCACCGTCTCGGGGGCGGCGCCGATCGTCGACGTCGCGACGACGTCCGGCAGCACGCTGCTGACCAACGATCAGCTCCAACTCTCCGCCACCGCGCGCAACAGCGTGATGAGCGTACTGACCATGGCGCCCGGCGTGCGGACGTTCGTGGACGTCGGGGGCGGCCAGATGATGCTGGAGAACCCGACGCCGCGCGCCTACGGCATCGGCGGCGCGGGCTCGCAGTGGTACACCGTCGACGGTGTCCAGAACTTCCGGCTCGGCAGCACCTTCTGGGACTACCAGGCGTTCGACGAGGTGCGCGTGCAGAGCACGGGCTCGGACGCGGAGCGGCCGACGCGCGGCGTGCAGGTGACGGCCGTGGTGAAGTCCGGCGGCAACGAGTTCCACGGCGGCGGGCTCTGGGCCGGGACCAACAGCGGCTTCCAGGGCAACAACATCGACGACGCGCTGC
>Ga0194128_10006624_pt1 | contig 15538 bp, 14 predicted proteins | sample TA2KigCa65mmetaG_FD_148650 | JGI IMG/M metagenome (GOLD analysis project Ga0194128, IMG submission 148650) | Freshwater microbial communities from Lake Tanganyika, Tanzania - TA2015037 Kigoma Deep Cast 65m | ecosystem: Environmental > Aquatic > Freshwater > Lake | place: Tanzania: Lake...
CACTCGTGAATCACAAATAACGAATCACCCTTCGACAAGCTCAGGGCAGGCTAATCACGAGTCACGAGTCACGAATCACGAATCACGAATTAGAGGCCTTTCTTTATATCCTCAATCCTGTCGCTGTGGAAGAAAAACAGGCGCCAGTGTTCCGTGACGGGCATCTGCCGGAGGAGTTCTTCGTAGGCAGCTTCCTGCTGCTCTGTGGGCTTGATCCGGATGTCCTCCATCATGGTGTCCCTCTTGAGCTGTGTGATGATTAACACACTCTCATCGGGGTGCACGAGGCCGAGGTTTTCCTTTGCGTACTTGTCTTTGTACTGTGCGCTCTTGTGGTACTCGAGTTCACGGTAGCCCTCCTCTATCCGTTTGCGGAGTGACTGATTCCCCTCGGAAATATCCTCGAGTGTTTTCTCGAAGAGGACGTTCCGGTAGAAGGAGAGTGCGAACCCGAAGGCCATGACGCCGACGACGGTGAGACCGACGACGATCGTGAGTTTTCTGCCGATAGGTTCATTCTGCTGATACGACACGAAAGAAAGCTTATAGCTTTTAGCTTTTAGCTTCTAGGGTCTTGTACACTGCGTGTGTGCGTATCTTTTGTTCAGGCATTGGCGGTATCGGTTTGAGTGCCTATGCGGCACTGCAGAGGGAGAACGGCCATACGGTTTCCGGGAGCGACCGATCACTCAGTGCTGTGACGGATGCTCTCTCCTCGATGGGGATTTCTGTGACCGACAACCAGGATGGATCTGCCGTCCCGGCGGATTGCGATCTCCTGGTGTACTCCGAGGCGATTCCTCCGGATGCACCGGAGAGAGTACGCGCAACGGAGAGCGGGATTCCCCAGATGAATTACTTTCAGGCACTCGGGGAGTTGTCCCGCGGAATGCAGGTGATTGCCGTCTGTGGAACGCATGGCAAATCGAGTACGACGGCTATGGCTGCACTTGCGCTCATCGATGCGGGCCTTGACCCCACCGTTGTCGTCGGCACGCGTGTTCCGCAGCTTGGCGGCAATAACTGGCGAAAGGGATCAGGTGATCTCTTCGTTCTCGAAGCCTGTGAGTACAGGGGTTCGTTTCTGCATTTGGATCCTTCGATCATCGTGGTCACCACCGTCGACTGGGATCATGTAGACGCATATCCGACGCAGGAGAGTTACCGCGAAGCGTTTACAAAATTCTTTGCGAGGTTGCCTCGCGACGGCGTTGTCATCACGCATATGCAGGACGACAATTGCAGCAGTCTCATTCAAAAAGCCAAAAACAGAAAACCACTATCGGGCGTTGTCGATGCGGATACATTCGCTGCGCCAACACTTTCTATTCCCGGAGCACACATGCGCGAGAATGCGAAGCTGGTGGTCGCTCTCGCACGGCATCTTGGGATAGGTGAGGATGCCGCACGGCACTCGCTGCAATCGTTTGCGGGAACGTGGAGACGCATGGAGATGAAAGGAGACACGAAAAGCGGTGTGACCGTCGTTGACGATTACGCACATCATCCGAAGGAAATCATGGCGACGGTGTCGGCCATGCGCGAGAAATTTCCATCACGTCGTCTCGTCTGTTGTTTTCAGCCGCACATGCACGACCGGACGATTGCGCTGTACGGAGATTTTACGAAGGCATTCGAAGGCTGCGATGCAGTGTTCATTACCGATGTATACGAAGCACGCAGGGAAACAGGCGGTGCGAAGGCAGATGTCGTCAAGCTTGCAAAGGATATCGGAGCCACCTACACCGGCACACTGATGAATACGGAAGCCACGTTGCATTCCGATGTACTGAAGTCAGGCGACGTACTTCTCGTCATGGGGGCAGGGGACATCACAGAACTCGCATCAAGAATGTCGAGCGCATCATAGCAACTTAACAACTCAACAACTTAACAGCCTAATAGCTTCCTCCCCGTATCTCCGCGGAGGTCTCTATGTACTGCTGCGTCATGAGTGTCAGCATTTTCGCCATTTCTGCGCGATTGATGGGGTCGTTCGGGCGGAAACTCGTGGATGCCGTATCGACAATGCCGTCTGCGACTGCGGTCTCGATGGCGTGAGCGTAGGGGAGCGTCGGCAGGACATCCTGAAATGTCTTTCCCTTCGGCCACACTGTGGGAACATCGAGTGACCGCAGCAGAGTGGCGACGACTTCAGCACGAGTTGCGGGTCTGTTCGGGTCCGTGCGGGTATCACGGAACACCTCCCACCAGTTCTGCTCTGCGGATGCCCAGAACCGTTCGTACCATTGGCCATCAGCACGGGTGTTGCGGACGGGAACCTCTACTTTTGTTTCATCGAGACCGGACATGCGATGCGCGATCTTCGCCAACTGCGCAAGCGTCACGGAGTCACCTGGACCGAATTTTCCCGTGAGGTTGCCGTTGGCATCGCTGTATCCCGACATGATGCCGTTCTTCGTCACCTTCGCGATGTATTGCGCGAACCACTCCGAGCTTTTGGCATCTTCAAACGTGAGAGATTTTCCGTCGATGATGATGGTGACGAATTCCAGTGCCTTCTCCTCCTCTTTCGTCTGCGGTATTTCATTCAGGGCGTCGCAAGCAACTTCGATGGCGAGCGTAATTCTACCGTCTTTCAGCAGCTTGTCGGACTTCGGCTTCGGCGTTATGCAGTCCGGAATGAGATCGAAGTATGCCGTGTAGAGACCTTCGGGCATTTTTTCGTACATGCCCGGTGTTGTGCCCTTTTCCCCGTATCCGTTCGGGCCTTTCAGGGTGTACTTCATGCCGGACGGCTTGCTCGTCACCGATACCGTTCCCACGCGTGTGAAACTGTAGGTGATCTTCAGGCTGACAACTTGGCCGCCATTGATCGGGAAGGTGAGCTGCTGGCGGTTGACCGTCTGCGAGAGCACCCCGTCCACGGTGAGTTCGATGACAGCGCTGGCGCCCTCTGGAATGTCTGATGTGAACGTGTAGCTCCCCGCCGCGATGTCGGTGAATGTGAATGTTCTATCCTCTGCGACGAATTTATTATTATCCGGTTCGAACAGGGTCCACTTCCCCAGGAGTTCCGGGGATTCCTGTGGTCCCACCTGCGTTATGATGAGCTTCCCCACGCCGCTGAATTGCACGGTCTCCCCGCTCTGTGCCAGCACCACCGGCATCACCGATAGTACAAGGGAAAGTCCGAGAACGCAGGATGCGGCCTTCTTCGACAGGTTCGGCATGTGCATAGTGCTTTGGGAAGTGGAACGTAATAGTTTTGCGTAGAGCGAGTGCGAAGGCAATTGACACCCGTATTTTCCTGTTGTTCCCTTCCCATAGAACCCAAATGCCACAACCGCCAAAGCAGCGCAGAGCGCTGCCTAGACGGAACCCTTCCCCGTACGAATTAGTTGGATGCAGTCAATGCCTGAAACCCGCTTCGGCGGTTCGTGAAGTAGCCGAGTATAGCCGCTCCTGCGGCGGCTGCAAGAATGAGCGTACTATCCATCGTATTGCCTGTTTGCGGTATGGCGGCGATGCCGATGGCGAGCGTGCCACCCACAGGCGCCGTGTAGTGTGCATCGATATCCGGGCTTTCTGCCGAGGCTTTCAGAACGCCACGGTCACCGTTCTTCACGGAGTCGGAAATCGTCATTTCAAAGGTGACGTTCCACGATTGCCCTGCGAAGAGTTCGGAAACGTTCCAGACGAGTGCATTGCCGATGACGCTCCCTCCCTGCGGAACGGGTAGTACCGGTGAAAACATTGCAGGATCGAATGCGTCGGAAATGTGCAAGTCATGCAGCGTCTCGCGGCTGACGTTCCGTACAGTGAGTGTGATCCGGACCTTCGAGCCCGGAACTGCTTCAGTCATATTGCTTTCCTGTACGATGCGCAGGGCGGGTGACGCTGTAGACGATGCAGGTGCCGGGGCAACGGGAACTTCACGTCCTGTTGCGAGGGGCTTGTTCGTTTTTCCCGGGGTACTGATTTTGCGCGTTCCACAATTGAGTACGGCGTAGAAGGAAATCTCCCCTCCGGCGGTGAGGGGGCGTTCCTGGCTTTTCTGCGCCTCACATTCCTTTTTCGTGTCGTAGAACACGGTGTATACCCCTTCATTCAGCATATCGAAACGGGCGGGTGTCGTTCCGCTTTTACTCGTTCCGTTGGGGAACGAGAGCGAGAAGGATACGCCTTCCGGATCGCTTTCGATCGTGACCGTTCCGAGGTGCATGTACGAGATAGCGAACTTCACGTCCTGCCCTTCGGCAATGGTGATGCTGTAGGTGCGGTCGGTCGTATCGGCGATTTTCACCGGTCCGCGGTACACTTCGAGACGACTGCGTGAGCCGAGGGGTGGTTTGATGCTGAGCGTGTAGTCTCCTGCGGGAAGCTCGCTGAAGGATCCGCCTTCCGCATTGCCGGTTTTGGTGACGGCCGGACCGGAGAGCGTGTACGTACCGAAGTCTGCTCCCGTTTTTGTCTGCTCGACGAGCACGGTCACTCCGGCTGCGCTCACCGAGAACGGAGCGACTGCAGCGACTGCTATGGAGATGACGGCCAATGTCAGGCGAGTCGAGATGTTCATAAAGGAGAGTATTAAACCAATAAATATGATAATTGTCAATGTTCATAAACAATACAGAATTGCCAACTTAAGGCATTATTCTGCAAATCAGCGCCATCCATGGGGCTTTTTCACCCCAGTCTTGCTGCGAGGCCGCCTTCCCAGATTTCGTGCAGTACGTGGAGCGATTCCCGGACAATGTCTTTCCCGTCGCGGATCACGGTGAGTTCCGGCACATCCGTTGTTTCGCCGATGACATGCGCATGTGCGCCTGCTTTCCTGGCAATCTTCTCCACGGTGCCGACGTGCTCTCTGGGAACTTCCAGAATGAATCCGCCGCTTTCGGAGAAGAGAAGCTTGTCTGAGGACAGCTCGGATCCGAATGCCTCGAGGCGAACGGTGACACCCGTTTGTCCTCCCACCTTTCGCTGGGGCAGGGTCATTTCGAAGAGTGCGAGGAGAAGGCCGCCGTCGCTGATGTCGTGACACGAAAGGACGTTCTTGCTCGCAATGGCAGCGATGACGGCGTGCATTTCCCGGGCAGCTTCACGAAAGTCCGGTTTCGGCAGATTCGTGCCGAGCAGGGAATCCTTCTTCTGTCCGGAGAGTTCCTCCAGAATCTGGTAGTACGCGCTCGCGCCGCATTCATCCTTTCGTGTGCCGATGAAGAGCAGTGCAGATCCCGCTTGCTTGATCCTCATGTCGACGGCATTGCATGCATCGCTGATCACTCCGATGCAGGCGACGACCGCAGTCGGAGGAATTCCCCCGTTGTACAGGCTGACGTTACCGGAGATGACGGGGATGCCTTCGTTCTCGAAGAGAATCCCTTTTCCTGCGTCGGCGATGCCGAGGACGCCGCGTTCCAGTCCGGCGAGTTCCTCCGGTACTTCGGGGTTCGCGTAGTTGAGACAGTCTGTGAGTGCGCGTGGCACTGCGCCGCAGGCAGCGACATTGCGCATGCATTCCACCGCGGCATTCGCACCTTGCCAGTACGGGTCGATCTTCCCATGGCGGGGATTGCCGTCAGCAGCGAGAGCGACACCCGTATGCTCGAGGTGGACGTCGATTTCCCAGCCGGGGTGCGTTCCCTGGTGGACGTAGCTCTGTACATCCTGCAGTGGCGCGATGACGGAGGCGTCACCTTCCCCCGCTTCGATGACGGTGTTCCCGATGACATCCTTGTCGTAGTGGAGCAGAGCAGGGGATTTGCTCGCGTGGTTCGGGTGCGCAAGCATCGCTCTGAAAATGTCCGCAATGGACCACTTCTTCGTCTGCAGGGTCACCGTCTGCCCCGTGCACGATGTATGCGGTTCACTGACGTGTGGTTCTTTCCAGAGTGTCGGTCTGGTGTACTGCAGGCCGCAGGTGATGGCCGTTGCCTTTGCTTTGCAGACTGTCTCCCCTCTGTACGTGAGGTGGAAGATGCCGCCGTCGGTCACTGTGCCGATCACGCTCGCGCGGGCATTCTCCGCAACTCTCGGCAGATCCCATGTTTCATTGAAGTGTTTCAGAATGTGCCCGGTAAGGCTGGGATGGCAGCAGAAGCAGAGGCGCTCCTGAGTCTCGGCGCAGGCGATGACCTCGGGTGGCAAATCTTCGATTGCAGTGTGAACCTTTTCGAGATGAACGTCCGCACCGAAACCCCTATCGGCAACTTGCTCGACGGATGCGCATACGACACCCCCCGCGCCGAGATCTTTGCAGCTCACTTGATGAAGGACGCCTTCCGCCACCAGCCAGTCGAAGAGCGCGTAGGTACTCGCGAGAATGTGGCGCTCGAGGAAGGGATTGGGCTCCTGCACTGCTCCGGTGTTCTTCTCCTTGTCTTCATCTTTCAGTGTGGCGCTTGCAAACGAAGCCCCGCCGAAACCGCTTCTGTCCGTCGCCTTGCCGACCAATATGATGTCGTATTTTTCCCTGGCTGCTTCCTCCGGTACGGTGCTGTGAATGATCTCGTCCTCCCGCACGATGCCGACGGCGATGGCGTTCACCAGACATTGCTTATTGAATGACGAGTCAAAGACCGTATCGCCTCCGAGGTTCGGTACGCCGAGGGGGTTGCCGTAGCCGGCGATGCCGCGAATCACTTCCTTCGCGATGGTACGGGTCTCCTCCGTGCTCAGGTCGCCGAGCCTGAGCATGTCCATGGCGCCGATGACGCGTGCGCCCATGCAGACCACGTCGCGGACCGTGCCGCCGACGCCGGTCGCTGCACCTTCGAACGGCACCACTTGCGACGGTTTGTTGTGGGATTCGTGAGTGACCACCAGTCCCCATCGCTTTCCTGTGGGCTCGTCGGTGATCGCGACGATCCCGCTGTCTTCGCCGGGTCCGAGGATGATGTGGCGTCCTTTCGTGAGAAAGCTTTTCAAAAATCTCCTGCTCGATTTGTAACTGCAGTGTTCGCTTCCCTGCACGCCCCAGATCACGGCTTCCGTCAGGGTTGGGTCGCGTCCAAGGAGTTCCGTCGTCTTGCGCGCTTCGCTGACGGTAAGGCCGATTCTGTTCTCCTTGAGCGAAGCCGCAACCTCCTCATCGGTTTGTTTGGAGAAGGGGAGGACGGTGGCGGCGGGGAGAGTGACCATGGAAAAACGTATGCAGAGTATGCAGGAAGACCGGTTCTTTGTCACAACAGGTGTTCGTATTTTTCAGTGTGACTGCTAGGCTGTAGTGGTGAAGAGATTCTTTGCATCATTTGAGCAGCATCGCATTCTCGGGGGCGCCGCCGTCCTGGCTGTCACGCAAATTGCTGCGTCCGTTGCTGGGCTTGCCCGCGATCATTTGCTGAATCGCACGTTTCCCGGTCTCGATACTGTTGACGTGTACTTCGCTGCTTTCCGTCCCAGCGATCTCCTGTTTCAGGTCACCATCATGGCCGGCTACTCGGTGGCGCTCGTGCCACTTCTTGCGAAGTATACATCCCATGAGCACGAGCGCGGGATGGATGACCTTCTCAACGGTGTCATGGGATTAGCGGCAGTGGTGTTCGGTGTTGTTGCCCTGGTGCTCGGTCTTGTACTTCCGGCTATCGCGCCGCTCTTCGTTCAATTCGAGGGAGAGACGCTTGCGGTCTACATCACGTTCGGACGCATCGCGTTGCTGACGAACTTCCTCTTTGTTTTCGGCAATGCTTTCGGACAGTACTTCATCACCATTCAGCGGTACTGGATTTACGGACTGACGCCGGTTCTCTACACGCTTGGAACGATTGCCGGTACCGTTTTCCTCACTCCGAACATCGGTGCATACGGCCCCGTGGTCGGCACGTTAGCCGGGGCGCTCCTGTACGTTCTCGTTCGTCTCATAGGTGCCATGCATACGGGTTACCGTCCGAGAATTTCGCTCTGGCATCCGGATATTCGCGAGCTGGGATGGTTGATGATGCCGAGGATGATCGCCCTTGGCGTTCTCCAGGTAGAGTTGCTCTTCTTCGATCGTGTCGCTTCGGGTCTTGCTGCAGGTTCGATTACGATCAACAGCAACGCCAGAAATTTTCAGTCTGTCGTTGTCGGTGCGGTAGGTATAGCACTCGCTCAATCTGCATTCTCATTGCTCAGTCAGGCTGCCGCGAAGCGTGAAGCAAAGCGATTTATGTTGTACCTGAGGAAGGGGATTGGCATTATGCTCATGTTGACGATTCCGGGATCGCTCGCTCTATGGCTACTTGCGCCTGTTGCCGCGTGGCTCGTACATCTTCAGGATGTTCTTCCCGTCTTCACGATGTGTCTTGCTCTCTATGCATTGAGCATTCCATTTGAGAGCGTGAGTCACCTCCTTCTCCGTGCGTTCTATTCTCTAAAAGACACGACGGTTCCCGCTGTCCTGACCGTTCTCAACGGCACTGTGGCCATCGGAGTATCCTGGTACTTTGCACCGCATTACGGCGTCTACGCCCTTGCACTGGGCTTTGCTTCCGGCCAGATCGTGCAGACGGCAGGACTGGCGATTCTTCTGCCGTACAGAATGAAACATCTGCAATGAACGCCTTTACTGCTTGATCGTGAAATCTTCGCAGCCTTGCGTGTCGGTTTCGTGTGCCAGCACTTTCTCCACGCGTGCTGCGGGAGGTCCTCTGTGGCACCACGCGATGAATTGCCGGATGGCGTCATCCATGCCCTCCGCGTGAATCTCCACGGATCCGTCACTGCAATTTTTCGCCCATCCCTTTACACCAAGTGCATCGGCCTGCTCTTTTGCTGTTGCACGGAAGAACACACCTTGCACACTGCCGGCGATGCGGAGGATCACTGCTCGCACAAGATGTGAGTATAGCTATTCTCCCTCCACCTTGCGTTCAATTTCCAGAATTTCTGCAGGTACGGACAGTACGGTTTTCATGCCATCTCGTATTTGTTCGCGATACACGGAACGAACGTTGACCGGAATGGTATCGTGAGCCAGTTGGAGAAGTGCATGAACGTTTGTTTCCAGTGTGCAGTTCACTTTTCCGTTTAGAATACTGACTGAGAAATATTCCGTCCACAGAGATCGTGCTGCCAGAAAAATTCTATACCACGCAGAGGCTCTGTTATCCGGATCATGGTTCTCCTGTGAAAAGGCAGAAATTTCCCTCCTGAGAGCCTCCATCAGATCACTGCAATCATCCATAATGCTTACTTCTTCTTCGCCTGCGTGAAGTCCAGTTCGACCGGTGTTTCACGATCGAAGATGAGCACGTTCACGGTGAGCTTGCCCTTGTTGATATCGACGGAATCGACCGTACCTTCGTAGTTCTTGAATGGACCGTCGATGATGACGACGAGGTCGCCGATCTGGAAGTCGCTCTTGAATTTCGCCTGCTGCTCGCCTATGCGGCGCTCGATGACGCCGAATTCCTCCGGAGTCACGGGAACCGGAATGTTTCCGGAGCCGACGAAGCCCGTTACGTTCGGCGTGTTACGCACCAGATACCACGACTCATCCGTTACCGTCATGTCGACGAGAACATACCCCGGAAAGAGTTTCTTCTCCTCTTCGATCGGTTCGTTCTTCCGGAACGTCAGCTGCTTCTCCTTCGGGACCTGAACGTCGAAGATATAGTCCTGCATACCCATAGATTCGATGCGCTGCTTGAGCGATTCGGCGACGGCGTCTTCATAGCCGCTGTACGTGTGCACGACGTACCAGTTTCTTCCGGCATTGGGGTCCTGTTTGCCCATAGAATCAGTAGGTGAGGGAGAGGAGGAACGTCACGATGAGCGACAGTGCGTAATCGATGACGCCGAAAGCGAGGGACGAAACGAGGGTGAAGCCGATCACGATGATCGACAAACGGATTGCCTGCTGTCGTGTTGGCCAGCGCACGTGCCGCAGCTCTGAGATCGAATCGTTGATGTAGGTCATGAAGGCTTGCATGGTTGCCGTGTGATCTTAAAAAACCCCTCCCGGGGCGCACTGGAGATAGTACCATTCCAGCGGGTTCCGCGCAAGCGAAAGAACGAATACCTAAATACCGTACTCCGGCGCCTCCAGCGCATGGATTTTGCTGATGGGCAGAGCAATGATCCATACCCTCCCTGCGATGCTCTTTTCGGGAACGAACGGCGAAGCGGCACCGGTCTCATCGCGGAAACTCCGGGAGTCGAGGCTTCCCTGCCTGTTGTCACCGAGGAGGAAGTAGTGCCCTTCGGGTACCTCGTACCGTATTTCATCCGTGTTCCCTCCGCTCGGCGGAGCCTGGTACGTATGCCCGGCATTCTTGTTGCTCAGGTACGGCTCCTTCAGGAGTACCTCCTCCGACAGTCCTTCCCTCAGAACGTAGACGCTTCCGCCTTCGATGATGACGGTATCGCCGGGAACGCCGATGATGCGTTTGACGTAGGGTTTCTTCGGGTCCGTCGGTGGGCGGAGCACGATAACATCCCCGCGCTTGGGTTCGCCGATGCGGTACGCGAGCTTGTTGATGATGATGTATTCCCTGTGTTCCAGCGTCGGCACCATGGAATTGCCTTCCACCTGGAACGGAGACACCAGAAATGTCCGTATCGTTCCCACGATCGCCACGATGATCACGATGTTCAGGACGACGTCGAACAAGTGAAAGAGGAGCCCGTGGCGTTCATTGGACATTTCCATACGGGAAAGTATAGCTGCATCCATGGTAAAATCCACAGCAGTCCTCCTGTGGCTTTTGCAGCTTCCGGAGCTATAATCAGAATCGTGTTCGGTTCCCGACTGTTTCTCCGGCACCTCGATGATGACGAGGAGCTCGTGCGCATTGTCCATAAGCACTGGCTCGTCGGGCTGCGCGAATTGTTTTGGCCGTTCGTCAGCCTCGCTGCCTCATGGGCGTTCTATGCGTCTGCGCAGTATCCGACGGTTCTCTACGCCGCAGCCTTCTGGAGCGTGTTCGGCCTCGTCTGGCTCCTGCGGAATTTCAACGACTACTACCTCGATGCGTGGATCATCACCGATCAGGGCGTCATCGACGTCGCGTGGCATGGCTGGTTTCACCGCCAATCTTCCCGTGTGCTCTACAGTGACATTCAGGGTGTCAGCTATGAAATTGTGGGAATCCTCGGGACAGTGCTGCAGTTCGGCACGATCAGCATCGAAAAAATCTCGACGGGAAGTATGCTATCGCTCGATTATGTGAAGCGGCCGCGCTCGGTGGAGAAAACCATTCTGAGGCAGATGGAGGGGTATCTGCATGGAAAAAATCTCACGGATGCAAAGCATGTGCAGGAACTCCTCGCCCAGATCGTCGCACGGGAAATGCAGATGGACGGATTGCCGGAGGGAGAAGAGGACTCAGAAGATCCAGAGGATTCAGACGACTCAGATGACTCAGTCGACAGTGACGATGAGTAGATAGTGCATTTCCCCCGAACCCGCATGGTTCTTCCACTGATTCTCCTCCTCGCAGCAGCGGTGATCACCGTGTTGTTCGTTGCATGGAAGCTCAGTCGCAGGAGGAGGGTTTCGCAGAATGACCGTCAGAAGATAGCGTTGGAGTGGTCACATGCGTTGTCACTTCCGGCACCCGAGGCGAAGATTCTCGAGGCAGACAAAGTGCTCGATCACGTGATGAGCGCGCTCGGCGCAGAAGGTTCGTTCGCCGATAAACTCCGAAATCTCGGGCCGCGTCTGAAGAACCCCCAGCTTCTTTGGGATGCACATAAGCTCCGTAACCGTATCGCACATGAGACGGGAGTACGAGTGGATCGGAAAGAAGTGGAGCGGGCACTGAGGTCTTTTGAGGAAGCGATGCATGCATTTCTCCGCTCATGAGTACTCGTATTGTTGTATCCGTTCGACGTTAGTATTCTTATAGCCAGTAACTATAAACGAAAAACGCGTCATGAAGCCCTCTCTTCTCCTCATCGGCCTCGGTAACCCGGGTGCGCAGTACAAGCGTACGCGGCACAATGTGGGCTATCTTGCTCTCGATCGTCTCAGCGGCGAGTTCGGGGAAGGAGACTGGGATGTGAAGCAGAAATTTCTCTCAGATGTGCAGGAGGCTCGTGTGAGTGTTGCGCCGGCACTGCTCATGAAGCCGACGACGTACATGAACCTTTCCGGCGATGCTGTCCGGAAGGCGGTGACGTACTACAAGCTCCGTCCCGCATCGCAGATTATTGTTTTCGTCGACGATATCGATCTGCCTCTCGGAGATGTCCGCTTCCGCATGACCGGAGGTCCAGGAACGCACAACGGCATGAAGTCGATAGTTGATTCCATCGGCAAGGATTTCCCACGCATACGTATCGGTATCGGTCCGAAGCCCGCGAAAGGGAATTTGGCCGCCTGGGTTTTGAGTGCGCTCACGGCCGGAGAAACGAAGAAACTTGGAGAGGCGTTCGATCGGCTGCCGGATATGGTTCGGAAGTTTGTCATGGAGTCGTCGGAGCATTCAGAGAACGCGGAGGATTAGCGCTAAAAAAAGTGCGGGTTTCCCCGCACTCTCTGATGATGCTTCGATGGTGTTTACAGGAGGAACTTCCTTCCGATCGCGCCTCCCGCTGCGAGACCCGTGAGAATGGTCGTCATCCAGACGATCATCGGCAGTGCGCTGTCTTGCGATGAGGTGTCAGAGGTCAGCTCTTCATTGCGCTCCGTGATGTACTGGTCGTTGCCGCCCAGGCTCTTCAGGAACCCTCCGAGACCGGTCTGGGGCGGGCGGGGTACCACGATGGTGTGCGTATCGCTTCGGGTGAGGTTGTTCCCACGTACCGTAGCGGTATTCAGGATACTCGTGCCGAGCGTGAGTCCCTCCTTTACCCGTGCGCGGTAGCGGACGATCGTGGTCGAGTTTCTGCGGAGCGTTCCGAGGTTCCAGCGGATGGTTCCGGAGGAATCGTTTCCGCCGCCTGCATCGATGATGGTGAGGTACTGCGAGGGGTACTGGTCTTCGAGCGTCGCGTTGGCGATGTCCGCGTTGCCGGGGTTGCGGATGGTGACCGTGTAGGTGACGCTTGTGCCGGGGAGAGCTTCCGTGTGGTCCGCCGTCTTGTCGATGGTGAGATCAGGAGTGCCGCTGTTCGGTGGAGGTGTGTCGCAGATGTTGCGGATCCGCGTCACTTCTGTGTCGCTATCGCCTCCGCGGATTCTCACGTCCACACGTACGGTGTCTCCATCGCGCATGTCCGTGTCCACCCGCACTCTCAGGCGGACTGTTCTGGAGCTATTACGGCTCACTTTGATGTTGTTCCATTCAACGCGGCTGTTGCTGCGCTCGCGGCCGCCGTCGGAAGATGAGCGGTAATCCGTGTCACCGTCGAGATCGGCTTCCAGATCGACTGTTTCGTTCGAGTTGCCGCTGTTCGTCAGGCGGATGTCGTACTCGATTTTGTCGTCGTAGCAGATATCGATCGGATCCGGATCGTCGTTGACACTGATCTGGATGTCGCCGTTCCTGTTATCGTCGAATTCGACCAGTGTCGTGTCCGATGCCGAAGGACCGTTGGTGACGGTTGCGATGTTGTAGATCGTCGTATCCGTGTTCAGCGACGAATCGATACGGACCTGCAGCGTCAGCGTCTTGCTCGCACCGGCGTTGAGCGGGAATGTCCAGCGGACGTTGCTACCGTTGAGCTGGCCGCCGTCGGAGGCGGAGACGTACGTCGTCCGGCTCGGAATCGGGTCCGTTACTTCCACAGAGGTGGCGTTGCTCGACCCGACGTTCGTGACCACGATGACGTAAGTCAGCGTGTCTCCGGCGGACGCGGTCGTGCGGTAGTCCGTCTTGCTGATGGTGAATGTGTTGCCGCCGCATTCGATACGTGTGCGCACCGGGTTGCTCCACTTCGGGTCGATACCCGGCTGCTGCGACCATGTGTCGGCGATGTTCGTGATGTACTGGTTGCAGGGAGCGGTCTGCTTCACGCGGAAGGTCAACTGGAAGATGCGCGATGCATGTGCAGCGAGGTCGAATTCTCCACAGATCACCTGGTTTCCGTTCGTGTAGTACGTGCAGATGTTGTCATTTGCACTGACGAACTCGAGGTGGTCCGGAACGGGATCGATGAGGCGGTTTCTCGTCGTGTTGAAATTGAGGTTGTTCGTCACGGCGATGCTGTAGGTGATGAGGTCACCGATGCGCGCCGTTTGTGGCCCGGCTTTCACGAGATCAAGCGTCGATGTTGCACAGTTGACGGATCCTGCCGTTGTTGAGCTGTTGTTGCTTGGCGTGGGGTCGGTTGTGTCCGACGTGACGGTTGCGGTGTTGACGACTGCCTTTGAGCAGAAGGCCTCGAACGGCAACTCGAAGGCAATTGTCAGGCTTCTCGTAGCGCCGTTTGCGAGCGTTCCGACGTTGCAGTTCACGGTGTTTCCCGTGACGGAGCAGGATGCGTCGCTCTGTGCTGGCTTGAAGATGAGCGGAATCGTGAATGTCTGTTCCTGCTTGAGAACCGACGGAATGGGGTCGCTGACGCGGATATTCGTCGCCGTCGCGGGACCGTTATTCTTCACGTTGATGTTGTAGAGGATCGTCGTGCCGCGCATCGGTTGTGCGGGACCCGTCTTGTAAATCTCCACATCTGCATTGGTCGGAGTACACGTTACTGTCACAGTCGCCTGGTTACTCCAGGCAACTGGCGTGTTGTCCATGGTCGCCTCGGCGGTGTTGCTTACGGTGCCGCATGGCGCGTTCTGATTCACTGTGAAGGCAAGAACGAACATCTGGAATCCGCCGTTGGGGTTCACTGTCACAGGTCCGCAGACCACGGTGTTGCCGATCAGTGTGCAGCTCGCTGTGCTTCCGGCGTCGTCGTAGGTCATGCCGGCGGGTACAGGGTCGTTGATGCGAACGTTTGGTACGGCAAGCGTTCCGTCGTTGAATACTTCTACCGTGTACGTCAGGGAGCCTCCCTGCGGAACGCTCGGCGTGCTCGGCGTCTTCATGACGCGGAGGTTCGGTCCTGGGCAATTCACACCGGTGGATACTTCGTTCGTCCCGATGATTGAAGTGCCGTCTGCAAGGACGTTGGCGGTATTCTTGATGAGGCTTCCGCACGTTGCGTTCTGGTTCACGGTGAAGACGAACGAGTAATCGTCGCCTGCGCCGGGATTGATCGGCGTGTTGCCGCACTTAACTTCGTTGCCCTGCAGGAAGCAGCGCGGGTCGCTGAGAGCGGCGTTGTACGTGAGGCCGGCTGGTACCTGGTCGATGATCCAGATGTTCGTCAGCTGGCTGCCACCGGTGTTCTGGATGTGGACGGTGTAGGTGATGTTTTCACCCGGCTGTGCCGATGTCTTGTTCACGGACTTCGAGGTGGTGAAGCCCGCCTCAGCATGAGCTTTCGGCGTCGGGGAAATTGGGATCGGAAATACACCTGTAGCGAGCTGCGCTGTGACAAGCGCGCTCAAGGTAAGGCTGGAGAGAAACCTGCGGTATGGACGGTTCGTCATAGCCGTTTTTTGCAAAAAGGCGATATTTATACATAACAAATATTAATTTGTCAATATATATGTTTTACCCTGCCATTAGGGCTAAACGCTTATTATGTTGAATAATTTTGTCTCATTTGACACTTTGGCGGAGCGGACCGATATTTTGACCGAAAACCGTAATCC